>Ga0209317_1000130_pt1 | contig 99378 bp, 84 predicted proteins | sample RifGroB2_FD_183994 | JGI IMG/M metagenome (GOLD analysis project Ga0209317, IMG submission 183994) | Soil microbial communities from Rifle, Colorado, USA - Groundwater B2 (SPAdes) (version 2) | ecosystem: Environmental > Terrestrial > Soil > Unclassified | place: Rifle, Colorado | collected... | reverse complement strand
GGCATTATTGATCAACACGCGCAGTAGTTCTGGAATGGCTTCCAATCCTTTTTCTGCCAGTTCCTGTGTAAAGCTATAATCATTTTGGTGAGTCATTGGCTTCTCCTATTTTGGTGTGATGACCTATTTAGGATACTTCTGACTCACCCCTTTTGTTAAGGTTCAGCAATTTACAGAAAGAATGTTACACCAACCCAAAAAGTTTGATGGGACGAACAATTTATAACTAATAATATATTCTAGTCTTTAATCGTATTACCGACAACATTATAAGCCTCAAATTTCTGACCGGAAATAGATCCCTAGATCATCGTAGGTTGCCCTGAACAATTTTTAGGCTGGTTCGTAGGGCAGAGAATGATCAACAATGGGATTTATCAATGTAACTCCGCTTGAAGAGTTCCTTGAGGGTGAAATCCAACAACCTTAAACGGCATACAGCTAAACAATTTCGATGATTTTATTGTCAAATTACTATAAATTACGAAGAAAATGGAGGAAGGGTACTGTCTAGCGTATAAAACAACAACTTTTACAAAAATATAATTGGCTAAAAAAGGATCAAACATTTATAGCTACAAATTGGTAAACGAGAAGTTTACTAATCGCTTTTAGGCTAGATCAATTAAGTCGATCATGATGAACGTTGGGAATGGATAGGTGTGCTTCAACTGGGAAAGCGCTTGCATCCAGGGTAGAATAGATTCAAACTTGCAGGCGTGTGCTTGCCGCATCCATTCTGCTTAAGGAGTGCAACGGATGACCCTCGAAAAAAAAGGAGCGCAATCGATGGAGCAGTCCACAACGAAGCCATACCCGCGCGCTCCTTCTGTGTCGTTGCAAGGTTGTCAGCGGATTTTAATTCTAGGCAGGACCGGTTCGGGTAAGACAACTCTGGCGCGTGAACTCGCTGCCGCATTGGGTGTACCTCATGTGGAACTCGACGCGCTATATTTTGGGCCAAATTTCAGCACAGTGCCCCTGCCCGTGCTGCGGGAACGTACAAGCGCCGCAATTGCTGGTGAACGTTGGGTCACCGACGGCAACAAGAGCGCCGTGCGCGATCTGGTCTGGCCCCGGGCGGATACGATAATCTGGCTCGACTATCCCCTGGTGGTGTCCCTATGGAGGCTGGGGAAGCGGGCTCTATGGCGTACCTCGGTGCTCAAAGCGCAGGCCGCTGAGTCGGGCGAAAAGGCCGGACTCCCTAAACAGCTCCTGTCGGCGGCAAAAGGGGTGCTCAAGGCGCTGCGATCGCATAGAGGCCAGCGGCGTGAATATCCCCGGATGTTCGCCGACCCCAAGAATCAACACCTCGCGGTTGTGCGCCTACGATCGCCGCGCGCCACGCGCCGTTGGTTGGCTCGCGTTATCGAGGGAACGACCCCTGCGCTGTAGATCATATGGGAACCCGCAGGGACCCGAATATCATCCCCCCTGTGGGGACCCTTAACCAATGGCTTAAAAGGACAACTTCTAAAAAACGCTTCTTCCATCCAAAAGCCTGCGATTTTTGCCCCTGTCCATTGGACAGATGACGACAAAAGTCTCTTGGATGTGATTTTTAATGATCTGTCAACGCTTTAGTGTCCAATGGATTTTTGACTTCTCAAACTTCCGCGATATCGTCACCTACCGAATATTAAATATAAGACCTATTGGTACTTGTTCTGGATAATTATATATTAATTAAGGGGAGAGCAATAGAAATCAACCCGCTTTGCCACATGATGTCTGGTAGTATAGACTCCTTTGTTATTCAACTTTTAGCCAATAACCAACACCCAATTCTGTCAGAATATACCTCGGGTGCGATGGATTTTCTTCTATTTTTCGACGCAAATTTGCAATATTGACACGCAATATCCTATCCTCATCTTCATATGTTACCCCCCACACCTGATGGATCAGCTGTCGGTGAGTCATCACTTTTCCAGCATTCTGCGCCAGGGTTCTCAGAAGGTCAAATTCGGTTGGGGTCAGGACCACTTCTTTTCCTGCTATCGACACCTTGTGGCGCGCCATATCGATAACAAGCTCTCCAACTTGATATTCCGCGTCGCCCTCAGGTGTGACCACCCGTCGCATGACAACACGAATACGGGCAAGCAGTTCACCTACTCCGAACGGTTTGGTCAAGTAATCATCCGCTCCAGCATCCAGAGCTTCAATCTTAATCTGTTCCTGATTACGCACCGAGAGGATAATAATGGGCATTCGGCTCCATTCTCGAATTCGGCGGGTAATTTCTACCCCATCCATATCGGGTAAGCCGAGATCCAATATCGTTAAATCCGGTCTATTATCAATGACCATCCGCAAAGCATCTTGGCCATTGGTTGCTTCAAAAATAGTATTTCCATGCACACCCAGGGATGCACGTAAAAAGCGCCGAATTTCGATCTCATCGTCTACTACTAAAATCCGAAGGTTATCTGCCATGATGGCTCATTCTTCTCTCACAGCTTCTTCAACAGGAATGGATATTACGACCAGTAAACCACCGTCCATTACATTTTGTGCCCAAATTCGTCCTCCGTGTGCTTCGACGATGCCCCGACAAATCGATAAACCCAATCCAGTCCCGCCAGAACTCGTCGGGGTATTTCCTCGATAGAATTTTTCAAAAATCCGATCCAAATCCTCCACAGCTACACCTGGCCCCGCATCTTGAACACTTAACTGCAATTCTCTCTCTTTAAGTGAGGCATCAATGAGGATCAGCGTTCCTGGCGCTGAAAATTTTACAGCATTATCTAATAAATTTATCAAGGCCTGGCCAATCAACACTGCATCCAGGGATACCGCAGGGAGAGCCTCAGCGATGTTTACATCGACTCGCCGGTCTCGCAAACGATCTTCCATCTGGTTTAGTATGGCTCCAAAAAGGTCTTGAATGTCCACTGCTGAGCGTTTGAGCCTTACTGCCCCGGATTGAATACGGGTCATATCTAGCAGGTTTCCGACGAGATGGTTTAATTGTCTGGTTTGTCCAGCAGCGGATTTTATCAACTCAACTCGCGTCTCATGGTTCAATGTCATTTCATTCTTTGAAGCGTTTTCATCCTCTTCGAGGCTGGTTAATGCTCCCATTATTGACGCTAATGGTGTGCGTAATTCATGGGATATCGAATTAAGCAATGCGGATTGAAGCCGTTCAGTTGTCCGGAGAGATTCTGCCTGACTGGCTTGTTCGGCAAATAATGCGCGTTCAATCGCCAGGGCAGACAGGTTTGTATAGTTTTCCAATAGAAGACGATCGTCCTGGGTCAAGGATCGTCCCTGGTTTTTCGATTTCACGCCAAGAACGCCCACTATTCCGTTCGATGTTATTAAAGGTAAGAACTGAATGAGGACTGCTGAAAGTGTCCCTGTACCTCGACCAGCAGTCTGCCTGTTTTGATATGCCCATTCGGCAACCGCTTGCTCATTTTGATCAAGGTTAAGTCCAACCGAGGAAACCCGAATGTTCAAGCTCTGATTTTCAGGTAAAAGAATGGCTACATCAGAATTAAAAACCTGCCCCAATTCTCCAACGATGACAGCGAGAACCTTGTCAAGGTTGACTGCCGCAGTAAGCTCCTTACTGAGCGAATTAATTGCGCGTGCGGTCGTTTCTCTCCTTCGAAGTTGATCAACTTGATCGCGAAGTAACGACGCAGATGAGCTGATGATTAAACCGACTGTCATAAACCCAATGAACGTGACGATATATTCTGTATCGCTGACTGCAAAACTAAATCGAGGCTGGATAAAGAAAAAGTCAAAGGCAAGAACGCTTAAAAAGGATGCCACGATGGAAGGTCCGCGTCCGAAAAAGACCGCGGAGATGACCACGGCTGCCAGGTAAACCATCACCAGATTGGTAGGTTCCAGCGACCCATAGATCAAAAAATTTAGCCCGGTTACTATTCCTACCAATAGCATACTTTTGATGTAACGATCCCAACGGCGGTGGAGCAGTGTTGAAGGTGGCGGTATGGCGATCGTCTGACTTGCCTCTTCGCTGACCACATATACATCAATGGATTTACTCTCGTGAATGATCTGATCGACAACCGACCTCCCACGCAGGAACTCAAACCAACGCGGGCGCAGTGGTTTCCCGGCGATGATTTTGGTCACATTATTTCGTCTGGCGTATTCCAATACTGCCTCCGCCACGGAAGTACCCGATAAATTTTCAACACGCGCACCCAATTGTTCTGCTAAATTTAAATTGTGCTGGATGCGGTCACGATTTTCTACCGGCATATGAATGTGCCCGGGTGTTTCAACAAAAACAACAGTCCAGTCTGCTCCCAGATCATCCGACAGCCGTCTGCCAGACCGCACCAGGCGTTCACCGAGGGGATGCGAGCTTATACAAACCAGAATCCGATCACCTGCAGGCCACGGTCCGGTGATCGACTCTGCACGCATATAGGATCGCATTTGATTATCAACCCGTTCAGCGGCGCGGCGCAGGCTGATCTCACGAAGAGCGGTCAGGTTTCCTTTGCGAAAAAATTTTTCGATGGCTCGCGAAGCCTGCTCTGGAATATATACTTTTCCCTCTCGTAGACGTTGAATTAATTCGTCAGGGGGAAGATCAATCACTTCGATTTCACTGGCTTCATCCCAGATTCGATCTGGTATGGTTTCACGCACCGTCACGCCAGTAATCTGCCGCACCACGTCATTCATGCTTTCGAAGTGCTGGATGTTGACTGTCGTGTAAACATCGATCCCAGCGCCAAGCAATTCCTCCACGTCGAGATAACGTTTAGGATGACGCGAATAAGGTGTGTTGGTATGAGCAAGCTCGTCGATTAAAACCAGCTGCGGATGACGTTTAAGAACGCCATCAAGGTCCATTTCGGTCAGATCAACTTCATGGTAGCTACTCCTATGGCGAGGAATAACTTCCAAACCTGTCAGCTTCGCTTCGGTATCTTTTCGATCGTGAGTCTCAATATAACCAACTGCTACATCGATCCCTTGCTCTTTTCGCTGTTGGGCTGCTTCGAGCATGGCGAACGTCTTCCCCACTCCAGCAGCATAACCAAGAAATATCTTGAGCTTGCCGTGGAATTTTTGTTCTTCCTCTAAATGCACCCTTTCCAGCAGTTCATCAGGGTCAGGTCTTGTGTTTTCTTTCATCACTCTTATTGTAACGAATCAAGCGCCAAATTGAGCAACAGAACGTTTACGCGTGGTTCGCCCACAATGCCCAAAAATGGCGCATCGATGTATTCTTGAACCAATGCCTGAACTTGTTCTTCTCTCAGACCGCGCAGCCGAGCGATCCGCGCTACCTGGTAATATGCTGCCGCCGGGCTGATATGAGGATCTAATCCGCTGGCTGAGGCTGTCACCAGATCAACTGGAATTGGGAGTGTGTTGCCGGGGTCGGCAGCCTGGAGGGCATCGATGCGCACGCGAACCTGTTCTTGTAAAGCATCAATGAGGACGCTGTAATTGCTCCCCCCGGAGGCAGCGGCATTAAAGGGTTTTTCAGCCGTTGCCGAAAGTCGTCCCCAAAAATATTGTGGGTCGTTGAAAGGTTGACCGATGAGCGCTGAACCAATTTCGCTGCCATCCGTTGTCGTGACCAGGCTGCCATTGGCCTGCCAGGCGAACAGCCCCTGGGCCGCAGCGGTAATTATAAGTGGATAGAACAAGCCTGTCAGGATCGTAAACAAAGCAAAGAGCACCAGGGCAGGCTTAATTGTTTGAAACATGATACTGCTCCACGATTTCATTTGAAACGCCTTTCTTGGGTTCCAGCTGGCTGCAGGTGTAATCAGGAATATTATTTGTTTCCACAGGTTTCGTAATGCCAGACCCAAAGTAATACTTTATCCGGTGGTTCACATACTGCGATTTAGGATGAGCAAGACGATCACGTACTCCCATACTATTCCAAAAATATGCCCACGTGAACACAATGATCACCAGCATCATCTGCACAAGTTTATGGTCTGCCTCAGACATAGCCAAATGGTACTCCCACAGTCCCAATAAACCCATCAGCGGAATCGTACCCCATAGCATGACGTCTGCAAAAACAGAAAAAGTGATGTGAACCATTGTCTTCCTTTCCTGGCATTACACAAGTCTCAGGGCAACCAGAAGCAAATCAATCAGCTTGATTCCGATAAATGGTGCGATCAAACCGCCCAGGCCATAGATCAACAGGTTATCTCGTAACAGTTTCGAGGCGCCAACCGAGCGGTAGGGCACACCTTTGAGCGCCAGTGGGATGAGCGCCACGATGATCAGGGCATTGAAGATGACCGCCGAGATAATGGCGCTTTCCGGAGATGCCAGCCGCATGAAGTTTAGCAAGCCCAATTGCGGGTAGGTGCTGGCAAAGGCAGCCGGGATAATGGCAAAGTACTTGGCCACATCATTCGCGATGCTGAACGTGGTTAGAGCACCCCGTGTCATTAATAGTTGCTTACCGATCTCGACAATCTCGATCAACTTGGTTGGATTCGACTCAAGATCGATCATGTTGGACGCTTCCCTGGCGGGCTGTGTGCCTGTATTCATCGCCACAGCCACATCAGCCTGGGCCAGGGCCGGGGCATCGTTTGTACCGTCCCCTGTCATAGCCACCAGGCGTCCTTCAGCCTGATACTGCCGAATGAGCGTCAGCTTATTCTCCGGGGTGGCTTGCGCCAAAAAGTCATCCACGCCTGCCTCGGCAGCAATGGCTGCTGCGGTAAGAGGATTGTCACCGGTGATCATGATCGTTTTGATTCCCATACGGCGTAACTGCGAAAATCGTTCGGTTAGCCCACCTTTGACGATATCTTTCAGATGAATCACACCTAATGGAACTTCGTTTTTTGCCACCACCAACGGAGTTCCGCCTGAGCGTGCAATTTGCTCGATCACATTCCGCAGCTCCGCAAGAATCGGAACCCCGCTTGTTTCGATTAATGGCAGGATGGCATCAGGCGCGCCTTTCCGGATGCGCGTGTGGTCTAAATCCACGCCGCTCATTCGCGTCTGGGCAGTGAATGGTATAAATCGCATCCCGTTCGGGAAAGCTTCACTGGGTGACACAGTCCGGCCGCGCAAATTGTATAGCTCCTTTGCAAGCACAACCACGCTGCGACCTTCCGGCGTCTCATCCGCCAGGGAGGCTAATTGGGCAGCTTCAGCCAGTTCCCTAGCATTAACGCCGGCCACAGGTAGGAACTCCACCGCGTGCCGGTCACCCAGAGTGATGGTGCCTGTTTTATCCAATAACAAAACATCCACATCACCGGCGGCTTCCACAGCCCGGCCAGACAGCGCGATTACGTTACGCTGGATCAAGCGATCCATCCCGGCAATGCCAATGGCAGATAGCAATCCACCGATAGTGGTCGGGATAAGGCAAACCAGCAGTGCTACCAATACAGTGATGGTGATTGGCGTACCTTGCCCGGCTGATTGCACACTGAACAGCGAGAAGGGCAGCAAGGTGATGCACACCACCAGGAAGATGATAGTGAAGGATGCCAGCAAAATGTTCAGGGCAATTTCGTTAGGTGTCTTGATGCGTTTCGCGCCTTCCACCAGCACGATCATACGATCGAGAAAACCTTCGCCAGGATTAGCCGATACCTGCACGACCAGCCAGTCGGAGAGCAGGCGTGTACCGCCGGTTACCGCCGAACGATCACCGCCCGACTCGCGAATCACCGGAGCCGATTCGCCGGTAATTGCACTTTCATCCACCGAGGCGATCCCAACCACCACCTCGCCGTCAGCGGGTAGAATATCGCCAGTTTCGACCAGGAACAGGTCGCCCTGGCGAAGATGTGTCGAGGCCTCTAAATTGTAATGGTCAGGTTTTTGATCATTATCCGGCCGGCTCGCCAGCTTCTTGGCCAGAGTTTCTTTTCGGGTTTTACGCAGCGCTTCCGCCTGGGCCTTACCGCGCCCTTCAGCCAGTGCTTCGGAGAAATTGGCGAACAGCACTGTGAACCACAGCCATAACGCAATCGTCCCAACAAACCGTGCGGGGGCTTCGCCATGCCCGGTCAGCGCCTGCACCCATAAGATAGTCGTCAGCAGGCTGCCCACTTCGACCACAAACATGACCGGATTGCGCACCATCCGGCGCGGGTCCAGTTTAACAAATGCATCGAGCGCGGCGCGCCGGTACAATGAGGTCCTGAGTGCATTCTGTCTTTTTTGTTCGGCACGAGAAACCATTACACACCTGCCATGATCAAATGCTCGATGATCGGCCCCAAAGCCAGCGCGGGCAGAAAGTTCAATGCGCCTACCAACAGGATGATCAGAATCGTCCAGCCGATAAATAACGGCGAAGTCGTTGGGAGTGTCCCTGCGCCTGAAGGGACTTTTTTCTTGGCTGCCAGCGACCCGGCTAGCGCCAGGGTGGGGAAGATCAACCAGAAGCGCGCGATGAACATGGCCAATGCACCGGTATAGTTGAAGAACAGGGTATTGCCTCCCAACCCGCCAAAGGCTGAGCCGTTGTTGTTGCCTTGTGAGGTAAAGGCATACAGGATCTGGCTGAATCCGTGCGGCCCAGGATTGCTGATGGAGGCTCTTGCCGCATCCAGCGAGACGGCCAGGGCGGTTAACCCCAGCACCAGGATCGGCATGATCAAGATCAAGAGTGCGGCCATTTTCATCTCGAACGGCTCGATCTTCTTGCCAAGGTATTCGGGCGTGCGGCCAACCATCAGCCCGGCCACAAAAACGGCCACCAGCACGAAGACCAGCATCCCGTACAACCCGGAACCTACACCGCCCAAAGCTACCTCGCCAAGCTGCATCAGGACCAAAGGCACCATGCCGCCTAGCGGTGTAAACGAATCATGCATGCTGTTTACCGCGCCTGAGGATGTGGCGGTCGTGATCGATGCGAAAAGCGCAGACGGCGCGACGCCAAAGCGCAGTTCTTTACCTTCCATGTTTCCGCCCGGCTGTAAACCGCTTGGAATTTGATCCACGCCCAACGAAGCCAGACGCGGGTTGCCGGCCGCTTCAGCACTGTAGGCCACCCCGCTGAAACCAACCAGAATGATCATCATGGCTGCCAGCACCGCCCAGCCCTGGCGTGTATTACCGATCATGCGTCCGTAAGTGTAGCTGAGCGCTGCCGGAATGCTCGTCTCAGCCAGCATCAATATCAAATTGGCAAGCGGCGTGGGGTTTTCAAAGGGATGAGCAGAATTGGCGTTGAAGAACCCGCCGCCGTTGGTTCCCAGGTGCTTGATGGCCACCTGCGAGGCAGCCGGTCCGAGTGCAATGACCTGCTCCCCGCCGCCTTCCAACAACCGGATGGTTGTGGAGGAGGTCAGCGTTTGAACCGTCCCCAACGCAGCCAGCAGCAGTGCGATCACAATCGATAACGGCAGTAAGATATACAGCATGCCACGGGTAAGGTCCACCCAGAAATTTCCCAGAGTACTGGCCTGATGACGGGCAAATCCGCGGATGAACGTGATCAACACAGCCATACCGGTAGCGGCGGATAGGAAATTCTGCACGGTCAGCCCCGCCATCTGGGTTAAAAAGCTCATGGTGGTTTCACCGCCATAATTCTGCCAGTTGGTATTGGTGACAAAACTGACAGCTGTATTGAACGCCAGGTCGGGGGCTACCGGGCCAAAGCCGAGCGGATTGAGCGGCAGCAGATGTTGAAGCCGCTGTAGCGCATAGAGGAACGCGATCCCAACTATGCTGATCGCCAGAACCGCCAACCCGTAGGTTTTCCAGTTCATTTCCGCATCCGGCAGGACGCTTGCGATTCGGTAAAACCTGCGTTCCAGCGGGCCAACCACCGGGGATAACAACGTGCGTTCCCCGCCGTACACCTTCGCCATGTAACCGCCCAATGGTTTTACCAGCACGAGTAACAGTGCAAAGAAAACCACGATCTGAATCCATCCATTGAGGGTCATCCAAATTTCTCCGGTTTTAGTAATGCGGCAAAAAGGTATACCAGCAACAAGAAAGCGATAAAGCCGATCAAAGCATAAGCCATACAGCTAACCTTCCTTAAGTCGTTCTAAGCCTCTTAAAATGCCGAGGCTCAACAAAAACAAAACCAGCAAAAAGACAAATGCATAAATATCACCCATTGAATACTCCTAATCGCCATTTTTGATCGATTAAGTTATATCAATGAGGGTGTTAAGGTGATGTTAAGGGAATCGGTTTCTCTGCTAAATCCGTGTCAATTAGGTAAATCTTGATACACATGCCCGGCAGCCAACGGCAGATATTTTTCCAAAAATGGTGGTATTTCTTCTGAATTGCAACAAGCCGGACTCGCGTCTTCACACCACTAAGGAACGAAAAACCAGAGCCCTATGGACTTTGGTTTACTCTTACTGCGGGGAATGTACATATACCAGTCAAGTTATTCGAACCCCTTACCACTGGCCTATGAATTGTATTCGGTATTCTGTGCTTTTTACTCGTCCAATTCATTTTCCAAGCTCGTCCGACGAATTCAAATTGTTTGAGCCTTGTGGACTTTTTTTACATAAGTTGACCTGCGTTCACAAGTTTATCAATTATTCAATCGAGTACATTGGAGTAATTGGTATCTACAACAGAGTCTCCTCGTAATTTTGGGTTAAGAATTGAAGTTTTTCAGAGATGGACCGCCATATATTGTAGTTAAATAACACTAATCCCCAGATCTGGGGATTAGTGAGCGCGAAGGGGCTCGAACCCTTAACCAATGGCTTAAAAGGCCACTGCTCTACCATTGAGCTACGCGCCCGTGAGCGGTATTTTATCACCACCTATCGCGGGCGTCAACAAGTTGGGTGTTTATTGAAATCCACCCCTATAAACCAACAGCGCCGGGATTGGCGCTGTCGATCATTCAGGCTGGCTGGCTCGCGGCGTTTTGGTTTTCAGCCGCGGGCGAGGATGCAGCCGGCGATGCCGGTTGGTCGCGCTGCCAGCATTCGGGCTAAGGATCAGCGAGAGTTGATTCAGCGCGGACATATCATATTCGCGCCGCCCGCAAAAATCACACACCCAGGCCGGAAAATCCGGGACGGTGATCAGATCATCTCCAATCCAGGTGTAATAGGCCACACTGTGCCGGTGCATCTGGCCTGCCTGGCATTCAGAGCAAGGGAGTAAATATTCAGAAGGTTTAAATCGGTCTTTCATACGGTTAATTGTTTGCTTTCACCATCATGGGTTGCGACAGGAGCTTTACCTCATTTAATGGCCAGTATACCACCAATGCCTCTCCGACCACGCTCTCTTCAAAAACGAATCCCCAGCGGTGTGAATCGGACGATTGGTTTCGATTATCACCCAACACGAACAGGCTGCCTTGCGGCACCTCCCAGGATCCAGCATATTGCGGAGCTGCGGAAATGTACGGCTCGTCCAGGATCTGGCCGTTTACCTTCACCTGGCCAATTTCAACCTCGATCCTGTCGCCCGGCACGCCGATTACGCGTTTAATATAATCTTCCTGTGGCGAATAATGGAAAACGACAATATCACCGCGCTCGAAATCGCCGAATTGATAGGCCATCTTGTTGACCAGCACAAACTCGCCGGGCTGCAACGTGGGTAGCATGCTGATGTTCTCCACTCGTACCCGCGCAATTACAAAATCGATTAGAAAATATAAAACGACTGCAATTGCCAGAGTCTGCACCACCTCGAGCAAAATGTGAAAGGCGCCAGCTCCCTTCTGGTCTTGCTCCGGGTTAGTCTCATATAACTCAGGCGATGGATAATCGCTCAATTATTCCTCCAATACCGGTAGTCATTCAATGAATTATAGGCCGGTTCTAAACCAAGGTAAAGGCGTCCGTTTATACCTGCGGTGCAATCATCGCGCCAGTCGGTTACTCACTGCGCAGTCGATTGCCGCACGCCCGGCAGAACAGGTCGCTTGTAGATGCCCGGCGGCCGCATTTGGGGCAGAATATCTGATCTGGTTGAGATGCAACCATCTCATCCTGCCGGCTGGCTGAGCGGTGGCGCTTCTTGGCTTGGCTGCTGGTGACGCTGCGGTTGCGAGTGGCCATAAACCAGGTCACACCTCCCAAAATCAGCACCAGTCCAACCCCACCCAGCACCCACGGAAGAAAATCGCCGGCATTCACCCGCCCGGCGGCGTCACCGCTGGCAGCTTGAACCGGTTGGACTGATTGGCTGCCGAAGCTCAAGGAATCATCGGATTTGGCGTAGCTAAAGCGCACCGTGGCAGGAGTCCCGGCAGGAACGCTGCCAACCTGTTTGGTGAAGTAGGTCAATCCATCTTCGTGCTGTGCGCTCTGCCCAAAGTCAGGCAGGATTTGCATGTCGGTAGCATTAACCGGCTGCTGAATCGCCACCACCAGGTCGTTGATCGTAAAATCGCCATTCCACATATATTCAAACGAGCGCTGGGTTGCTTCTTTAATTAATCCAGGATCGTAGTATTCGAGCTGCAGCTCAGCCGAAGGGGTGGTGAAAGTTACTTTCAGCCATTCCCCCTGAACCTCGCTGGTGTAGGCCAGGTTATACAACAATCCGTCGACTTCTTTCATGGCCAGGTTGTAAGGAGCCTCAACAGCGCGTGGGATGAGGATGCTCATTTGGACCGGCAGGTTCACTTCGGGAGAGAGAGTGATGCGGTAAATAACCAGCACAGCCGTCCGGTCATATTCCGGCCACAGGCCAATTTCCATGGTTTCGATCACCGGAGCGGATTGCGCTTGAGCTGGCGCAGTTATGAATAATCCAGTTAAGAGGACAAAAATAACGATTAAACGCCGCATAATCCAATCTCCCGTTTAATTTGGCCTGATTTCACCGCAATATTACCACAATTACCCTTCAGCGCTATGCGCCATATCCCCCCATTTCTTTGCCTGAACGAATCAACCTTCAGCCAGAATTTAATTTATTGGCCGCGGCGCGAGAGATTTAAATTGCGGTATAATCCAGGCTGCATGCTGCCGGTGAAATGGGAAACGGACTGAGTCAGTGACACGCCGCCGCTCGATGGACGACCTGAGTGCAGATGAACTGCGCAGGCTGCTGGTCGATAAGCGCCGTACTGATCATCAAATCCGCCTGGAGCGTTTCCGCAAAACCGGCCGAGTTGTGGGCGTCGAGAAAGCCAGCCTGGATGAGGATGGATTATTCCGGCCACAGGTTGAGATGCCTTCAGCAACCGGTTCCAGCCCGCGGCGTAAGACCTGGCTGGATACCCTTTTACTTTTCGTTGAAATCGCAGCAGTTATCGGACTGGCCTATGTGCTGTACAACGGCGCTGCTCTGCTGCGAGACCTTAACAAAGAAGTCACCGCTGTACTTGTTCAGCCAACACTGACCCCCACTGCTGTCATTCAAGCTGTGGTCCTGCCTTCCGGACACACCCCGCCTAATTCACCCGAGGGTGTGCGCTTCAACGAGGCGGAGGTTCCGGAACACTTGCGCCCCCTGGTGGAAACCATGGCAAACCTTCCGGTACCCACCTCTAGTCCGCAGCAGGCGGTACGCATCCAGATCCCCGCCATTGACGTCGATGCGCCGGTTGTCCAGGGGGATGGGTGGGAGCAGCTCAAGAAAGGCGTTGCGCAGCACCTGGGTACCCCCAACCCCGGGCAAAACGGTAATATTGTGCTTTCAGCGCACAATGACGTGTTTGGTGAAATTTTCCGGCACCTGGACCGGCTGCAGGAAGGGGACAAGGTTATCTTATACACCAATCAGCGCGCGTTCGTATACGTCGTGAAGCAGACCCAGATTGTTGAACCAACGCAAGTAGAGGTCATGGCAGGAACACAGGAACCGGTCGTCACATTGATATCCTGTTATCCCTATCTGGTAGATAATCAACGCATTGTGGTGACCGCTGAATTAAAAGAAGAACGTTAGGAATTATTCCAACAGGAGTGAAACATGGCAAAGAAACAAAAACGAAGTGTGTCGGTCAGTCAACCAAAAATTGAAACGGCGGTGAAACCCTCCATCGCTGCCCCCAGCCGAACCAGTGCCGCGGAGTTCAAACCCGATTACGCGTATGTAATCAAAGACCTGAAACGGATTGGCGTCCTGGCTGGATCCTTTTTCGTAATTTTGATTGCCCTGTCGATCTTTCTGCGCTAAACCTGCTTTGACCTCTGAGCAACCCAACGCGCTGGTCAAATGAATGCGATGTGCAGGATTATGACACGGGCCAGGGTTGTCGCTGACGATCTGGTACTGCGTCTCAATCCCCGCGTCTTTACTGACGAGGCGGATTTTTTGTAGAGGCACGGGGATCATTGTAGTTTCCTGGGCACGGGGATTTTCAGTTTATGCTACATAGATCATAAAACCCCGTGCCCCTTGTATCTTGATCTGATTGGTTCCTGTTTGCCATAAGGTTATCAACCCCACCCAACCCGCCCCAAGACTGGGGCGGGTTTGTCTTAATTGAGTGTTTTTGCGCCGCCATAGCGGCGCAAAAACACTCAAAATTCATTTTCCCCCCGCTCCCCGAAAGGTTGGCCGTCAATGAAAATCAAACCATAAACCGGGGAGCGGGGTCGGGGATGAGGGGTAAATCAATATTCGTCACCTGAACTTTGAAAGCGTCCAGAAAACTAACAGATTAATATCAAGGCAGCTTCTACCGACTGGGAAGGCTTTATGAGAACTGGGAAATTGCGAAGTGGGCAGAATGAGTGCATTCGATACCGGTTAATCTCAGCCCCCCGTGGCGACTGCCACTAGCGTCAACCTGTCGCCCGGTCGGGGATGTTCATCCATCACCATCACCGGGTCGCCCATTTCATTGTTGATGATAAACATATTGGAGCTGAGAAACGTACAGCCGTCATTGTCGATCAACACGCCAACCAGGTCAGGGTACATCTCGCCCAGTCGCTGCACGATATCCGCGTAGGTATCGGCTGGCGTAATTTTCATTTCAAGGTTCGGAACGCCAGCCACAACGCGCGCCAGGTTGGTAAATTCGACGGTTATCGTTTCAGCTTTTACAGAAATCTCATCCATGTCACTCCCCGTAATCTACCGGTAAAAATTATTATTAATTAATTCATAAATATTATACCTGAATTTTTATTCAAAGCAAAAGGCAAATAATATGGCGCCGAGACTGGTGCCAATCCACCAATATTCCTGCGCCCAAACCGGGAAGCCGGTGTTATAGCGCGCCATCATCCCTGCCAGCATTAATACAGCCGCAAAGGCCACCAACACCCAACTGGTTATCTTGTACCCCGGCAGGTGTTCTTCGTCCACCGTCATTTTAGCCCCCTTACCCTGACGTTTTACGGCCAGCGCCTGCTCGCGCACATCGCGACGTTTTTTTCCGCGCAAGAGCGCCAGCCGTAGATAGAAAAGACCAAATGCAATAATCGTGACCCACATGCCAAGCTCCATGGTTAATCTCCGCTTACTTTTTCCAGATGAGTTTCAAAACGGCCTGGTAGAAAACTTCCTTGTTGACCGGAGTGCCCGGGCCAGCAGGCAAATAACGACCGCGCGGGGTAATTTCAAAAATTTTGGTGCCTGTTTCGCTCTGGCTTAAAGGAACATGCGCCAGCACCAGCACTCTTGTGCTCGGGAATTTTACAAACGCGAACGGCGAGCGCTTTTCGGGCGTCTTGACCAATGCGGCATAATGGAATTCGTCAAAATCGGTCGGGTGCGGAAAGCGCACCAGCACAATTTTTGCCTTTTTCTCTGGGACTTCGCGCACTTCATAACCCATGCCTTCGAACGGGGTCAGTTTGTCATTATCCAACCGCTCAGCGACGTGATTCCACCAAAACTTTAAGAACTTCAGGCCGTCCCGCTCCAAATACTCAAAAAAGTCTGCGGTCTGAGTATGAAAAATGGTGGGCAGAGCTTCGTGTCCGAAGTTGAAATGCTGGCTTCTGGTTTTAAGCATAATGGATAATTCCTCAATCCGAGATCGTAAGATGGGTGGTGCGCTTAAGGTATTCTTCGAACCGGGTGGGAGTGTGACCGAGCAAGTTGCCAAGTATCGTTGCATTGCCCGCAAAGCCATAACCGTTGTAATACTCGAACATCTTCAGCAATGTGATCCGGGCATAATCGCTCATCCCGTTTTCTCGGGCGCTGCGCTCCCAGGCGTCGCGCTCCAGTGTAACCGCTTGTACCTGGCGATGAATAGCCTCCCCGGCCAATTCAGCTATGTCGGCGCTGGAAAGCAGCTGCGACCCGCATAACTCATAGATTGCGCGGTAATGGCGCTCTCCCTCGCGAATCACCCTGGCTGCGGCCTGTGCTACGTCCTCCAGGTCAACCATGCTGAACCGGGCGTCGATGGAATAGGGAACCGCATATTCGCCAGCGGTCAGCATTTTACTCCAATACCCGGAAATATTTTGCATGTACGATGCGGGTTGCAAGATCGTGTAGTTGAGTCTTGATTTGAATAACAGCGCCTCGACCAGCAGCTTATTCCAGTGGTGAGCCATCTCTTGCACCTGAGGGTGCAGCACTGAGTGATATACAAAATGTTCCAATCCGGCTTTATGAGCGGCGACAATGGCGTTTTGCCCGATGCGTACCTCATTCGGATTCATGTTCGGGCAAATATGGTAGGCCGCCCGCACGCCATCAAACACGCGCTGGAGCAGGTCAGGTTCTTCCATATCCCCAACAACCACCTCCTGGGCGCCTAATTCGCGCAATTCAGCCGCCTGAAAATCACGCCGCGCCAACGTGCGCACCGGCTCGCCTGCTGACAAAACTGCTTTAAGGATTGCCAGACCAGTTTTACCAGCAGCCCCTGTAATTAAGATCATGATTGTTCTCCCGCCGGAGGTTTACTTGCTGATGAAAATTATAAAATCGATTCAGGGGTTTTTACAAGGGAGAGTGTTCCCAGTTGAACAAGCTCCCGACGCCAACCTGCGACGTCGGGAGCCGTTGGGCTGCTCTGGGCAGGGTCTCGGTCTATTTCTGTCCTGCCAGAACGGTATTCCAGGCAAACCTTACTTAGTGGCTGCAGCGCGTTCCATCGGGGGTTTCCAGAACAGCGTCAGCAGATTCATCAGGATACCGACAACTGCGCCAGTAGCGATGGCAGGCCAACCGTAAGGGAAGACGCCTGTAAACAGCGGAATCGGCAGGAAGCCGCCGCTGAAGCCAATGTTACCGCCAATACCGATGACCAGCACCGTGGCGCCGATCGCCAGTTGCTTGGGATCATAGAGATTGACCTTCTCAGCCATCATCAGCGCAACACCTTGCATGCCAATGACGCCAAACAGGTAGATCGCCAGACCGCCAGAGACAGCCGTCGGGATTGACTGTACAGCTTCTGCTAGAGGGCCGATGAAGCCCAGGAGGATCGAGATGATACCAGCCGTGATCAGGGACGGGCCTGAGTAGTTGCGGGTGATCACCATCAGCGAGTTGTTTTCGCCGTAGTTGGTGCCGGCAGTCGAACCGAATAAGCCGTTGACCAAGTCATTCAGACCGTCGAGCATCAGGTTGAGGCCGATATAGCGGGACAGGTTGTATTTCTCTTTGCCCTGTTCTTCGGCTAGATGGTCAACGTACAGGCTGATCTGGTACAGGTGAGCGGTTGATTCCGGGATGGTTGCAATCGCCATGATACCGACGCCGACCAGAACGGTCAGGGTCAGAGGATCATTGAAGACCGGGAAGCTGATCTGCGGAGCGCGCAGCAAGGCTTCTTTGCCGAAAGTGGAGAAGTCAACCAGGCCGAGCGGGATGGACACAACATAGCCCACGATAGCAGCCAGCAGAATTGGCAGCATCCCGATAAAACCCTTGCCCTGCAGGTAAACCGAAAGGATGAAGGCAGCGAGTAAAGTGATCGTGCTGGCAGTAATCCATTTCAGGTTCGTCAGGGCATTGATGTCGAAGACCGAAGAGAACGTCCCGGTTGCCATCTGCAGTGCGGCAGCGCCCAGACCAATACCGATCGTAACAGCCACAGAGCCGGTGACGACGGGGGGCAGAACCTTATCGACGGCTTCTTTGCCACCCGACGCGCGGATGATGATGCCGACGACAATGTTGATCACACCCGTGGCGATGAAGCCAGCGGTCGCAACCGAGATAACCTCGGGGGGAGCAACGGCGCCGGTAACGCCCTTGGCGGCCATAACTGCCGAGACAGCGGCGATGTAGCTGAAGCTTGAGCCGTAGTACAACGGAATGTACTTGCCCATGGCCAGTTTGGCGCCAACCAGAGCCACGACAGTGCCGAGACCGGTGATGGTCAATACGGTGCTGACGGGGAATTTCATCAAGATGGCGGCTAGAACGGTGGCCGGGAACATGGTCAGAACGTGCTGCAAACCTAGCAGGAGCATCTGTCCGAATGGCGGAGTGTCATTCGGCAAATAGCCCATTACCTTAGCTTTTGGAGCTGCGGTTGCCATAGAAGTCTTCCTCCCTTGAAAATTAATTGAAAATGAATTGGGGTCTGGGGTTGCCTTCGATCCGATCTCCTCGCTTTCATGCCTGCAGGCGGGATTGAGTTGCCGCCGTCGGTCTTGATTAATCGCGATCGAAGTGATTAGGGCCGTTCTCTTGGTATCCTCTTGTGATTTCTTTCCTCCTTTCCCTTTATATCCGTCCTGATTCGGAAGCAGTGCTGCGCTGACAAGAAAAAAGGTTATTGTGCAGGCTTGCTTACTTACCCAGGACCAGCGCCAGGATCACGAGTATTGTAACCACTGGCAGGATATAGAGAATCAAGCGAAGTTCAGGTACTTTAGTAAAACCCCCGACCATATCTTTCGCTACGCCAGCTGCAAATTCAGTCTGTGTGGGGGGGGTGAAGTTGACCTCTGTGCCAGTCTTTTTGGCAGCGAGGCGGGCTTCCAAAGCTTTGTCCAGCGTTTCGAAGGCAGAGCGGATCATGCTTTTGGCTACGCTGTCGATCATGCGCTGGCCAACCGAGGCCAATGCGCCGCCGATGTTCATATCACCGTCGTACTTCAAGGTCGTCGTTCCATCCGGATTCTGGGTGAAATTGACCTTACCAACGCCTTTGCCGTAGCCGGGAGCGCCTTTGCCATCCACGGTCAGTGTGAGGTTTTCCGGTTCGACAACATCGGTGAGGGTGAGTTTGCCCTGGAATTTACCAGAGACTGGGCCAATGCGAACGTTCATGACGCCTTCGTACACGTTTTCCGCAACGACATCCAATTTGTCCATTCCTGGGACAGCACTGGCTAAAATGGCAGGATCGTAAAACATTTCCCAGACATCTTCGCGCGGACCATTAAATACGTGCTCGCCTTCAAGTTTCATTATAGATGTTCCTCCAAAAAAGAATTAGAAAATGGGTGACCAATTTATTCTATCGGTCAAGAATGGCAAAGGGCGCTAAGCACCCTTTGCCTTCTGTACATAGGTATAGACCTTGCTGGGTGAGAGATTCGATTCCATAATCTCGACGCCCGTATCATACAAGGCATCTTCCAACGCCTGGGTGAAGACCGCCGGCGTGGGGATTGCGCCCGCTTCACCGACGCCCTTGATGCCGAGCGGGTTCAACGGAGACGGAATTTCAGTATGGCCCATTTCGATCTTGGGCGGCATATCGGTGGCCTGTGGGAAGAGATAGTCCATGAAGGAGGCAGTCAGCAACTGGCCGGTCTCGTCATAGAATACTTTCTCGAAGAACGCATTGCCGATGCCCATTTGAATGCCGCCGTGTACCTGACCTTCGACCACCATCGGGTTGATCGGAATGCCGCAGTCGTGTACGATGACCAGGCGTTCGATCTTCGGCTTCATGGTTTCCGCGTCAACATCCAGGATCATCGCCATGCAGCCAGCACCGGTAGCGCCGTATGGAGGCCCGTAATAGGCGACGGCTTCCAGGCCGGGCTCTGCGCCGGGGGGGAAGGTACCGCGCATGGGGTTGGCCATGCTAGCCAGTTCACCCAGAGAAATTTTCTTGCCCGGGATATCCGCAACCTGAACGTAGCCACCCACAAGTTCCAATTCTGATTCCGGGGTTTCCAGAATTTTGCTGGCCAGTTTCAGGGCTTTGTCCTTGACTTTGACCGCTGCCAGGTGAATAGCTGTGCCGGCTACGGTAGCGCCGCGGCTGGCAAAAGTGCCAGCGCCCCAGGCGAAGGCGCCCGTATCGCCGGTTATAACCTTGACATCCTTGACTTCGACACCCAGTTGTTCAGCCGCAATCTGCGCGAACGACGTGTAGTGCGCCTGACCTTGCGTGGCAACGCCGGTGGCAACACTTACTTTGCCATTACCGCCCACCGTGATTTTGGCGCCTTCGTACGGGCCAACGCCCGTGCCTTCGGTGAAGGTGCAGATGCCGATCCCAAGATGCTTGCCTGCTGCGCGAGCTTTTGGTTGGATTTCTTCGCGAAATTTCTTGTAATCGATCATCGCCATGACTTTAGCCAGCGCGGTCGGGTAATCGCCGCTATCGAGTACGCCTTCGACGAAATCCTGGCCGATGATGCCGGTCGAGACCGGGTAGGCATTCGGCTGGATCAGGTTGATCCGGCGGATTTCCGCAACATCCATTTTCAACTCTCGCGCAGCCGCGTCGATCATGCGTTCCATTACGAAAACGCCCTGCGGACGACCCGCGCCGCGAACCGGCGTGACCACCATTTCATTGGTAAACACCATGGTGATCTCGGTGTAGAAGTTGGGAATGTTGTAGTTGCTGACCGTGTGCGTCTGCGTGTTGAGCGGTACGGTCATCATGTAGGAGTCATACGCGCCTGAGTTGTGATAGAACGTGTCCTTAAACCCAAGAATTTTGCCTTCTTTGGTAACGGCAATTTCCGCGTAGTGGACCTGGTCGCGTTCGGAGGTCGTCGCCAGGAAGTTTTCGCGGCGGTCTTCGTACCATTTGATCGGCCGATTCAGGCGCACAGCCAACTCGGTTAATAGGACGTCATCCGGCATGGAGGTGTTGATTTTTGGGCCAAACCCACCGCCGGTGAACGGGGTGATCACCCGCACCTGGTTTTCGAACAGCCCCATGCGAGTCGCGGTAGCGTTTCGCAGCGTGATGGGCGACTGCGTGCCGCACCAGATCGTCATCATCTGGGCTTTTTCGTCCCAATTGATCACGATACCCCGATTTTCGAGTGCTGCGGCCGCAACGCGATCCACGTAGATCTTTTTCTTGATGATTACATCGGCTTTGGCAGCTGCCTCGGCATAATTGCCGCGTTCCTGAATGACATGGGCTGCCTCATTGGAGGGCAGATCTTCGTGCACGAGCGGAGCGCCGGGCTGGAGCGCCTTTTCCAAATCGATGACGGCATCCAGCGGTTCAAAATCGGGGTAGATTAAGTCACAGGCATCTTCCGCGATATAGCGTGATTCTGCAATGACAACTGCAACCGGCTCACCGGAATAGCGTACCTTGTCTTTGACGATCGGCATAATGGTGCGGCTGGCATAGGTCGCGCCTTTGATGGCTGTCGGCGGCGGGACTTGCAGCGGGCCTGGTTTGACCAGATCGCCAAAGTCCTCGGCTGTATAAACGCCGATGACACCCGGGAGTGCCCTGGCTTCGCTAACATCGATGCTCTTGAGCCGGGCGTGCGCATAATCGCTGCGTTTGAAGGCGGCGTACAGCATGCCGGGAATTTCGATATCATCCAGATACTGTGCCTTACCGGCCAATATCTGAGGGTCCTCATTGCGAAGGATTGACTTATGGAATACTCGTTCTGCCACAATACACCTCGTTTCTCTGTCCGTTATGAATGGGCAGCCATTTTCTTAGCCGCAAGTTTCACCGCTTCGACGATGTTTTCATATCCAGTGCAGCGGCAGAAGTTCCCATCGATTGCTTCACGGATTTCTTCATCGGTGGGATTCTTGTTATCGCCCAGGTAATCGACCAGGGTCATCAGGAAACCAGGCGTGCAGAAACCGCATTGCAGCGCATGTTTTTCCATGAAGGCTTCTTGCAGCGGGTGCAGGTGTTCAGGCGTGCCAAGCGATTCAACGGTTTCGATTTTGTGCCCATCCGCCATCACCGCAAACATGATGCAGGAGCGCACAGACTGGCCGTCGAACAGGATAGTGCAGGCGCCGCATAGACCGTGCTCGCAACCAACATGCGTGCCTGTCAATTTCAGATCGTGGCGGATGAAATCGCTCAAAAGCAGGCGCGGCTCAACTTCCCGTTCATAGGAAACGCCGTTTACTGTCACATTGATCTTTACAAGTTGCGTCATGTCAGCCTCCTACTTCTTCGCCCGCAGGACTGCTTCAGTGAGGGCGCGGCGAACCAAAACCTCAACCAGTTGGCGGCGGTATTCTGTGGTGCCATGCAGGTCTGAGCCCGGATCGCACTCATTCTTGGCAACATAAGCAGCTACATCCGCTATGGCAGCTTCGGTAGCTTCGTTGCCAACCAGCACCTTGGCGGCATATTTCGATAAGATGGGGGTTTCACCAACGCTGAAGAGCACGCAGCGCACATCCTTCACGCGATTGCGATCATCCAGGCCAACCACGCTGATGGTCGCAGCCTGGGCGTAGCCGCCGCGCTGGCGGGAAACCTGTTTGTAGGATCCTGCTGTCCGCGGTGCCAAAGGCGGCAGCACAACTTCCGCGAGCATATCTTCGGGTTCGAGCACCGTCATAAAAGGACCAACGATGAATTCCTCGGCAGTCACCCAACGCTCAGCGCCTTTGCGCTTGACCAATAATCTGGCATTAAGCGCAAGGGATAACGCCGGCAGCTGCGCAGCAGGATCAGCGTGCGCGATAGCCCCGCCGAACGTGCCGCGAGCACGAATTTGCGGGTGGGCAATATAACCCATCGTTTCTGCCACGATCGGCATGCGCTGTTTGACAATCGGATCCTGTTCCACGACGCTATCGCGCGTCATGGTGCCAATGGCAATGCCACCGTCAGCGGTTGGCTTGATATAAGCCAATTCCGCGACATTGTTCAGATCGACCAGAGCCGAAGGGCGCGCCATGCGGAAGTTCATGGCAGGAATCAGGCTTTGGCCGCCGGCAAGGACCTTGCCGGAGTAACCCAGATCCGTCAAATTCTGGAGGGCTTCTTCGGTGGTTTTTGGAGCATAGTACTCGAATGGAGCTGGCTTCATGAACTTATTACCTCCTTACAAGGGCAAGATGTTTGCCTAAATGGATAGCGGGGGCGTGGAAAGCTAGGGTAAACGCTGTTTCCAGAGCGGTGCAGGGTGGGGAGTTCCCCCGGTCAGCAGCTGGAAAGTCATTTGCATATGACCCAGGTGCAAAGCAGTGTGGTCAATCACATGCAAAAGCGCCCAGCGGACTGGCACCTCTTTGGCTTCCACCTCACGGGTTGAATTCATTGCATCGGGAGGCAAAGCCAGAAGAACTTCTCTGGTTTCATTTGAAGTTTGTTGCAAAAGGTGGAAAAGATCAGTCTGGCTGCTGGTTTGAGTGCTGAACTCTGCTTGACGGTTGCGGGTGGGTGGATTGCCCCCAATGACTTCGCCTATCCAGAAGTGTTCCGCTCCACACGTATGGGCTACCAGAATAGCCAGTGAATTCGCCTGCTGCTCTCCGCTTGCTTCGAAAGGCCGCCAGTTAAGCCGGTCTGGCGCAACTGCTGTGATCAGGTTTTTAATCTGACCGCGTAAGTCTTCCAACCTTTGAAGGTAATTCTCGAGCTCGGAGGGCAAACGAACCTCAATATTATCGATGCAGCCCCCCAAAAAAGCAAACTAAGGGGGGCCGCGAACATTCGGTTATTAAGCTTCCTTGAAAGCTACGAAGCGAGCCCACATGGACTCAACTTCCATGACCTTCTGCAGGAAACAGCCAATATAGTAACGGCCGCTTTTAACATTAGCAATCTGGCCGCCCAGGTTTTCAGCATGCACAATATGCTTGGGGAACAAGTTGTAGTGCATATCCTGGTAGTATTTATCCAGCGGGAACATTTCATCCCAGTCCTTGCCAAAGTCGCGCTTGAGTTTTTCATTGGCTTCCTGGAAGGTCTTGGGGTGCCACTGGCGTTGGATGGTATTCATCGGGTGGTCGGCTGCAACGCAATCAACGCCAATCCACTTGATTTCTTTTTCAGCAGCCCAGGCAGCGAAGTCGGCTGATGGACCTGGATGCTTGATCATATAGCGGAATTCATCCGATTCAGGGCTGATCCAGCCGAATTTGTACCAGCCAGTCTTGATAATCAGGATGTCGCCTTTTTTAACTTCCACAACCGATTCGATCATTTCGGGTGTGTAAACGCTGGAGTTGCTGACCTTGTCAGAAATATCGGCAATGACGCCCGGGCCAACCCAGTCCTCGAGCGGAGTCTGGCCGATGGTGCGCCCACCCGGGTAGAAGTGAACCTCGCCATCCATGTGGGAACCCAAATGGATCGAAGCATTGCAAATCGAGCCGTTGCGGCCCATGCCATAATGGAATCCCGCGCCGCGCTTGAAATACCGAACCGACAGCGGTTCGTAATTCGCCCATTGGGGTGACTGGACCGAGAACGGCACGGTCATGTCAACCATTTCGGAGGCCTCGAGTTCTTTGAAGAACTCAGCATCGCTCATACCGCGCGGGGCAGTCCACCCGACCACGCGCGACCAGGCCGCTTCCACTTCCATGAAGGGGATCGGCATGACGGTTAGCCAGGCGCGTTTGCCATTCAGTTTTTCGATATCGCCCACAATCGCCTCGACGAAGACTTTGTGCTTCTTCGGCAGGGTAATGTGAGTCATTTCGTAGTACCAATCCTGGGGGAACATTTCGTCCCAGGTTTTTCCGTAATCCTTGATGAGTTTGGCTTCGGCTTTCTTGAACTCGACCTCGTGCAGGCGGCGGATGGGGGTGTTCATCGGGTGCTCAAAGCAGCCGCAGTCAACCCCAACCCATTTGAAGTCCATGTCGATCACCCACTGGAAGAACTCAGGGGAGGGGCCTGGATGGCGAACGAGGAAACCGAATTCTTTATTCTCAACGCCGCCCTGAGCTTTCGGGTTTTTGATGTCGGGCTGGTCATAGGAATAACGGTGGTAACCGGTGTTGATGATCAGGATGTCGCCTTTTTTGACTTCGGCCTTCTTCATGATCATTTCAGGCGTGTACAAGGCGTAATCTGACATTTGGTCAGAAATATCAACCACCACGCCCTGACCGGTCAGGTCAGAAAGAGGGATGTCGCTGATACGACGCCCGCCGGAATGGAATGAAGTCTCACCCACCAGATGGGTCCCAACCGAGTTGCTCCAATTCAAAATCTGGCCGTTTGCGCCTGCGCCGCCGCCATAAGCGCCGGTCACACGTTTGAAGAAATGCACTTCCAGGCTTTTATCGCCGGGGAAGGGCGGTGTGAAGATGCTGCAACCCTGAGTCAGGTCATACATCTTGGCATCCGCCAACATCTTAATGAACTTTTCGCGATCCATGGATCCCTCCGTTTGTGATTAGAAATGAATCAAATACCATATTTTTCTGCAAAGGCCACCAGCGCATCTTCAAAGATGTTCATTGGTGGGGTCACAACGCCTGCGCCAACCTGGCCGACGCCCGGATCCTTATGGGCGACTCCGGTATTCACGCGCGGGAGCATGCTCTTTTCGACAACTTTCCGGATATCCACTCCAGTGGGCGTTCCGCGAAACTCCAGGAAAGGAATGGTGAAGTATTTGTGTTCGGCATAAGTAATTTCGTACATATCCATCGTGGTCTGGACGGCATCTTTGGCCGTGCCACTAATGAAGGTTACGATGGCCGGGGCAGTCGCCATGGCAAACCCGCCGATGCCAGCCGTTTCGGTGATGGTGCTGTCACCGATGTCCGGGTTGGCGTCTTTGACGGTGAATCCGGGGAAGTAGAGCGCTTTTACTTGCCCTGCCGGACCGGTGAACCAGCGGTCGCCTAACCCGCTAACGCGGATGCCGAAATCGGTGCCATTGCGCGCCATAACGGTGACGATGGTCGAGCCTTCGATATTAGCGCCCGCATCCGTCATGGTCTTGCAGGCTGCCATGACCGGGTTGAGGATGGTCAGGGCGTTTTCGCCCATGAAGCGCACCACATCAGAGGCGGTTGCTGCATTTTTAGCCACCTTCGCAATATGCGGCGCCAGCGAGGTTGTGAATAAGAGGGAGGCAGCATCCAGGCGGTTATGCCCGTCATCGCCCATGTGCAGCGCTTTGCCGAGCAATGAGCGAATGTCAACGCCGCCGGCTGATTTAAGCGCAGCATCCATGGTCGGGGCATAAACATCGTTCAGCCATTTCATGCGGTCGATGACCTCGGGGCTGTATGCGCCCATGCGCAGTACTTTGCCACGGCCTTCGTTCATGCCTGAGTAGGCTTTATTTCCATGGGTTTTGTTTTCGACGATGAAAACAGCCATCGAGGGTGAAATCACGCCTGCCATAGGACCAACTGAAGCATGTTCGTGACAAGGAGCAAATTTAATCTGACCGGATTCGAGCAGCTTGTTGGCTTCTTCAGCCGTTTTGGCGCGGCCTTCGAAAATCAATGCGCCGATCATGGCGCCCTTCATCGGGCCGGCCATCCGTTCCCAGGAAATCGGCGGGCCAGCATGCAGGTAGAGGTCTTTATGCATTCCAGGGATTACTTCAATGGCCTTGGCCGTGCCGACCACTACCGGACGAGCCTCCATGAAGGCTTCCACAACTTTTTTATTGGCTTCGGTAATATTGATCATCATTTTCTCCGTGGGCAATCCGGGCTATTCGTATTTTTTCATCCGTTCCAGGATGCCGATCAGTTTTTCGTTGCCGCCAGCAGATGGGCGCCAGTCCAATTGAATGGCCGGCGTGCCCTGAACCTTCAGGTTATCGTAGAAGGATTCCAGACCAATGTTGATGGCTTCCAGGGGTTTTTTCAGGATGGCAAGGTCGATCGGGGTGGCAGCCGGTTTTTCAACCGTTGCGACAGCATTAAGTCCTTGCAGGATGCTGCCGACATAACGGACGACTTCTTCGTTGCTGGTGCTGACCCAGGCGCCAGCTTTCTTGAGCGGCTCGATTTGAGCGCTTAGTTTTTGCGGGTCATCCTCGGTGCCGGTGACCACTGCTGCTACTTCCAGGTAGCGGCCAGCCTTCTTGGCAACATCTTTTGCTTTTGCAATCGCGGGCGCCAGTTCACTGGCCGGATCTTCATGCGAGCCAAAACCAACGACCACATCCAGCATGATGACGGCAACTTCGGGGTCTTTGGCCTCGTCCAGCAGGCGGCGGATGCGCAGTTCGTTATCCATCATCGGGTGCAGACGGCCAACAGTGAACTCGTCCTCGCCCAGGTCAACAATGGTGTGCTCGACGCTGACGAGTGCGTCCTTGAGTTTGTTGTCTTTGTTAATGGGAGCGTTGGCGTAGACTTTGGGCAAGTATTCGGTCAGCAGATGCTGGGCTTCGTAAGCCAGGGTGCCGCCGGAGAACAAACCGCGCAGGTATTTCTGGCCTTTGGCAAAGCGCTTGAGATCCAGTTCCGGCGCTACATACGGTGCGGGTGGATTCTTGGCCAGCTCAACCGCAATTGCAGCAGCATCATCCAGACCGGAGGCAAAGTACAGGTTGCCAACCTGCCGGGAAATGGGGGTGCGGCCTATGAAATTGACCACCACCGGTTTGCCAGCTTTTCGCGCCACGCGCAGTACATCTTCAGCCACTTTGGGGGCTGGCGGTTTGGAAACCAGCACAATGACTTTGGTTTCTGGATCGCGAGTCAGCACATCCAGAGCCATCAGGAAGGTCACGCCGCCAATTTTTTCCGAAAGGTCGCGGCCGCCGGTGCCAATCCCGTAAGTCAAACCGCTGCCCAGTTGGTGAATGCGGGAAGAAACCTGCTGCAAGCCGGTCCCGGCTGCTGCCACCATGCCGATCGGTCCCTTGCGGACCTTGTTGGCAAACCCCAGACCGATGCCGCTCACGATTGCGGTACCGCAATCCGGTCCCATGACCAGCAGACCTTTCTCAGCGGCTTCAGCTTTCAGCGATATTTCGTCTTCAACCGAAACATTGTCGCTGAAGAGAAATACGTGCTTGCCAACTGCCAGCGCCTGACGGGCAACGCGGGCAGCGTACCGCCCGGCAACCGAAATGAGCACCCAACTGGATTCGGGGAGAATTTCATTTGCGGCTTCGATCGTCTTTGGCCGGACATTGGTCTCGGCCGTGGCTTTCTTGGCTGTCAACAATTCATCGACCTTTGCAATCGCTTCATCCGCTGTCTTTTCATTATCAGCGCGGACTACAATGACCAGGTCGTTTTCGCGAGAGGCGGTAACCTCAGGCGAAACCAGGTCGATGCGTTCCAGCAGTTCCTTGTTGGTATCGGTGCCCATGATGACACCTGCATCTCCAACGCCAGGCAAATTGGCCAACGAGCGTTGCAGCTGCATCAGAACTGCCGAATCGTAATAAACGCCAGTTCGAATTTGGGCCTTAATCACTGCCATTTTGATACTCCTGATTCAATCGTGATAAATAGAACAATTGACTGCCAAAAGTCAATTTATTCCATGCCAATCTTCAATTCCGGGTCATACATCATGAATTGGTCAATGATAGGAAAAGTAGGTCTTGCAGAATGTAGCTATTTACTTTAACCGCAACCATCAGGCTGCGTAAGGGAGAATTAAGGGAACCGGTGCGAGGTCTGTTACCCGGGTAGTGGTTGTTTGACAACTTTAGGTTGAGTATAACACTTTCAAAAATGAGCGTCAACCAACCAGGGAAAGGCAGGAACCCTGCGTTACCCGGAGAACAGTTCTGGCGATTCCGCAACTTTCTCTCCCAAAAATATGGGGCTTCACCAGGGTAAGGGCGCGGGGGGCGTGGAAGCGGTGAGACTGCGATAAGCCCCCGCGCCCCTACCCTGGCGATCAAATTCCGGACTGCCAACCTACTGACAGTCCAGAACCAGTTTTATTGTTAAATTTCAGGATTTTCCTGAACGCGCAAAACTTCGTTGGCCTTCTTGACTTCATCGGTCACGTTGAAGTTCAGGTCGGTGCCCATCATGCTGACCAGGTGATTCTTGATCTGGCGCTGCCATGATTCCTGGCTGATGACAAAGACTTTAGCGCCACCCAACTCGTGCTGGTATTCAGGCCACATCTTGGTGGGTTGCGCCATGGCCAAACCAGCCATACGCCAGCCGTTGTAGCTTTCGAAGGTCGTCCACCATTCTTTAGCCTTGAGCAGTTCCATGGCATAGTAGGTCTTGGCATAATACATCGCCCAACCTACCCGCCCGCGGCGGGAAAAGGCCATGGTGTGCAGGCTGATGGCCCGGTCCTGATCCCAAGCGCGGCCGTTGGCGAAACCGACGAACTCGCCATCGATGAGACCAAGGATGGTGAAGGGGTCTTTCAGGCGTTTGCGGCGCACGGCAAGGATTTCGCCATAGACGCGCACACCTACGATGTCATAGAAGTCTTTCTCGATCTTCATGACTTTTTCCATGAAGGGCAGCAATACATCGATATCGTCATCGCGCATGGCGCGCAGCAACAGAGTGCGGCCGTCGCGCAGCACAACCGAGGCATCCTGCCAAACGGGCATATCCATCGAATAACCCTGCAGCAGACCTTCGATCTCACCAACATCGATTTTCATTTCTTCGACGCTGGCGGTAATTGGGAGAGGTAATTTCATTCGAAACAGCTCCTTGGTAATAATGATGGGTGAAACGGAATAAAACTGGTTTGAGCCAGACACTTGAATCAAGTGCTGGCCCCCAAAATAAAGGTTGTCCCGGCTGTTGTACCGTTTTCAAACCACAAAGTACGGTCTAAACAATGAATTTACAGTTTTTTTTGGCACATTAGGGAACACCTAAAATTTTATCAAATCCCCCTCAAGTTTACAAATTACCCATGTAATCATTCAAACGGACTTATGTCACAAGAATTGTCTGACAGGTGCTCATAACCCTCGGGGTGGTTGTTGCCAAAATTCCGGATTTTTTTATAAGGTCAATCGTCTTGTATTCTGGACTACAATCCAATATAATAGACGATATGACTGCTGACCCGCTAACCTCCAGCGCAGAACGAACCCTGCGCCTCGTCGAGCTGCTGCTGTCCGAACCGGATGGGCTCACCCCTCAGGAAATACTGGCGGTGTTGGGCACCTCACGCAGTTCCCTGTTCAATTTATTGCGCCGGTTGAAAACTTTAGGCTATATCGATCAAAATGAGCGCCGCGGGCGCTATCATAGCGGGCCGCGCCTGCAGGCCTGGCGCAGCGCGCCAACCGATTCGATGCAGACCCTGCTTTCCGCCTTCTACCAGGAAACCAGCCGTCAAAGCTGGGCTGAAACGCTGCTGCTCTGCGTCCCGGCGCCCGAGGGAACCCTGATTCTCGGCCAGGTTGAATCCAGCCAGGCAGTGCGCAGCGTTTATACCATTGGCGAAGTCTCCAACGCCCTAAATGCAGTTGGCAGCGTTCTTCAATCGACCCCAAGTTCGGCCGTAAAAGCCAACGGGTACGCGCTGACTCAGCCGCCCCAGTTGTTCGAACTGGCATTGCCAATTTGTCCCGACGGGAATCTGCCGCAAGCGGCGCTGCTTTTTTCGGCGCCAGCTTACCGTTGGACGCAAGAATCATTGTTGCAGGCCTGCCTGCCGGAGCTGCGCGCCATGGCTGCCCGCCTTTCCTACCGCATGGGTGCGACGCAGTATACGCCTTATCACAGCGTTCTAAAAACCGAACTGGATCCAGAGTCGCGTCTGGGGCCTGAGGAATTGCGTGACTTTTTGGAGGGTCCGTGGACGGCGCGTCTGGCTTGTATCCGCCCCGATGGCAAACCGCACGTCATTCCCGTCTGGCAATCCTGGGACGGCGTCCACTTTACGGTAATTGCCTGGCAGGGTTCGCAATGGGCAGAATATCTATTGCAAAACCCCTCGGTTTCATTGACTATCGACGAACCCTGGCCGCCTCTGCGGCGCGTTGCTGCTCGCGGGACGGCATTCCCCCTGACCGAACACTCTTCGCTAGCTAAAATCGATGCCTTAGTCCAGCGCTTCGCGCGCCGCTACCTGGGCGCTTCTGCCAATACGTTGAAGGCGGAAAACGTGCTGCGGGTGTTCCAAATCGAACCGGATTACTTACGCGGATGGCAAGGCCTCCCTGGCTCGGTGTCATTACCAGGACAGCAGTCTCGATGAACATCCAGGTCGAAGCTCTGACGCATATCTTCGCCAATAGCAAGCTGCAGCGCACCGCTCTGACGGAGATCAATTTTGAGGTCAAATCAGGTCAGTTCGTGGCCTTGACCGGCCCCAGCGGATGCGGTAAATCCACGCTGCTGCGATTGGCCGGCGACCTGCTGCAGCCCACCCGCGGAACGATCACCCTGAATGGCCGCGAACCGGCTGAGATGCGCACAGCGCATGAAATTGCCTGGATGGCGCAAAGTCCGGCGCTGTTGCCCTGGCTGGATGCCCGGCAGAATGTTGCCCTGGCGCAGCGTTTTATACCGGTCAATCGCCGTCCGCGCCTTACCGTTGACCAGGTACTCGAACGCGTTGGGCTCAGCGACGCTGCTGGCGCTTTCCCGTTCACCCTGTCGGGTGGGATGCAGCAACGGCTGGCGTTGGCGCGCCTGCTGGCGCTGGAAGCCAGCCTGTGGCTGATGGATGAACCCTTTGCCGCATTGGATGAGATCAGCCGCGAACGCCTGACTACCGAGCTGCTCGACTTATGGCAGCCGCTCCACCCGACTGTGCTGTGGGTGACACACAACATCTACGAAGCGTTGCGCCTGGCAGACCGCATCCTGGTATTCAGTCCTTCACCGGGGCAGATTGCTGCCGATCTGGCGATCGATCTGCCGCGCCCACGCAGTGAAGCCGACCCGCGTTTCCAACAAGCCCTGGCTGCTTTACGAACCGCCCTGGGAAGAACGGCTAATGCACAGGTGATGCAGTGAACCGCAGCCGCAAATCCGGATGGGTCGCGCTGACGATCGTCCTGATCTTTTTGGGCGGTTGGGAAGCTGCTGTGCGTATTTTTGAGGTGCCGGTCTATATTTTGCCTTCCCCTTCGCGCACATTCGAGACGCTGGCGGCCAACCCTGAAATGTATCTGCAGGCCTCCGCACTCACCCTGGGCGAATCGCTGGCCGGGCTGTTGATTGGCGTCCTGGCCGGCGGGCTGCTGGCTGTATTGCTGACTCTGCTGCCTGGACTGGAAGGCGGTGTAATGACCCTGGCCATTTTAATGAAATCCACGCCGCTGGTGGCCATTGCCCCACTGCTCACCATCTGGCTTGGCTTTGGCGTGGTGCCTAAAATCGTTATCACCGCGCTGATGACCTTTTTTCCGGTGCTGGTCAATGTGCTCAGCGGGCTGCAGCACGTCGAACCGGCTTTGACTGATCTGTTCCACTCCTGGAATGCCAGCCGTTGGGAGGTGCTCCGTCATTTGCGGCTACCGACCGCGCTGCCCTTTCTATTCGCAGCTTTAAAAATTTCTGCGCCGTTAGCGCTGATTGGCGCGGTGGTGGCGGAGTGGACGGGCGCCTCCGGCGGGTTGGGGCGCACCATGTGGCTGGCATACACCAACTTAAATCTCCCCTATCTCTTCGCCGCCATCTTCATTCTTGCGGCGGGCGGTATGTCGTTATTTCGATTGCTCGGTTGGCTGGAACGCAAAATCGTGTTCTGGCTGCCGGATAGTCGCGAATCCTAATCTTTCATCGAGGTAAACAACAATGTGTAAGAATTTCTGTTTATTGGTAATTATCGTGTTCGCCCTGGTGGCCTGTTCACCAGCCGCTGTCACTCCGGTGGCTACCGAACCGGTCAGCACACCGATGGCTGAACCAACCGCCGTCGAACCGTCCCCCACCGCCGCCGTGGTGGAACCCTCCCCCGCCCCCGTCGAATTGCTGCCGATGACCTTCATGGCAGGTTACAAGCCGCAGGCCAACCTGCCGTTTGTCGGCGTGTATGTTGCCAAAGCCAAAGGGTTCTTTGAGGAAGAAGGCCTGGATGTCACGGTGGAGCACTCCGCCGGGCAGGGACAGCATTTGCAGTTGCTCAGCGCCGGTACTATCCAGGTGACCAACCAGGATGCAGCAGTCTTGCTGCAGCGCCGCGCTGACCCCGGGTTACCATTGGTCGCCATTGCGCTGCTCGGGCAAAAAGGACAGCAGGCCTATGCTGCGCTCAAATCTTCCGGCATCGAATCTCCCAAGGATTGGGAAGGGCATACGGTTGGGTATAAAGGCACTCCGCCGCCTGATTTATTTGCCCTGATTTCCGCTGCCGGCGCGGATAAAGACAAGATCGAACTGGTCAATGTTGGCTTCGATCCGCGCCTGCTGACGGAAGGCAAGGTCGATGTCTACCCCGTTTTTAAATCCAATGAACCCTACATGATCCGATCCTGGGGCTATGACCTGAACCTCTGGGCAGCGGAAGATTTCGGCGTCCCCAGCCTGGGGCTGACCTATGTCACCAGTGAAGAAATACTCGAAACCCAACCCGAACTATTAACCCGCTTCCTGCGGGGCGCGCTGCGCGGCATCCAGTATGCTTCTGAACACCCGGATGAAGCCATCGAAATCACGCTGACTTACACCGGTCCCGAGACCGACCCGGCGCATATGCGTTTTATGCTGGACGCCGAATTGAAAGATGCGCAATCCAACCTGACCGCCGAGAAGGGCTGGGGCTGGCAGACGCAGGAGCAATGGCAGGCGTTGGCGGACATGCTCAAAGCCGAAGGTCTGCCCGTAGAAGATGATATCAGCAGCGCCTTTACCACCCAGATTCTGGAAGCTGCTCGGGATAAATAAAACATCCGGGAAATTTCATTCGAATTGAAAGTCAAGCTGGTGAGCACTGCCGCTTGTGGTACACTTACTCTGACCACAGCGGCAGTACCTATATAGCTGTGGGTTGCCGTCGCCATTCACCGGTCCTTATCGGGCTCCCTTGAATGGTTTTTCATATAAGGAACCATATCCATGCGTTGGGTTCGTGATTACCGCCCTCAGCTCAATGACATCCGGCTTTTCAAAATTGCTCTGATCATCACGATAGCAGGGAATGTCCTGCTGGCAGTGCTCAAAGGGCTGGCTGCCCATTTCTCGGGTTCGGTCGCGTTATACGCCGATGCCGCCAATTCGATCTCGGATGTTTTATATTCCATCATGATGGTGATCGGGCTGTGGATGGCGCTGCGTCCACCCGATATCGGCCATCCGCAGGGACACAGCCGCTTCGAACCTCTGGTCGGGTTGATGGTGGCCTTTTCAATGGCGTTTGCCGGGTATGAGGCTGGAAGCACTGCCATCGAAAGATTCGTGGAAGGTGGGCTCGCCGTTGAACCCGGTTTGCCGACGTTGACATTGGTATTCAGCGCCCTGCTTAAAGTCGGTATGTTTTACGCCATCCGGAAAATTTCACAGCAGGTAAACAGCCCCACGCTGCGCACCACCGCTCAAGACAACCTCAACGACGTTTTCACCTCTCTGGCAGCTTTCATTGGCGCGGTCGGCTCCAGCTTCATCCACCCGCTGCTCGACCCAATCGCCGGTATTTTAGTTGCATTGTGGATCTTTCGTTCAGCGTATAATGCTGCCCGCGAACACCTTAATTTCCTCACCGGCGGCGGCGCTTCGGAAGAGCTACGGCTGAAAATAATCCAGACAGCTGAATCAGTCCCCGGGGTGCTGCGCGTGCATCACTTGATGACCGATTATTCAGGCCCGCGGCTGGTGGTCGATCTGCACGTCAATGTCAACGGCGACACGCCGCTGCGTGACTCGCATGAGATCACCGACCAGGTGATTGCCAAACTCGAAGCCCTGCCAGACGTCGACCGGGTGTATGTGCACCTGGAACCCGACGACTGGACCGATTAAACCAAACAGGAACACCGCCATGCGCATGTCTCAGCTTTTTTCTCAAACGCTGCGGGAGGCCCCCGCTGATGCGCAGTCTGAAGGATTTGCCCTGCTGGTGCGCGCCGGATTCATCCGTCAAATCGCTGCCGGCATTTTCGCCAGCCTGCCGCTGGGATTGCGCGCCTTGCGCAAAATCGAGGCTATTCTGCGGGAAGAAATGAACGCCATTGGCGGGCAGGAACTTTCCATGCCGGTTGTGCTGCCTGCCGATCTGTGGAAAGAGACCGGGCGCTGGTATACGGTCGGTGCCGAACTGGCGCGGCTGAAAGATCGCAATGAGCGTGACCTGGTGCTGGCCATGACGCATGAGGAAGCCGTTGGCGACCTGGTGCGGCGCGAAGTACAGTCCTACAAACAGTTGCCGCGTTTGATTTACCATATCCAAACCAAGTTCCGCGACGACCCACGTCCGCGCGCCGGGCTGATCCGCGTGCGCGAGTTTAGCATGAAGGACAGCTATTCACTGGACAGCAGTTGGGAAGGCCTCGACCGTCAGTACCGCGCCCATTACCAGGCGTATTTCAACATCTTCCGCCGCTGCGGGCTGCCGGTCATCTCCGTCAAAGCCGATACCGGCATGATGGGCGGCAACCTGGCGCACGAGTTCATGTACCTGAACCCTATTGGCGAAGACACCATCATCCTTTGCGAAGCCTGCGGCTACACTGCCAATCGTCAGGTGGCCCGGGTGCGCAAGCCAACCCCGCCAACCGAAGCGCCGCTGCCGTTGGAAAAAGTACATACTCCCAGGACGAAAACCATCGCCGATTTAGCCGCGTTCTTGCAGATCCCCGAAGCACGGACGGCCAAGGCGGTGTTCATGACCGCTTCCATCCCGACAGGCCAGGAAATGACCGACCAGTTGGTGATGGCCATCGTGCGCGGTGACATGGAACTGAATGAAACCAAGTTGAGCAATGTGGTCAACGCCAAAGAGCTGCGCCCGGCAACCGAAGAAGAGATTCTGGCTTCAGGAGCAGTGCCCGGATTTGCCTCGCCTTACGGATTGCATGATGTACTGGTGGTGGTGGACGATCTGATTCCCAATTCACCCAACCTGGTTGCCGGTGCCAACGAAACGGACTATCACTTGAAGAACGTTAATTATGGGCGGGATTACGCCACGCCATTGGTGGCAGACATCACTGCTGCCGGCGCCGGCGACGCCTGCCCCGAGTGTGGGTCGCTGTTGCAGGCTGAACGCGGCGTAGAGGTTGGTAATATATTCAAACTGGGAACCTGGTTCTCCAAGGCGCTTGGCTGCACCTTCCAGGATGAGAATGGGGAGAATCAATTGGTGATCATGGGCTCCTACGGCATTGGTTTAGGCCGGCTGCTGGGCTGCGTTGCCGAGGAGCATCATGACGCCAACGGCTTGATTTGGCCTGAAAGCATCGCCCCATACAGTGTGCACCTGGTGCTACTGCCCGGCAAGCAAAATGCGCTACCGCAGGAAACTGCCGAGGGGTTGTACAACCAGTTGACAGCAGCAAGCCTTGACGTGCTTTATGATGACCGCGAGGAAAACCCGGGGGTTAAATTCAACGACGCCGATTTGATTGGCATTCCACTACGGCTGACCGTTTCGGGCCGCTCGCTGGAGAATGGCGGCGTGGAGCTGAAACTGCGCAACCGCACCGAACGGGAAATCATCCCATTGGATGCGGTCGTTTCCCGCACGCAAAGTATTTTGGCTGCCCTGCACGCTGAACTGCAGGCTGCTGCCGTGCTGGTTGATTACCACGAGTGATCTTCTTAAAATACGACGTGCTCGAGAAAAAAACGCTCGATGCGCGGATATAAATCGTTCAGCGATTCGGGCTTGCGGAAGCCGTGACCTTCGCCCTCATACACGTGGAAAAGATGCGGTACACGGTTGGCAATGAGGCGTTCGACAATCGCTTCGGACTGGTTTAGGGGAACCGCCCGGTCGTCTCGCCCGTGGAAAATGGCCAGGGCATCCTTGATTTCCGCTGCCTGGAAAAGCGGTGAGCGCTCACGGTAAACGTCTGCTGCTTCAGGGAGCTTGCCGATCAGATTTTGGTCATAATGCTGCTCGAATTTGTGCGTTTCCAGTCCCAGCGTGAACAGGTTTGAAACCGGGTAGAGGGCAACGCCAGCCTTGAAGACCCCGGGAAACTGCGCCAGAGCATTCAGTACGGTGAACCCGCCGGCGCTGCCGCCAAAAATCGCCATGTGATCCCCATCCGCCAGACCGCGGGCAGCCATGGCTTGCGCCCCGGAGACAGCGTCTTCAGTATCCAATTTTCCCCATTGACCAAGCAGTGCATCCCGGTAAGAGCGTCCGTAACCGCAACTGCCGCGGTAATTGACCTCCAGCCAGGCATACCCGCGCGAAGTGAAATAATGGGCTTCGCGGGGAAAATCTTGCTTCGATTGGCTGGTCGGCCCACCGTGGATGGACACGATCAGCGGTGGTGCGCCCTGCCCGGTATACTGGCTGTTTGCCGGAGAGGCATACAAGCCGTATACCTTTTGCCCATCCAACGATTCCCATTCCACCGGCTGCGGGTCAGGTAGATCGCCGAGCTGGAGGTCGCCGGTATCACTGTAGGCGACCGTGCGCCAGCGGTGGGAATCCCAGCGGATGATCTGGGTAGGCAGCTTCGGCGAGGAGGCGATCAGGGCCAGTTCATCCGCCGCTGGCGAAACGCTCAATTGTTCCAACCAGGTGTAGGGCTCGGTGGGAATCAATTGGCATGTGCCGGAAGCGTTAACGGCGCACAATTCCGCTTTGCCAGCCGAATTCCGCAAAATAAAGATCTGGTTGCCAAATGGACTCCAGCCGTAGCTGTGCTGACCCTGCACCCAGGCGGGCACAGACAAATCGAATTCACCGGCCAGCCAGGTGGCGCGTTGGCCGCTCCTCAGATCGAGCACTTCCAACGCTTCCCGCTCACCGCGGTTGATGATGTAGCTCAGGGAATGCCCATCCGGTGAAAACTGCGGCTGGGTGACCGTCTCGCCGTGCTCGCTGGCAATCAGCCGGGCGGACTCAAGCCGTGGTGGGCTACCGCTCAATTTGCCAAGCTTAAGCCGGGTGGCATCCCACGGCATGTTCGGATGATTCCACTCCACCCAGGCTAATTCCGCGCCAGAAGGGCTCCAGGCCGGCTGCATATAGAAATCGGCTCCGCTGACCAGCTTGACCGGCCAGTCCTTGCCCTCAGCGTCGACCAGCGCCAGCACGTCCTGGCTGCCGTCAGAGTGGACATAAACCACCCAACGTCCGTCGGGCGAAACTTTTGGCGAAGCCAATCCGCCAAAGACCGGCGTCAATGGATACGACTGCCCATTGTTCAAATCGCGACGGTACAATGCCCCGCTGCGTTCGGCAAAATACACCGCGGAACGGCTTAGCCCAAATTCACCCCCACCGTACCCGACCCCACCGTGGGCGTTTTGATCTACCAATAAATCGCGGCGCGCCTCGTCCAGAGGCTGGTAGAGCAGTTGACCCTGGCCGCCGCGATTCTCCAGCCAGACCAGCGCATTCCCGTCCGGCGTCCATTGGACATCCTCCAGGCGCGGACGGCCTGCCAGCGAGGAGGCCGAAATCGGACTGGGCCACAGGCCGTAAGGTCGAATGGTTTTTTCGTCAGACATGCAGAATTCCAACTGAAGCTGTCAATGATCGCGCCGGTTAGAGGTGCGGCTCGAATTTGTCAATCAGGCGCGGCAGCGGTTGATAACCGGTAATCCGCTCGCGCATCTCGCCCCCCACGAACAACATCACGGTCGGCACGCTCATCACGGAAAATTGCATGGTTACATCGGTCGATTCATCCACATCCAGCTTGCCAAGCCGCACCTTATTGCCCCATGTTTCCTTTAACTTTTCCAGTTCAGGCTCGAGCCGTTTGCACGGGCTGCACCAAACGGCGCCAAATTCCAGAATAAACGGTCGGTCGGATTTCAGTACCTGCTGCTCAAAATTATCATTGTTAATCTGTTCAAAGGCCATAAGTTCTCCTGCTGCACCAGACCAAGATTTAATTCGGTTCCTGCTTTGTAATATAGCATAAGCCCATCATTTTGTCAGGCGGCCAGGCATCACACATCATTTTACCGGTTGCGTCCATTTTCAGAAGCCCTTTTTTTTCGGTTACAATGGGTGGTACTTGTGGAGAAATCACGTTTCCACCAAAAGACCAAATACTCCTTCATGACCGCTGCTCCGACCTCAATCCAACTGCTCCACGGCACGCTCCAGTTTCCGGTTTTTATGCCGGACGCGACGTTTGGCGTGGTGCGCACGGTTGATTCCGCCGATCTGGCCGCCGCCGGCATTGAAGCGGTGGTGATGAACACTTACCATTTGATGCAGCGCCCGGGGTCGAGCACCATTCAAGCCCTGGGCGGACTGCACCGGATGAGCGCCTGGGAGCGGCCAATCGTAACCGATTCAGGCGGTTTTCAGGCTTACTCGCTTATCCGCCAGAACCCAAAATTTGGCAAAATGGACGAACGCGGCATCCATTTTCAACCCGAGGCAAGCACCCGCAAATACCTGCTGACGCCCGAAAAAGGAACCCAACTGCAGTTCAGTTACGGTGCGGACGTGGTCATCTGTCTGGATGATTGCACCCATGTTGACGCCCCGCGTAGCGAACAGGAGCTATCTGTAAAGCGCACGATCGATTGGGCTAAACGGTCCCGCCGCGAGTTTGACCGGCTGGTTGGCCAGAAAAAGCTGTCTGCTGACCAACGTCCGCGTATATTTGGCGTCATCCAGGGCGGCGGCGAGCTTGACCTGCGTAAGCGCTGCGCTGAAGCCCTGCTTGAAATCGGGTTTGACGGTTTCGGTTTTGGCGGCTGGCCGCTTGACGGCGAAGGCCAATTGCTGTACGAAGTGCTGGAGTACACCCGCTCGCTCGTTCCATCCCAATTTCCCTTGCACGCTCTGGGCATCGGTCACCCGCACAATGTGCTGGCCGGATCCAACCTGGGCTACGGGATTTTTGATTGCGCCATGCCGACCCGAGATGCGCGCCACGGACGGCTGAACACTTTCGTCACCCCACCGGGCAAAGACGGGGGCTTATCCGGCGATTGGTTGAAGTATTTGTACATCAACGACGAGCGTCACATCAAAGCCAACCTGCCCATCTCACCGTATTGCGACTGCCCGGCTTGCAGCCATTATTCGCTGGGCTATTTGCACCATCTCTTCAAACTCAACGACAGCCTGTATTTGCGGCTGGCGTCGCTGCACAATTTGCGTTTCATGACCCAACTCACCGACCGCATTCGCATGCGTCGCGCATGACCGACCCGGCTGCCGTCCAATCGCTGGTAGAAGCGGTGCGCAATGCGCCCAAGTATACAGCCATGGATGCGGGACTGGTGCAGGCGCTGGTCGAACAGGAACTTGGTAAAGGCCGCGGCGTCAAAGAGACGATCAAGGCCGTGCGCAATAAACTGCATCAGGTGGGCAGCGCCTACCAGGAAAAACCTATTGGCTATGCGCAACTTTATCGACGATTGGCTGCCCTACCCCGCGATCTGCACAGCCCGGAAATCAAGCCCTTCTGCCTGGAGGCCATGCGCGAGCATACTTCCACCCGCGAGCGACTGGGCTTTCTCGAGGAATTCTATAGCCAAACTTTAGCCAGCCTTGGCCCGATCCATTCGCTCATCGACCTGGCTTGCGGTCTCAATCCGCTGGCGTTGCCGTGGCTGCCGCTGGCGCCGAATGCACAACTCTTCGCCTGTGACATTTATACCGACATGACCGGCTTCCTGAACGCCTTTTACGCGCATACCGGCGTCAATGGGCGCGCCTTCACCTGCGACCTGATCCATAACTTGCCTGACATTCCGGTAAAGCCGGTTCAACTGGCTCTGTTACTCAAAACCATTCCGTGCCTGGAACAGGTAGATAAATCCATCGGGCGCCGGCTTTTAAGCTCGATCAAGGCGGAGAATATGCTGGTCTCCTTCCCGGTGCACAGTCTGGGTGGGCGCGGCAAGGGCATGCGCACGAATTACGACCAGCATTTTCAGGAGCTGGTCTCCGGTCTGCCGTGGCAGGTCACGCGTTTCGATTTCCCAGGCGAGTTGGTTTACCGCCTTTCGCGCGAGTAAATCCGCTGTCATTACCATCCCACCGCCTGTAGGAGTCAATTCTCCAAAATGGGATACTAAAACCAAAATTGTTTTATTCCGCCAATTGCTCGATGCGTTTTTCCAGGCGCTCGACCTCTGCCAGCAGGGATTGGATGTCGGCAGCACTGGCTGTTGGCACGGTGACTTCGGCCGGCATTTCAACCGTTGTGAGCGCTGGATCCAGCAGCAGCGCGCACAACCGATCAGCTTCGCCTGGCGTTAATTGCCCCAACTCCACCAACCGTGCAACGCGGCGGCGGATTTCGCTGTCGAACGCGGCTGAGGGGTTAAACATGGCGTTCAAGCCACGGCTGCCGCGGTTGACCAGGCGGGTCAGCAGCGCCTGGGGCAATAAATCCGCAGCGCGCCTTTCCTCATCGAACAACACTTGCAGCAGGGTTGCGGTAGTCAGGTCGGCGCCGGTGGCATAATCCACCACCTGCACCTCGTCACCGCCGCGCACCATCGCCCCGATCTCCTCCAGAGTGACGTACCGCCGCGAGTCAGGATCGTAAAGTTTTCGATTGGTGTAGCGTCTGATGGTCGGCATACGCTGCCATTACTCGCTAGATTTTTGTTTTTTATTAAGCTCGTCGATCTTGCGGTTGAGTTCAGCAATTTTCGCTGTTAGCGCATCGATGTCGGCTTTAGTCGCGGCAGATGGATGGGCAGGTTCAGACCCACCGCGCCATTCACGCATCATTTTCTCGCGCCGATCCATAATTTCCCGTGCCAGTTGCCGGGCATCTTTTTCGGCAATTTCGCCCCGCTCTACCATGCGGTTAACAAAGTTCTCGATCTCCTCCTGCGCCAGTACCGCGGCGCCAATGCCAGCCAGCAGCACTTTTCTTGAGAGCTGAAAGAAAGCTGAATACGGGTTTTTCTCAGCTGATTCGTCAGTTTTCGGGTTGTTGGTCATCAAAACACCTCCATAATTAAAAAAACGGGTCCCTTTTGCTCATCATAACGCACTGCGTTATAAATTACAAGTCCTGTCATCATAATTGAAAGGATTGTAATAAATACTCGTGACGGTTAGCCTGCTAGTTCGGGAAACCTATCATGTGAAATTATGCACAAGCAAGACTAAGATTAATCTGGCAAAACAGGAACCATTCCATAATGCAGGATGAAGAAAAGTCTTCATCACACTTTTACCGTTCACAATGGTAGATGTCTTTAGTCCAGTGAAACCTAAATCCTCAGTGGAGGTGAATGCATGCTTCATGTTCTGATTGCGGCGGCAACGCTGGTTTGCGCCATCCAGGCTGTTCGGGCGGCGCGATTGTTGGTTTCTGCCCTGTGGCTGGCGGGCGCCAGCGCGCTGGTCGCATTGGAAATGTATTTGTTGGGGGCGCCAGAAATCGCCGTGATCGAACTGAGTGTTGGTGCCGGTCTGGTGACAGTTCTGTTCGTGTTTGCCATCAATTTGACCGGCGAAGAAAACCTGGATGAGCGCCGCATGATTCCCCGGCCGCTGGCCTGGGTGCTGCTCTTTAGCGCCGGCGCGCTGCTTTTGATTTTCATCCTGCCGGGAATCAACCAGCCTGCAACCGGTCAGGTATACGGTACCTTCCGCGAAATTTTTTGGGAAGACCGGCAACTGGATACCCTGCTGCAGATCCTGATGATTCTGGCAGGCGTTCTGGGGGTCTTAGGCCTGCTATCCGATCAAAAGACTGATCTAACTCCATCGCAAAAGGAGCATAGAGCATGACGATATCCATTCCCACCACGGTAATCATCATGGTACTGGGTTTAATCGGGATTGGCATTTATGCGCTGCTGACCACCCGCCATCTGCTCAAGGTTATCGTCGCGTTGCAATTACTGGTCAAGGGCGCCATGCTGGCGCTGGTTTTGGCCGGTCGCCTGACCGGGCAGGAGGATTTGGGGCAAAGCCTGGCCATTACGGTCATTATTGCTGACACCATCGTGGCGGTCATCGGCATGGCGCTGGCGGTACAGGTGCGCCGCGTGATCGGCACCCTGGACCTGCGCTCGCTGACCTCGTTGAGGAGATGACCTGTGGCCGAACCATTGATTCTTTTGACAGTTGGACTTCCCTGGCTGGGCGCATTGCTTTGCTGGGCAGCCGGCGACCGTCATCCCCGGCTGCAGCATACACTGGCGGTTAGCTTTTCGGTTGCTGCCGGGATCGCTGCCTTGCTGCTGATTCCTTTTGGCTATGAACGCCCACTGGTCACGCTGCCCATTGGCGGCGCTTTTGGCGATTTCACCTTCTCGCCGGACGGGCTGGGCGTTTTTTTAGCCGCGGTTGCCACAGTCATTGGTTCGCTGGCGGTGATCTTCTCGGTGGACTACATGCGCGGCGAGGCTCAGCTTGGCCGTTACTACGCCTTTGTCCTGTTTTTTATTGGCGCCATGGTTGGCCTGGTGCTGACCACCAATTTACTGCTGATGTTCGTTTTCTGGGAAATCACCGCGTTGACTTCGTATGCTCTGATTTCCTTCCACAACGATGATCCCAAAGCGGTTGCTGGCGGTATCAAGGCGCTCATCATCACCCAGTTTGGCGGGCTCGGTTTGCTCATCGGTGCGCTGGTTCTGTTTGCCCATACCGGCAGTTACGACATTTTGGCCGTGATCGCCAACCCGGGTTTGCTGCCCGCAGGCGCGCTGGCCTGGATGGCCTTTGGCTGCCTGGCGGCGGCTGCTGCCAAGTCGGCGCAGTTCCCTTTCCAGACCTGGTTGCCGGACGCCATGGAGGCGCCTACACCAATCAGCGCATTGATCCACGCCGCAACCATGGTCAATGCCGGCGTTTACCTGCTGGCGCGTTTCTTTCCAGCCTTCGAAGGAGTACCAGGCTGGCGTGAGGCGGTTATGGCGGTTGGCATGCTTTCGGCGCTGCTGGCAGCGGTGATGGCCATCGTCGCGACTGACCTGAAACGCGTGCTGGCCTATTCGACTGTCAGCCAGTTGGGCTATATGGTTTACGCGGTTGGGGCAGGCGGCGTTTTTGCCGCTCAGTTCCACTTGCTCAGCCATTCAGTTTTCAAAGCGCTACTCTTCCTGGGCGCTGGTGCTGTCATCCATTCGGTTGGAACCCGGGATATGCGTCAGATGGGCGGCCTGGGGAAGAAGATGCCATTTGTGCGGCTGGTATTTGTCATTGGAGCGCTGGCGCTGGCCGGTCTGCCGGTTTTGAACGGCTTTTGGAGCAAAGAGTTGATCCTGGAGGCTGGCCTGGAACATGGCAACCCACTGTGGATGTTAATTGTGATGCTGGTAGTCTCCGGGCTGACCGCTTTTTATACCTTCCGCATGGTGTGGCTGGTATTCTACGGTCAGCAGCGCGCTGAACTCCATGCCCATGAGGCTGGCACTGCCATGAAGGTTGCCCTGGCGCCGCTGGCATTTGGTACATTAACCACCTGGCTGTTGGCCGGCTCGTTTTCGCGGCTGCTTTCCGAAAGTTTGCCAGCTCATCCAATCTCTGCGCATTCCACCGGCGAGATTTTACTGGAGGTTCTGACCGCTCCAGTGACTTTGATAGCCGTGCTGGTGATTGGATTAGGGCTGGCTGCCTGGTGGCAGCGTGATCGGTTGACCGGGTTTGCCCCGGCTTTGGCAGGCATTGGAAAAGCCGCAGCGAACAGCTTCGGGTTTGAGGCTGTCAACCGCGCGGTGGTGGTGGTCATGGAGGACAGCGCCGAGAAACTGCGCAGCACCCAGACGGGGATGCTCAGTTGGAACGTGGCTTCGCTGTTGGTTGCGCTGATCGTGGTTCTGGCCATTTTAGCGTTGGGAGTCGGATTACCATGAACCCGAACAATGCATTTCTCCTGGCGGTAGGGCTACCGGTTTTTGCCAGCCCGGTGATTTATCTGATTGGCCGGATTGCAACGCGAAAAAACCCTAAAGTCGATCTGGCGCGCTGGCTGGCCTTGCTCACGCTGCTGGCCGACGGCTATTTCCTGCTTATTGCAGGCATGGAATTTATCCAAACCCGTCATGAACTGCTGATAGCCGTTGGCGCGGTCAGCTTGCGCCTGGACGGCATTGCGCTGCTGTTGGCAGCGGTCGTACTGGCGCTTGGCACGTTGGTGACTTTGTTTTCCGGCCCGGCGGTTGCCCGCGACAGCGGGCGCGAAACCTATTTCGCTCTGCTGACTGCAATGATTGGCACCATTATCGGTTTAGGCGCAGCCGATGACCTGTTCAACCTGTGGGTGTGGTTCGAGGCCATGGCGCTTTGCTCGTATGTGCTGGTAGCCTTCTACCGCAACGAAGCCGCTGCGCTCGAGGCGGGTGTCAAGTACCTGGTGCAGAGCGCACTGGGAACGGTGCTGGTATTGCTCGCCATCGGGCTGGTATTTGCCAACACAGGCTCAGTGGACCTGGATGAGATTCGCATAGCAGCACAACCATCGGGTTTAATGCTGGCTGCCGGGGCGCTGTTCATCATTGGGTTTGGCGTCAAGGCTGCCCTGGTTCCGCTGCACACCTGGCTGCCGGATGCCCACTCACAGGCGCCCAGCGGTATCAGCGCCATGCTTTCCGGGGTGGTTATCGAAGCCGGTCTGGTGGCGATGCTGCGCGCGCTTGGGGCGCTGCACCTTGTGACCGTTTCCTGGGGTGCTTTGCTGCTGGGTTTTGCTGCGGTCAATATGCTGGTTGGCAATCTCATGGCACTGCGCCAGACTCAGGTCAAACGCCTGCTGGCCTACTCCAGCCTGAGTCACATGGGCTACATTTTGCTGGGCGTAGGCGCCGGGGCAGTGATCGGCTCGGAATATTCGGCCGCTGGCGGTTTCTTCCACATCCTGACACACGCCATGATGAAAGGTCTGGCCTTTTTGGCCGCTGGCGCGCTGCTCTACAGCCTGCACCAGGCGGTTGGCAATCACGATCCGTTGGTTGTGGACGACTTGAACGGAGCCTCGCGTAAATACCCACTGACGGCCTTCGCCTTCAGTGTGGCGGTACTGGGCTTGGGCGGCTTGCCCCCGCTGGCGGGTTTTATGTCGAAATGGCAAATTTTTGTGGGCGGGTTCCAGACCGGCAGCGCCTGGATTATGGCCCTGGTCGTTTTTGCAGCGCTCAACTCCGTCCTTTCGCTGGGTTACTACGCGCCGCTGGTCAACCGGTTGTACCGCTGTCAACCAGTCCGTATCGTTGAACAAGGCAAGCCCATCCCGGTGTTGATGTCTCTGCCTATGCTGATTTTGAGCCTGGGGGTGGTGGTACTTGGTATTTGGCCGTCGTTAGCAGATTGGCTCACTGGTCCAGCGGCTCAAAGTTTACTGATGCTGTTTGGCGGATGATGGAGAAATGCTGATGGATTTTATACTCACCCCTCCCGTAGCTTTTCTGCTTTACATTCCACTGGTTTTCGCTCTGGCCGGGTTTGGCAAGGCGTTGGCCGGCCCCGCCAAATCTTCTGATGTCAAAGAAAGCCCGTACACGGGCGGCGAGGAGCAGGCCAGCAGCCACTCGACACCCGGTTACCGGCCGTTTTTCCTGATCGCGTTTTTCTTTGCCATTTTGCACCTGGGTACGCTGGTGGTTGGCCTGGGCGACTTTTCAATCCGCGTCCTGCCCTATCTGGGCGGGTTGGCGCTGGCAATGATTATCTTACTATTAGGGTAGCGGAGTCGACATGGTCCAACAAACCCTCAATTCATCCTGGCAGAATGTGCTTACAAAGGTCACCGCCTGGGCGCGTATCAACTCGCCCTGGGCGATCCATTTCAACAGCGGTTCGTGCAACGGCTGCGACATTCAAATTTTAGCCACGCTCACCCCGCGCTATGATGTGGAACGCTTCGGCATCAAACTACAGGGCAGCCCGCGCCACGCCGATGTGCTGATTTGCACTGGCCCCGTCACCATGCAAGCGCGGGACGCGCTGCTGCGCACCTATGAACAAATGCCCGAACCAAAATTTGTCATCGCGGTTGGCTCTTGCGGGCTTTCCGGCGGCGTTTTCCATGGATGTTACAACATCGTCGGTGGGATCAATGAGCTGCTGCCGGTGGATGTATTCGTTCCCGGGTGCCCGCCGCGCCCGGAAGGCATTATTTATGGGGTGGCCGTTCTGCTCGAAGCGCTAAAGGCTGGCAAACGCCCTGAGCCTATCCAATGGTCAGGGGGCGGGTTGGACGGCGTGCTGCATAGCGGCAGCGGACTGGAGGATCATCATGGCTAGTACGATTGGAGCATTAGGAGCGGCAGAGGCCGTTTTGAAACCGTTTGCGACGGCCATCAACCGACCGCAACCGGAACGGCTGGAGGTGAACATTCACCCGGATAACTTGTTGGCAGCCGTTCGCGCTTTGGTGGACGAATCCTGGGGCTACTTGAGCGCCATTGTTGGGCTTGATCGTCCGGCGCAGCTAGCGGCTGAAGGCATGTCGCAGCCGGAAAGCGCCATCGATGTGCTGTACCTTTTTTGCAGCGGTGCCGCAGTGGTGACCCTGCGCATCACCTTGTCGTACAGTCAGGCAGTCATCCCGACCATCTCCGGGATCGCGCCGACTGCCATGCTTTATGAATGGGAATTGCGCGAAATGTTCGGCGTCGAGGTAGTTGGCCTACGCGTTACCGGACATTTGATTTTGGCTGACGACTGGCCTGCTGGCGTATACCCGCTACGGAAGTCGTTCACCGGGTTCAATCAGCCGGTTGCCGGGGCGGAAGGAGCATAACCTATGACTGCAGATACCAATAAATTTGTCATTCCGATTGGTCCGCAGCACCCGGCGTTAAAAGAACCCGCCAACTTCGAGTTTTGGGTGGATGGTGAAATCGTCACCGGGGCGTCCGTGCGGCTGGGGTATGTGCATCGCGGCATCGAGAAAGGCGCTGAAGCGCGCACCTGGACGCAAAATTTGTATCTGATGGAACGCATCTGCGGCATCTGTTCGCATGTGCATGCCACCGCTTACACGCTGGGCGTCGAAAAATTGGCGGGGGTTGAAGTCCCGCCGCGCGCCAATGCCATCCGTCAACTGATGGCCGAACTGGAGCGGATTCACAGTCACATGCTGTGGCTGGGGGTCGCCGCGCACGAGGGCGGCTTTGACACGCTTTTCATGTACTCCTGGCGCGACCGCGAGACCGTCATGGACCTGCTTGAGAAAATCTCGGGCAACAAGGTACATTATTCAGCCAACTTGTTGGGCGGGGTCAAGTTTGACATTACGCCTGAACTGGCGGCTGAAGTCCATAAAGGCCTGGATTTTCTGGAAGAGCGCAATCGTTTCTATCTGAAAGTGGTTACAACGGATGAAACTTTCATCGGTCGGACGCGCGACATTGGCACCATGACCACCGAGAAAGCAGAATTTCTGGGCGCCATTGGACCAACCGCGCGCGCATCCGGCGTCGCCCGCGACATCCGGGTGGATGCGCCGTACCTCACCTACGACCAGTTCCCGGTGAAAGTGATGACGCATACCAGCGGCGACCTGCACGGCCGATTTATCGTCCGCATCCATGAAACCTTCGAATCGATCCGGGTCATTCGGGAAATTCTGGATCACATACCGCAGGGGGATTTGACTACCCGCGTGCCGCGGCGCATTCCCGCCGGCGAAGCGGTCAGCCGGGTGGAAGCGCCGCGCGGCGAGCTGTTGTATTTTATCGCCAGTAACGGCAGCGAAAAGCCGGAACGGGTCAAGGTACGCACGCCAAGCCTGTGCAACTGGTCAACCGTTCTTTCCCTGGCCATCGGTCTGAAACTGGCCGATATGCCGATGCTGCTTTCCGGGATCGACCCCTGCTTCTCATGCAATGACCGCAGTATTCGCCTGAAGCGCGGCCAGCAGGACCCGCAGGTCTGGTCCTGGGAAAAATTGCGCCAGTACGGGATTGAATATTACCGATGAACCTTTCACTGCCCCCCATCCTCGTTTTGTTGGTTTTCCCTGGCGGTCTGTTTTTGATCGCCAGTGGGCTTATCTACCAGTGGGCTGACCGAAAATTGGTGGCGCGCTTTCAGAACCGCATTGGGCCGCGCTTTATCCAGCCGTTGGCAGATACTCTTAAATTGTTGGCGAAAGAAGAGATCACGCCCGTGGGCGTGCACAAGGGATTGTTTTTCGCCCTACCGGTGATTGCCCTGGCTGCGGCGTTGACTGCCGGGCTCTATGTCCCGCTGTCTGGTTTTCGACCTGCCGCCAGCTTCCGCGGCGATCTGATCATTGCGCTGTATGCCCTGTCGGTCCTGACATTGACCATGGGGCTGGCGGGCGCCAATACCATCAGCCGCTTTTCGTTGGTTGGCGCCACTCGCACGCTAACTCAGCTTTTTTCGTATGAAGCGCCGTTTTTACTGTCCCTGCTTGGACCCGCCATTGCGGCAGGAACCTGGCAAATCAGCGAGATCAATACCTACGCTGGTCAAAATCTGTGGCTGATAATCGCCCAGCCGATTGGATTTTTGGTGGCCTTGATTGGCCTGATGGGTAAGCTCGAACTGCCGCCCTTCGACGCCCCTGAAGCGGAGACGGAAATTGTCGCCGGCGCCATGACCGAGTACTCCGGGCGCGGCTTTGCGCTCTTCCGCCTGGGCAAAGACGTCGAGTTGATCATTGGCCTGACGTTGGTCTCTGCTTTCTACTTGGGAGGGTTGGGTAACCCGCTTGAATTCGTGCTCAAGACGCTGGCGCTGCTATTGGTATTGGCGCTGTTGCAGACCGCATTTGCCCGCCTGCGCATCGACCAGACAGTCGGGTTGTGGTGGCGCGCTGGAGCGCTGCTGGCGGTTGTCCAGTTGATTGCCATTGTGCTTGGGCGCAATCTCGGAACAATTTTCTAAGGAGGGCGCGATGTCTGTTGGACCGATGATTAGCGATTTACTGCGCTCGTTGTTTAAACAACCTGCCACCGAACTGTATCCATTTGTCAAAACGCCAGCGCCGACCCGGTTGCGTGGAAAATTGACGTGGGATCCCACATCATGCACTGGCTGCCAACTGTGCGTCAAAGACTGCCCGGCCAACGCGATCGAATTGATCGTCATCGATAAGGCTAACAAACGTTTTATTATGAATTACCATGCTGACCACTGCATTTATTGCGCCCAATGTGTGGTTAGCTGCCGGTTTAATTGCCTTCGTCTTTCCAATGAGGACTGGGAATTAGCTGCGGCGCAAAAACAACCGTTCGAAGTGTATTACGGGAAGGAAGAAGATGTTGCCCTCTTCATGGAGCAGGCAGCTAAGACAGGCGCTAAGCAGGCTTGACGCCCGAAATCACGTAGGTGCAATTTCGGGACAATTGCCGCGAGTTGCATTCGTCGGGATTGGCAATGAGTTCAACGCAGACGACTGCGTTGGGCCGTTGATTGCCCGCAAACTGGCAGCTAAGCTAAAACCGCGTGAAAACGTCCTGATTCTGGACGCCGGTACCGCTCCGGAGAACTTTTCCGGAACGCTGCGTAAATTTCAGCCTGACCTGGTTGTGCTGATCGATGCCGTGGATATGGAACAACCGGTTGGAACGATTGCCTGGCTGCCCTGGGATGCAGTGGAAGGCATGGATGCTTTTACTCACGGCCTGCCACCGTCCGTGCTGGGCGCTTATTTACGTCAGGAACTGGGCTGCGAGGTGGGAATATTGGGCATTCAACCGGCGTCATTGACTTTTGACCAACCGCCAGCCAGAGAAGTGATTGCCAGCGTCACCCGCATGATGGGTAGAATCATCAAAATTTTAAACTATCAAAATTATTAAACACCACTCTCTGTTGTTTTATCCTCATGCATCGTCGGTAGGGGCACGGGGATGTTATACGTATCTCATTCCTTCGTGTTTCCCCGTGCCCGTTTCATTGTGCACACCAAAAATTACTTTCCATATCGCGAATTGATTTTCGGTATAAACATGGACACGGGGCACCGTTGATAAAGCGACGCTCTATTACAATCCCCGTGTCCCTACAATTTAAATATTGGCCATGTTGTGATCGATTGTTTACCCCTCCATGTTACAATCAGATAAATTTTTGGGGATTGGAAGCGAATAGCATGGAAAGAACGGTTCCCAGCACTGCCTCGGACGAAATTGCACTTTACCTGCGAACCATTTATTCGCTGCTGCGTACCACGGCTGAATTTCAGATCCGAACGCTGGAAGAAACGCATGCAGCCACAAACTCGTCGCTCCACCTGGATGCGCGCAAGAGCACGCCGGATACCTCGGCTTTCATTTACAGCCTGCTGCGGCTGCCGGACTGCATGCCGGACGTGCGCTCGGTCATTCTGGGGCAGTCCGCGGTAGTTTTTCACCAACACGGTTACCTGGAAATCGAAAACTGGCAGCAGGTGTCCGCCCGGGCGCGCCGCCGGCGCTGCTTTTTCAACCGCAAAGACACGCTGGCGTGCTATATCGCCAGCCGCTCCGACCTGGATGACATCATCCCGTCGCTGGTCGCCTACCAGATCGAGTGGAACAAGCTGCACACTTTGTTGCAGCGCTGGCCGGCATCTTTGACCTGGCGGGCTGTCGAAAAAGACCCGACTGCTTTTCAATCCCTGGCGGAACTACTCGAGATCAGCGTGGAAGACCTGGAACGCCTGCGCACCATCTGGGGCCGGTCATTCAGCGCTACCTTGCAGCGTATCGCCCACAAGCGCTGCCGCATCGGTGTTCGCCTTTTGAGCGGCTCGCTGGCTGATTATCGCCTGGCTACACGCGCCTGGTGGGACAATATCGAGCGCGTCTGTCCGGAACTGAACGACCGCCCGGTCTATTTCATATCCAGCAACACGCACTCCTTGCCCAACCTGCTCACCGGCTTTGCGCTGCGCCATCAGGCTGAATTACAGCAGTTCCTCGATCGCAAAGAAAACGGCGATCTGAAAGCCGAATGGGAAAACATCACCTCAGGCCAGGTGCCTTCCAGCCAGGAAAATTTCTGGTATTACATGCTAAAAAAATACCAGCAAACCAGCGAGGGGCGTCACCTGATCAGCGGGCAGGCTGCGGCTGAAACCGAAGCCGGCATTATCCGGGTGCCCAGCGAACATTACTTTGACGTCGAGGCGCAGCGGGTGGAGTTGAAGAAGCTCAACCCGGCCTGGCTGGACCCGCGTTTGAACGATGAGGATTACACCTGGCTGGCCCAATCAGACGCTTTGATATTGAATATCGACTACCCGTTGGGAATGGGCGCCTACAACCTGCTGGTCAAAATCGCCGAGCACGCCCAACCCATCCTTGGCGTGTACATCATGGGCAAGGCGGCCACGCTCAACGGCCGGCAGGGAGACGTGATCATCCCGAACGTCGTGCAGGACGAACATTCGGAAAATACCTACCTGTTCGAGAACTGTTTCAAGGCAGGGGAAGTATCGCCTTATTTACAGTTTGGCACCGTGCTCGACAACCAGAAGGCGGTCAGCGTGTACGGCACCTTTTTGCAGAACGCGCGCATCATGGACGTGATCTACCGTGAAGGCTACACCGACATCGAAATGGAAGCCGGCCCCTACCTTTCGGCGGTATACGAGATGGCGCGTCCCAAGCGCCACCCGGTCAATGAAATCGTCAATTTTTACAACTTACCTTTTGATTTAGGCATCCTGCATTACGCCTCGGATACGCCGCTCGGCAAGGGTAAAAACCTGGGAGCCGGGACGCTCTCGTACTTTGGTATGGACTCAACCTATGCAGCCACTACCGCCATCCTGCGCCGGATTTTCAAGCACGAACGCGCGCGCTTGAAGGAAGCCAATAAATGAACAAACAGCAGCTAATCGATAAACTGGAAAAGACCTGGGCAGACTTTCATCAATCGTATGCTGGCTTGTCGCCCGAAGAACTGGTGCGACCCGGGGTAATGGGCGAGTGGTCGGTGAAGGATCTGCTGGCGCATGTGAGCTGGTGGGAGGAAGAGACCCTCAAACACCTGCCGGAAGTGCTCCAGGGCATCCGGCCGCAGCGTTATTCTGTTCTGTATGGCGGAATTGACGCATTCAACGCCTTGATGACCGAGAAATGGCAGGCGCTTTCGCTGGCAGAGACACTTAAACGAGTAAATGCTACCCACGCAGCCTTGATCGCCTACCTTCAAACTGTTTCAGAAGAGCTGTTCACCAGCGATTCCCGCTTCCGCCGCCGGTTGCGTTTGGATACGTATGGGCATTACCCAATCCATGCGCAGGCCATCCGTGTCCGGCGCGAGAAGATCGCCTGATATGGATTTCTTTCGCTATAGCGATGTAGAACTGGATTATTTAAAGAGCCAGGATAAAATTCTGGCGCAAGCCATAAAGCGCATCGGGCTGATTGAAAGGGCGGTCATCCCGGACCTTTTTACGGCGCTGGTCTCCAGCATTGTTCACCAGCAAATATCCAACAAAGCCGGCGCCACCGTTTGGGGGCGGGTGATTCAACTTTTAGGAACCGTTACGCCAGAAACAGTGACTGCTGCCTCGCTGGAGGCGATTCAGCACTGCGGCATGTCGTTTCGTAAGGCGGGATATATCAAGAGCATTGGCAGCGCTATCGCCAGCGGTGAACTGGATTTGGCGGAACTGCCCAGCCTACCTGACAGTGAGGTGATCAGCCGCCTATCAGGTCAACCCGGCATTGGCGTGTGGACAGCCGAAATGCTAATGATCTTTTCCATGCAGCGCCCGGACGTGGTCAGTTGGCATGATTTAGCCATCCGCCGCGGCATGATGAATTTGTACGGGCAGGCTGAATTAACGCGTCCGCAGTTTGACGCATACCGTCAGCGCTATTCACCCTACGGGTCGGTGGCGTCGCTGTATCTGTGGCAAGTTTCGAAGGAATGAGGGTAATTGTAGGTCGGAATGAGGGCGGCACGGTGGTGTAATTCGAAATTTTCTATATTGCCCCGAATTCCGACAACTTCTTTAATAAATCAACGTCGGATTTCGGGCGGAGTGTGTTAGATTAGGAAATTGTGGTTAATCCCGCCCTCTATCCGACCTATGAATGTTTATTTATGTAGAACTGCAATTTGTGTGGGCAAGCTGGAACTTACCCTACTCAAGAGAAATCACCGACACCGAGCAGTTTTGTAGGTCGGATTGAGGGTGGTTGCATTCAAAGATTCGAACCGAAATTTTATCCGCCCGAAATCCGACGCCCGTTTGGGATTAGCAACGTCGGATTTTGGGCTGGACGCATCGGTTTTGACAATTGTGATTGACACCGCCCTCTATCCGACCTACAATAAACCTTGTCCTATTCCAGCGCGACCACCGACACCGAGCAGGGAGGCAGGTCCAGCGTGAACCGCGACTTTTTGCCGATCTGGCGCAGGTCAACTGCTTTGGATTTCACATTGTCCGGATTGGCAAAGCTGTTTTCCGCCAGCGGGTCCGCGTGACGCAGCAGCCAGCCGTTTTTTGGGCTAAGATCGCTAAAACCGGACAGCCGCACCGAAAGATCAACCCGACGGGTGGGATGGCGGTTGACAATTCCCAGTACTACCCGCTGACCGCTGCGCGAGCGCGTGGCTGAGACATCAATAAAAGGCACTTTTTCCATGGCTTCGATATTGCCAAGTGCCTGGCTCTGGTACACCGGTGAGTCCAGCTCGACATCCAGGGCAACCGGCTCCATCTGGCGGTACATCTCGAAGGGGTAATAAATGGGCGTGGCATACGACTGGCGTTCATCGGTGACGATCAACGGCAGAACGTTGACCATCTGCGCCAGGTTCGCCAGCGTCAGAACCTTGCTTTGGCGCTGAAAAGCATTCAGCATCCCGGCGGCGTAGAGCGCTTCGCGCATGGTGTAATGCACGTCGTGCATACTGGTGGCCCCTTCGGGCGGGGACGGCCAAACATTCCACTCGTCCAATGCCACCTTGATGCCGCGCCCGGGCGCCGCCTGTTTGATCAACTCTGCCAGGCGTTGAATGTCCTTTTCCGCTGAGAGCGGCGCGGCACAAAGGGTGTAATACAACGCTTCCTGGTCGGAGTTCTCCGGCCAGCCTGCTTGACCGGGTTGGTACAGGTGGAACGACAGGTAATTGATCAAGTCGCCAGCTTCGCGCAGCACGGTCTCATTCCAGCGTCGGCCTGCCGGGTCGGCATCTTCGGTCAGGGTATCACCTACCGCCACAATCTGGATGGAAGAATCAACCGCGCGCATGGCTGCGACGATTGGCCGCAGACGCTGCACATAACCGGCTGCATCCGTATGACCGACCTGCCAGCGGCCCCACACCTCGTTTCCGACGCCCCACAGGCGCACGTTATAAGGTTCGGGATGCCCGTTTGCGGCCCGGCGACTTCCCTGCTCCCCCTGATGGCCCTCATTGCAGTACGCCACCCAACGGGCGGCTTCTTCGGGAGTGCCGGTGGCATCGTTAACGCAAATATAGGGCTCAGCGCCGGTGCGCCGGCACAGTTCGATGAATTCGTCCGTGCCGACCTGGTTGCTCTCTTCGGCCTTCCAGGCCGGGTCAAAGCGCTTGGGGCGCGATTCGCGCGGACCAATGCCGTCTTCCCAGTGATAAGCACTGGCGAAGTTGCCGCCCGGATAGCGAATTACCGGCGGCTTAAGCGGCTGGACCAATCGCAGTACATCTTCGCGCAGTCTTTCGCCGTTTTCCGTCCATATTCCGCCATAGATGCAGCGTTCCAGGTGCTCGATAAAATGCCCGTAAATACGTGGGTTGATCTCTCCAATGTTCCTGTCTGCGTCGATACGCAGAATGGCGCGCTGCCGGCCTTTGAGGACATCCAGCAGGCTGGCTTTGGGCTGCCATTTTTTCCCAGGGATAGCCGGCAATGAATCTTCTCCCAATATATCGAGATTGGCCCTTACAGGTTGAGCCAACGAGCGGTCAGGGCAGGCAAATCGCGCAGCGAGCCCACCTGGACTTTACAATCCGGCAGTGAATCAAGGAAGGAACGGCCGTAGCGCTTGGAGAGCAGGCGTTTGTCGAACACCGCCACCACCCCGCGGTCGGATTGGGTACGGATCAAGCGGCCAAACCCTTGACGAAAGCGCAAAATCGCCTCGGGCAAATGATATTCGTTGAAGGGGTCGTCAAAAGTCTCGGATCGGGCTGCAATAATTGGGTCGGACGGCACATCGAATGGCAGTTTGACAATCACCAGAACCGAAAGCGCATCGCCGGGGATATCGACGCCTTCCCAGAAGGCGCGCGTGCCGAGCAAGACGGCTTTTTCGGTGCCGCGGAAGGTTTCCAGCAAGGTGTTGGCGGAAGCCCCTTCGCCCTGTTCATACACCTGGATATCTTCTTCAAGCAATGGGGAGGTAATGGCTTGCGAGGTCTTACGCAATTGCGCATACGAGGTAAACAGCACCAGCATTCGACCGCCGCTCGACTTTGCCAGCCGCACCAGCGACTGATCCACCGCCCGCTGGTAACCATTGGCATCGTTTGGCTCGGGGATGTCGTTCGGCAGATACAAGAGGGTGGAGGTCTCGTAATCAAAAGGCGACCCGAGAACCAATTCATCGGCCTCGTCGGCATTTAAGCGGCTCTTAAGGTACTCGAACTCGCCCTGAGTGGTCAGGGTGGCAGAAGTCACCACAATGCTGGTTTTTTCATGCCACAAGAATTGTTCCATCAGCGGCCCAATGTGCAGCGGCGCGATTTGCAGCGCCAACCGGTTGGTGTTGGGCTGAATTTCAACCCAGTAGATGTAATTTGAATCCGGCTGCGAAACCAGCGCTGCCAGGTAAGCCTGCGCTTCGGTCAGGCGGCGGATGATATTGCCCAGATTGCCGATGGTGTCTTCCATTCCTTCAGGCGGCTGGTCAAATGTGTCCGTGACATTCTGGTGGATTTGCCCGGCCAAAATCAGCAGTTGACTCATAGTCTGGCCAGTGGAATCCCAGGCCATTTCCACTTCAGTCCAGGCGGGCAGGGTGCGGGTGGCAGGCAAAATACGAACCTGCTGCCCGTAGGAGCTGACCGGAGCGCCATCGCGGATGTGATCCATAAAGAAATCAACGGTGCGCAGGAATTGGGCCATCTGGTTTTCCAGGCGAAAAGCCAGGTCGGTGGCGCGTTGCATGGAGGTCGTAAGGGACGCCAGTTCAGAGGGATTGAGGAGGTCGTGCACCTGGTTCAACAGTCGTCCCAAAATGCCGCTGGAGGCGCCGCCCAATTCGCGCAGCATACGCGCCAGATCGTTCTGGGTGATTTTGTAACTGAGCGCATTGGTCGACGCCGCTTCCAGGTGATGCCCCTCGTCAACGACCAAATAGGAATAATCGGGCAAGACCCGGTTGCCGGTGACCACGTCTGACAGCAACAGCGCATGGTTGACGATGATCAAGTGGGCAGACTGGGCGGCCATGCGTGAGCGGTAGAAGGGGCAGGCGCCGCCCGTGCGGCTCATGCACACTTCGGCTTTGCAGCCTTCATCATCCGCCGAGAGCCGCGACCAGACCTCGCGTTCCATCGGACCGTTCAGGTTGATCTCCGAGCGGTCGCCGGAGCCGCCTTCGCTTAACCACATCAACACCTTCGACATTACCCGGATTTCATCCGCGTTTTCAGGCGTGCGGGTGCGTAGCGCTTCCAGCCGGCGCGGACACAAATAATTGGATCGCCCCTTGAGCACCACAGCGCGCAGGTCAAGACTAAGGGCATTCCGCAGGTCGGGAATATCTTTATTGATGAGTTGTTCCTGGAGGGTGATGGTATTGGTCGAAATCACAATGCGGGTGTTGTTCTGCATCGACCACAATGCAGCCGGCACCAAATACGCAAAGGACTTTCCCGTTCCGGTACCGGCCTCAACCATCAGATGGTAACCGTCCGAAAAAGCGCGGGTGACAGCCCGCAGCATTTCCACTTGTTGCGAACGTTGTTCATAACCCTCGAAATAACGCGCAAAAGGACCGCCGTACTCCAGCAGGGCCGCCACCTCATCCACATTGAGCGGGGCAAGCGTTTCCGGTGGAGTGAGTGGCGGCAATAATACCGCTGCGGTAGAGGCAAAAAGTGCGCCGTAATCATGTTGCTGCACCTGACGCGCGCCAATCGGCTGGCGCGCCCGGGCGCGCATAATTTGGCCAAAAAACCAGCCCGCATCCCAGTTCACCGATTCGCTATCGCGCACGATTTCAGCCAGCAGTTCAATTGGCATTTGGATAGCACGCTCATACAACTTCGCATAAACGGCGTGCGCCAGGCGGGCGTCATCCAATGCCCGGTGCGAATTGGGGATCAGAATGCCGAGGATCTGGCCAAGCGAGCCAAGGTTATAGCGGCTGGCGGTAGGCATAAGCACCGCAGCAAGCTCGTAAGTGTCAATCGGCTCGGCTAATCCCAGGATACCGTTTTTATGCAAAAAGCCCAGGTCGAATTGCACGTTATGCCCGACCACCGGAGAATCGCCCACAAAATCTGCCAATTCCTGAATGACAGCCTTGATGGGTGGGGCGTTGCGCACCATATCATTGTTGATGCCGGTCAACTGGGTAATCAGCGGCGGAATGGCGCGGGCGGGATTGATGAGCGAGGTCCATTCTGCTTCCACCCGGTTGCCGGAAAAGCGCACGGCGGCTATTTCGATAATGGCGTCTTTTTGGGGATCAAGGCCGGTGGTTTCGAGGTCGATTGCGACGAGGGAGGGCATGCTCTGGATTATACCATCAGCCCCTGCCGTCGAATTTTCAGCCTGCGTTGGGGTAAAATTGACCCCTGGAGTAACCCTGTATGTCGATACCAACGATCGTTTTTGATGGTGGCGATACCTTGATTAAAGTTGATCCTGCTCAGACTGGTCCGATGATGGATTGGCCAGTGCTGGAAGCTGTGGCTGGGGTGCCGGAGATGTTGGGCGCATTGGACGGGCGCTACCGGCTGGTGGTCGGGTCGAACGCCAGCGATTCGAATGGTACGAAGATCAAGGCTGCCATGGCGCGCCTTGGAATCGACCAGACATTTACTGCTTATTTCACCCAGGCAGAATTAAATGGCGCGCGCAAGCCAGACCTGGCCTTCTTTCTGGCTCTGGAACAAAAATTGGGAGTTTCGCGGTCAGAATTGGTCATGGTGGGGGATAGCTACACCTTCGATATTCTCGGCGCTGCAGGTGCCGGGTGGCGTTCCATCTGGTTCAACCCGCGCGGCGAAGTTGTTCCGGCATTGGCTCCCGAGCACTCGGCAGAGATTCGTTTCATGAAAGATCTGCCTGCTGTTTTATATCACCTGAACTTGCCTTCCATTGCGGAATCGCACGCCTGGCTGGCAGGGCAGGGTGCCAGCGCCAACCTGTTGGTGCATGTTGACATGGTAGCCGCGCTTGCATACCAGATGGCTGTCTGGCTGCGTCAGGCAGGCGAGGAGGTCGACCCGGTTTTGGCGCACCGCGGCGGATTGCTGCACGACCTGGCAAAAATTACTGCGCGGCCGCTCAAAGCCGATCATGGAGTTATGGCTGCGAAAATGCTGGCAGAGCGCGGTCAGCCGGAACTGGCACAAATAGCGCTGCGCCATATGTTGTTCAATCTGCTGGACAAAGCCAATAGCCCGCGCAGTTGGGAAGAAAAGCTGGTGTACTTTGCTGACAAGCTGGTCGAAAGCGGTCAGATTGTCCATTTCCACGAGCGGCTGGCCGCATTGCGCGAACGCTACAAGATTGCCACCCCCGAGGAAGAAATGAACGCTTTACTCGCAGCCCTGGGCGCGCTGGAAAGTGAAATCTGCCGGCCGTTATCCTGGACCTCGGCTAAATTGTTGCAGCAACTCAAAGCAGCCTATTTTGGCAGCCGCTAAGCAGTGGTTATTGCCCGGCCAGGTTGTAGTAGTTGTAAATCGACTGGGTGATACTGGCAACCAATGCATTGGCCGGGTCGAATAACAGTTGCTCCTGGTCGTACAGGTAAATGACAAAAATGAAGTTGCCGCCAGGGGTATAGACGATGGCCGCGTCGCTGATGGTGTGGATCAAGCCATCCGCCGGGTCGGTCAGCCAGCCGTGTTTGTGCGCCACCTGTACGCCTTCAGGTACGCCAGCTTCGATCAATACGGCGATGCGGTTTTTGGTCAGATAACTGATCATCAAACGGCATTCTGGCTGCGAAATCTGCCCGGGAAAAACGGCCGCGAAAGTCCCGCCGCCTGTTGACGCGCACTGGTACAGGTCATTAAGGAGCATGCCGGCTTCCACCGGGGTGGTCTGGTTGTAACGATCGGGATCAGCGGATACGTCAGTGCGCGAGTTTGCTGGTGTATCATAATCTCGCAACAGGGCAGCGCCAGGGTAGAAAAACCCGGCTAAAAAAGTGTTTTCGTAGCCCATTTTCTGTAAATCTTCAGTAACGGCCAGCGGCCCCAGACGATTGTCGATCACTTCTTCCATCAATCGGTCGGCAGGATCATTTTCGGACAGTTCGATCATCGATTCCATCAGGCTGGTGATATTGGCGGGAGAAGGTTCGTCCAGACGCCGGAAGGTGGAGAGCATGATTGGGATTTTCATGGTACTGGCAGCGGTGAAGGCGATGCCGGGGGCGATGATTTCACCGGCATTCCAGGCAAAATTAATTTCCTGCCCGGTTTGGATATCCAGCAGGTAAATTTCTGCCAGTCCCTCAAATTCGTTGACCGCGAGCACCTGCTGCATCATGACCTGGAGGTTGGGGAAGGAGGGCCGGGTCGGGTTTTGAATGGAGTAGGTCAGGTTGACCACCCGCCTTGTGGGGTTACGCATGGCGTCGGTGACCAGGATCACCGCACGGTCGAGATCAAGCACCGTGCCGGGCTTCCCAGGTGAGAAAGATGAACTTCCGGGCACAGGTTGTGCCGGCGATGGCAGCTTATCGTAGCGGGCAGCGACTTCGTCGCGTAAGTACGCGCGCAGCCGCTCGTCAGAGGTCTCAGCCCGGATTGGAATTTCGGCTGGTTCAGGCAGTTGATTCCACAAAAAGCCCCAAAAGGCGTTCCAGAAGGGCAGTGAAATGCGCTGCTGGTCAGCGGCTGCCAGCATGCTTTCCACATCCAGCTTAAAACCGGCCACAGATGGTTTGATCTGCACCACCGCGTCGCCGTAACGCATTTCGACGGGCATGCTGTAAGTCTGGATCAGACGTTCAGCGGTTTGTTGGCGGTCTAAACCGGCTACCGGTACGCCAGCGATCACGGTCCCGGTGGGGTAGGCGGACCGCAGGCGACTGTATTGAATCAGTTGGAAAACAACCAGTAATAATCCTAAAAAAAGCACCCCAATGGAAATCCATCTCAGGATGGCTGTGTCACCGCGTCTCAAAACGAACCTCCTTGCATGATTGCATGCGAATTGTACCAGAATAACGTAATAGAAAGTGGCTGGCTTGTAGGGGCGGCTCGCGAGCCGCCCCTACGGCTGATGTCACCCCGCAGTGAAGGGTCTCCAGGCAAACCTCGATGGTTGCCCTTCGACAGGCTCAATCGCAGATTGTCCTGCGGACAGGGCACGGAAGTCCGTTGGCTGCCCGCACTCACAGAGCACCCTTCGGGTGGGGCAATCTGTGATTGAGCTTGTCGAAGCCACCAATGGGTAAGGTGCGTTCGCCCCATGTCATTCGAGATAACTTCGATTTGTTCCCCAAACATTACCGATTACTCAGGGCGAACAGCACCCTTGCGCCCATCGAAGCCCAACCATGGGTAGGTTGCGTTCCGTTTGTTAACGCGCCGAGAATTTTCCGGTCGAAGGTTATGGACAAAGATACAATCGCCCCGATGTGAAAGGTGGTATGCAGGCGTAGATCGGATATACTATGAATTATGCAGGTCGATCGCAGCGAAGTACTGGATATTCTCCGGCAGTGCCATATTTTTCACCGTCTGACCGACGAGCAACTCGAATCGGTAACAGACCGGATCGAGGCATTTTTGTATGAGGAAAAGCAGGTCATCTTCGCGCAGGGCAGCGCCGCAGACGGCTTTTTCTTCGTCGTCAGCGGGCGGGTGCGGCTGGAAAGAACCCAAAAGAAAGTAGCAGACTACGCGGTTCTCGAATCGCGAGACTATTTTGGTGATGAAGCCCTGGCAGAAAAACCAGTGCACCGCCGTACGACCGCCACTGCGCTCTCGGAAGTAATTGTGTTGCGGCTCACGCCCGATGTCTTGTCTGCTCTGCGTCAGGAATTCCCCGAAATCGCGCTGCCAATGCGGGTGGTTTTAAACAGCTATCTGCTATCCATGAACCTCAAGATGGACTGGCGCGCCCCGCGCGAGGTGGTCCATTTTATTGCCCGGCGGCACTGGTTGTTTTTAATCCTGAAACTGCTGCCTGCCTTGGCGGTTGAAGCGCTGTTCATTGGCGTGCTGGTTTACCTGGCCATCGTCGTTCTGCCCGATTCTTCGCTGCCTGTGATTCTGCTTGGTTTAACCTTGTTCGGATTGTTGATCTGGCTGGGTTGGCTGGTGCTGGATTGGGCCAACGATTATGCCGTGGTCACCAACCGGCGGGTGGTCAAGCTGGAGAAGGTGCTGCTGGTTTATGAAAGCCGCCAGGAGGTGCCGTTGGATGCGGTGCTGGCTGATGATCTTAAAACCGACCAAATCGGGCGGCTGATGGATTACGGTAATATCCTGGTGCGTACCTACACCGGGGTGATTGTGCTCAACCGGCTGGCGCATCCCCAGCAGGTGATCAACTTGATCAATGAAATGCGTGGGCGGAAGAAGTTCCACCGCCGCAGCGAGCAATTGGACCAAATCGACCGCACCATCCGTGAACGCATCGAACACCTGCCTGGCGATAAGGGAATGCCAGCACCAGCGGATGTACCGCTGCATGTCAAAGCCGGAGCGCTGCAGGAATGGATGTCTCAACTTTTCCTGCTGCGACTGGAAGAAGATGGCAACATCATCTACCGCACACACTGGTTCTTGTTGCTCAAAAAGACCGGTCTGCCGCTATTTTTAACCTTCATCCTGCTCATCGGTGTGTTCCTCATTTGGCTGAACATCATCCCATTCGGCGCATCGACCGGCACGCTGCTGTTTTTGATCCTTGGGCCGGCATTGTTCCTGTGGCTGTTGTACCAATATGTTGACTGGCGCAATGACCGCTACATCATCACCCCGGAACTGATCATGGATGTTTTCAAAAAACCGCTGGGTACTGAGGAGAAAAAATCGGCCCCACTGCGCAACATCCTCAGCATTGATTATGAACGGAAGAACCTGATTGCCCTGATTTTCAATTTTGGCACCGTTTATATTCGCGTCGGTGAATCCACCTTTACTTTTGATAATGTGGTCAACCCGGCAGAGGTGCAGCGCGAACTGTTCCAAAGTTTCATGGAGCTCAAGCAGCGTGACGAAGCCAGGCTGGAGCAGGAACGCCATGACCAAATGGCAGATTGGATCGAGCGTTACCACAACTATATTGGAGGGGCGACTTCCGAGAATCCGCTGGATGAAATTCCGGAGGATGAAGGGCCGGTAGAAGATGATCAGCCTGAGGGACCCGAACGGGCATCCTGACGGTTTACAGGGTTTACTGCAGTGGCGATAATGATTAATCGGGAAACTATCGAATGTTGGATTTCGGGCTGCCAGTGTGATCGGTCAAATGTGAAGTTTCATACGCCATTAATTCAACCGACGGAGCTTAACCTTCACAGCAGTCGTAGCCGTAGGTCGGATAGAGGGGCAATGGCTGTCTAAAATGACATTCGCGTAATGCTGCCCCGAAATCCGACATCCCATATGCTATGAACTCTCACACGCCCTCAATCCCATAAATTGCAACGAAGAACGTAAGCGTCGTGTTTGCGTATTGTGTGCATCGAATAATCTTACGCGGTATAATTTGGGGATTATTGCGGTATGTTGGTAAACAATTAAAGGCAGGATGGAATGGCGTTACGAGAAATTGTCACAGTGCCGAACGATGTGCTGCGGCGTAAAGCCCGCAAGATCACCGAGTTCGATAAGGAATTGCAAAAAACGATCGACGACATGGTCGAAACCATGCGCGAAGCTCCCGGAGTCGGGTTGGCAGCACCGCAGGTCGGGTTACTGGACCGGTTGGTGGTTGTCGAATACGAAGAGGATGATGAGAAAGAGGACAGCCCCAAGAAATTGTATGTGGTGGTCAACCCGGAGATCATCAGCGCCTCGGAGGAAACTGAAATGGGGATCGAGGGTTGCCTGTCCGTCCCCGGACTGGTCGGCGAAGTGGAACGCAGCCTGGAAGTCGTGGTGCGCGGGCAAAATCGCCGCGGTCAGCCGGTGAAAATCAAGGCAGACGGCTGGCTGGCGCGCATTTTCCAGCATGAAATCGACCACCTGGATGGCATCCTTTACACCGACCGGGCTACCAAAGTCTGGAAGCCAACCCCTGAAGAAGAAAACATAGCCGCTGATTAGGTCGAGCTCCTTTATCCTGCTTTTATGTACCTTACGCAACTCTCTCTGACCAATTTTCGAGCATTTACCCGCCTGGACATGGAAGTGCCCCGGCGGATTCTTTTATTGGTCGGGGATAACGCCCAGGGCAAGACGACGCTGTTGGAAGCGGTTTATTTTCTGGCGACTTTCACCTCATTCCACGCCGCCAATGATCGGCAGCTAATCCAATTTACCAACAAGGATGAACCTTTGACGGTAGCGCGGTTAGTGGCGCAGTTCCAGCGCGGCGGTGAAGAGCACCGCATGGAAGTCCGCCTGATACGCGAAGTCAATGGCGGAAACGGCGGGCGGCTGCGCAAAGAAATTCTGGTAGATGGGGTCAAACGCAGCATGCAGGAAGCCCTCGGGCAGTTCAATGCGGTCATTTTCCTGCCGCAAATGACTCGGGTGATCGAGGGCGGGCCGGAAGAGCGCCGCCGTTATCTCAATCTGGCGCTGGCGCAGGTGGTGCCGGGCTATGCCCAGGCTTTGAGCGAATACGCTCAGGCCTTAACCCAGCGCAATGCGCTGCTCAAACAGCTTGGCGAACGCGGCGGGGACCCCAGTCAACTGACCTATTGGGACAAACTACTCACGGGTCGGGGGGCGATGTTAATCCAGGCGCGTATCGCTGCTACTCAGGAGTTGGAGCGCCTGGTCATGCGCTACCATGACCTGTTGACTGGCGGCACCGAAGTGCTGCGCCTGCAATACCGCCCAGCCTATGATCCACTTGCGCCGACCAATGGGCAGGTCCAACTGCCAGTCGAGATGGGGACGGATCGCACCGGGTTTACGCTGGAACAAATCCAGGAAGGATTCACCCGGCGTTTGCAGTCGTTGCGCCGGGAGGAGATTGCCCGCGGCATCACCACGATTGGGCCGCACCGCGACGAACTGCGTTTTATGGGTAACGGCATTGACCTGGGGGATTACGGCTCACGCGGCCAGGTGCGCAGCAGCCTGCTGGCGCTCAAACTGGCCGAAGTGGATTGGATGCGCGAAAAGACCGGGCATTGGCCGGTGTTGCTGTTGGATGAGACCCTGGCAGAATTGGACATCAGCCGCAGAACCCAACTGCTTTCTGCTTTGCAGGAAAGCGAGCAGGCTCTGTTGACCACCACCGATTTGAATTTGTTCGATCCCGACTTCGTCGCCCGCAGCAACGTTTGGCAGGTGCGCGCTGGTTTTGCCGCTCCAGCAGAAAAACCGGCGCAGAACTGAGTCAAGCCGGTATTTGCCGCACCCAGTTATTAACCTGATCCCGTTCGAGACAACTTTAGCTGATTGGCCGTTTGGCTGGCAGGCCAATCCGACGGGGGTAGCCGGGCGGCGTAGCGCTGACCTTGTCCACCACCACCAGAAAACGTTCCTCGGTGACGCCCGGTAGCAGCACCGGAATGAGCTGCTTGATTCGCCCACCCAGCACGTGAATAGCCCGGTCGGCTTTATGCGCTTCGGCAGGACCGGTCTCGCCTTTTTGCGCCAGCATTCCACCGCCTACCCGCACCAACGGCAGCAAATATTCAGCTAGCACCGGCAGGTTGGCGACCGCCCGGGCGACCGCCCAGTCGTATTTTTCGCGGTGCTCGCGCGCCAGGCCCAATTCTTCGGCGCGCGCCTGCAGGCAGGTGACATTCTCCAATCCGAGGACTTCCACCATGTGCCGGCAAAATTCCAGCTTTTTTCCGACCGATTCGACCAGGGTCAATTGCAGGCGCGGCATGATGATTTTGAGGGGAATGCCCGGGAAACCGGCGCCGGTGCCAATGTCGATCAAGCGTTCAGGGGGGCGATCGCGCCAGGCTAACATACAGGTGAGTGAGTCGAGGAAGTGCTTGTTGCGGATGCCCTCGCCATCCCGAATGGCGGTCAAATTAACATTTTTATTCCACTCGAGCAGAACCTCTTCGTATTTTTTGAAGGCTGCGAGTTGCCGCATTGTCAGTTGAATCCCAACCAGGGAGCGAAGGTCTTGTACTAATTTTTCCATATCGATATAATTCATGTGCCTGATTTTAGAATTTAAAAAGACTATACCGCATTATTGCAAATTTATCGCGGATTTTCGCATTCAGCTTGACAAGTTGACTTGTTTGCTTTACATTTATTTTCATCCCAATTCCATGCTTCAAAAAGCATACACAGGAGGTGGTAAGAGTAAGAAGACACACCTTTTTCTTTGCAAACAAATCGCCAAACATTTTCTTTTAGGAGGAGAAATGAAATACCGATGGGTTTATGCGCTATTAGCGCTGTTTGTAGTTGCCAGCATGGTGATCGCTGGTTGTCAACCGGCCCCCGAGGCCACAGAAGCACCGGCTGCCCAGCCAACGGCTGAAGTCGTAGTTCCCCCAGCCGAGCCCACCGCAGTACCAGTGGTTGAGACTCCTGCTGGCCGTAATAATTACGTCGAAATGAAGGTCGAGTCTCCGGACTGCGAGTACGGCGGCGAGTTTAAATCGATCGAGACTGTCGACGAATTTACCGTTAAATTTACGCTGTGCTATCCCGATGCGGATTTCCCCTCGAAGGTAGCTTTCTCGGTCTTCTCGATTGCCGACAAAGAATACCTGGATGCCAATACGGGCGATTCGGTCAAGATGAGCGAAGCCCCCAACGGCACCGGTCCTTACATGCTTAAAGAATGGGTGCGCGGTGATCGCGTTATTTATGAAGCCAACCCCAATTACTGGGGCACTGCTGCTGCCATCCCCAACCTGGTCTTCCGCTGGTCCGAACAATCGGCTCAGCGCTTGCTCGAGCTGCAATCCGGACAGGTTGACGGTATCGACAACCCCGCTCCGGAAGATTTCGCCGCTATCGAAGGCGACGCTAACCTGGCGCTCTATCCCCGCCCGGCGCTGAATATCTTCTACATCGGCTTCAACCACAATGTAGCCCCCTTCGATGATGTCAAAGTTCGCCAGGCGATTGCCTACGCGATCGACCGCCAGCGCATCGTTGACCAGTACTACCCCGAAGGCTCGCAGGTTGCCAAGGTATTCGTTCCCCCAGCCCTCAAGCCTGGCTATAGCGATGCAGTCGATTGGTACCCGTATGATCCTGAAATGGCCAAGACGCTTTTGGCTGAAGCCGGCCAAGAAAACCTGGAAATTACGCTCTCTCTCCGCAATGTTGTTCGCGGATACTTACCCACTCCCGATAAAGTTGCCCAGGAAATCCAAGCCCAGTTAGCCGAAGTCGGCATCACGGTGAATATCAATGTAATGGAATCCACCGCCTTCATCGACGCTACTGCTGCCGGTACCGAAGGTTTCTACCTGTTGGGATGGGGTGCTGACTACCCTGGCGCCACTAACTTCTATGACTACCACTTCGCTGCGGATACCAACCTGCAATTTGGTGATTTGTATCCTGACCTGGTCGAAGAGATCCGCGCCGCAGGTAAGATTTCTGATCCGGCTGCTCGCCAGGTGCATTATGACAAGGTCAATCAACTGCTGAAAGACGATGTGGTCATGATCCCGGTAGCCCATGGCGCTTCTGCAACTGCCTTCAAAGCCAGCATCGGCGGCGCTCACGCCAGCCCGCTTGGCAACGAAGTCATGGGTGTTCTCACCTCCGACTCTGACCAGTTCGTCTGGATGCAGTCCGGTGAACCTGCCACCCTGTGGTGCATCGATGAAACCGATGGCGAGACCCTGCGTGCTTGCGAGCAGATCTTTGAGGCGCTGCTGTCCTTCAAGGTTGGCAGCACTGAGGTCGAACCCGGCCTGGCCGAGAGCTATGTAGCCAATGATGACGCCACCGAATGGACCTTCACCCTGCGTCAGGGCGTTCAATTCCATGACGGCGCACTGCTGGATGCCAGCGATGTGGTTGCTTCCTATGCAGCGGTTTGGGATGCTGCCAGCCCCAACCATGTTGGCCGCACCGGCAACTTCGAATACTTCACCGCGTTCTTCAACAAGTTCCTGAACGCGACCGAGTAAATTCACAACTTATATAAAATTTGGGGGGGTGTTTTTAGCGGTATGCGACAAAACACCCCCCAACAGTTTTATGGCATAATAAGAGAACAGGCTGGTTGTCCGTCGGCTGGCCTGTTCCTGTTTTACAAAAATTTTGGTATAAGCAGCGCATGAACTTGTGGGCATGCGGCCTGTTTTGAATCACCCTAAAACTCGTCCAGCAAAGGATTTAAGAGATCATGCTGCGTTTTATGGCCCGCCGGTTGGTCTTGTTAATACCCGTAGCCATTGGCATTCTACTGGTTACCTTTTTGATTGTGCGCTTAATCCCGGGCGACCCGTGCGTGGCGATGCTGGGAGAACGTGCCACCCCTACTAAGTGTGAAGAGTTTAAAGAGCGCTATGGTTTGAACGATAATGTTTTTGTTCAATTTGTGCGCTACATTGGCAATATGGCGCAAGGGGATTTTGGTGAATCGATCCGCTTTAGCCGGCCAGTATCCGATATCATAGCGGAACGTCTGCCAATGACCATCGAACTGACCCTGTTTGCCATGTTGTTTTCAACGACGGTAGGAATTTTTCTGGGCATCATCTCAGCCTTAAAGCCAAACAGTTTTACAGACACTTTGACCATGGTTGTGGCCAATGTTGGCGTATCCATGCCGGTTTTCTGGCTTGGCTTGATGCTGGCGTACTTTTTTGCGCTGGTGATGAAGGATACGCCGTTATTTATCCCACCTTCCGGCCGTTTGGGCGCCAGCGTGACGTTGGTCAACCTGGCAAAACAATGGGGACTGACCGAACTAACCGGTATCTCCAAGTTTGCGGTCTATTTTCTTTCCAATTCAGCCATTGCCAACAGCATTATCACGGGTAACTGGGCAACTTTAAAGGATGCACTCTGGCATTTGATCCTGCCCTCCGTGGCAGTCGGCACCATTCCGCTGGCGATTATTGCGCGCATGACCCGTTCCACGCTGGTGGAAGTTATGCAGCAAGACTACGTCCGCACCGCGCGCGCCAAAGGGGTGAACGAACGTAAAGTGGTATCCCGGCATGCGATGCGCAATGTGATGATCCCGGTTATCACGATCATCGGGATCGAAACGGGCGCGCTGCTTTCAGGAGCCGTGTTGACCGAGACCGTGTTTGCGCTCCCCGGTGTGGGCACCATGCTGGTTCAATCCATTCTTTCGCGCGATTATCCGGTAGTGCAAGGATTTACCCTGATTATTGCCATCATTTTTGTGTTGATCAATTTATTTGTCGATGTATCTTATGCGTATCTCGATCCCCGTGTACGGTTGGAGTAACAGGTAGAACATCATGACCTCAAACGTAGCCATTCTGGATGTCTCCAATATAAAATACACCTCGCCCGGACGTGAAGCGGTGCGCCGGTTATTCCATCACCGGTCTGCGATTCTCGGGATGATCATTTTAGGTTTTTTGTTAATCCTGGCCATATTTGCAAAACAAATCGCTCCGTATGATCCGATCCAGTTGTTGAGGGATGTCGACCGGCGCGAGCCGCCTTGCATTCACCTGCTTGGCTGCGCGGCTGACCAACCGCAACATCTCTTCGGCATCGACGGAAACAGCCGTGACTTGCTTTCGCGGGTCATTTATGGATCGCGGCTTTCCCTGCAAGTCGGGTTGTCAACCGTCAGTTTTGCCATTTTGATTGGCGGCGTCATTGGCGCAATTGCCGGGTTTGTCGGCGGTTGGCTCGATGATTTGCTCATGCGCATCATGGACGTGTTGATGGCCTTTCCGAGCCTGTTGCTGGCTATCGCCATCGTTAGCTTCCTGGGCACCGGCTTGATCAATGCGCTGCTGGCCATTGGTATTGTGTCGATTCCCCGATTTGCGCGTCTGGTGCGCTCAACGGTGATTTCGGTCAAGGAATTGGAGTATGTGGTAGCGGCTCGCTCGATTGGGGCGAATCAGGGACGCATCTTGTTTGGGCATATCATCCCTAATTCGTTGACGCCATTGATCGTTCAGGCGACGCTTGGCATCGCGACTGCCATCCTGGATGCCGCGGCGCTGTCCTTCCTTGGGCTTGGCGCTGAACCGCCGCGGCCGGAATGGGGCTTGATGCTGGGCGAAGAACGCAATAGCATTTTCAATGCGCCGCACCTGGTGTTCTTCCCGGGCGTTGCCATCATGCTGACCGTGCTGGGCTTCAATCTGCTGGGTGACGGTCTGCGGGATGCGCTCGACCCGCGCCTGCGTGGTACAGCGGCCGGGTAATCACGTTTCCCTGTGCCAAGTGTCAGGTGCCAAGTGAATAAGCCTGCCAGCGTGGGGAACAATGGGTTAATAATTCCTCTCCCTCCCAAGGGAGGGAGAGGCTAGGTGAGGAAGGTCGATACCTTCCTCCAATTTTCTACTGTAAAAAGTTATGCACCGCTTTTTTCTGCCTCCCGTCGCCATTCAAACTGATTCTGTCCTATTCCCGCTTGAAACCGCGCACCAGATCCTGCGTGTGCTGAGGCTGCGGGTTGGCGACACCGTGATTGTGCTTGACAACCTTGGCGGACAGTATCGGGTCGAGTTGACGCTGGTCAGCAGCGAACAAGTCCGCGGGCGGGTTATAGACAAAACTTTGGCAGAGGGCGAACCGCCGGTTCATTTGAGCATGTATCTGTGCCTGACCCAGCGCGAAAAATTCGAATGGATGCTGCAAAAATGCACCGAGGTAGGCGCGGCTGAATTCACCCCGGTTTTATCCGGCCGGTCGCTGGTGCAGGATAAACACGCCTACGAAAACAAACACTCCCGCTGGGAACGCATCATTCAGGAAGCGGCTGAGCAGAGCGGGCGCGGAAAGATCCCCAGGCTGAACCTACCGTTGGATTACGCTGCCGCAGTGGAAACCGCCAGGACTAAAAATGACATTTGCCTTGTGGCCTGGGAGCAGGAGAACACCTTGCGGCTGCCTGACTCTCTGCAGGGCGCGCCATCCGGCGCAAATCTGGCGCTGTTGATCGGCCCGGAAGGAGGACTTACTGCTGAGGAAGTCAATCAGGCGGTGCAAATGGGCTGGCAAGCCGTCAGTCTTGGACCGCGTATCCTGCGCATGGAGACAGCCGCAGTCGTTTCAGCTGCGCTGATGATCGACTGGTTTGAAACCCGCGCCGGTTAGACCAGCCTTCGCGGCAGTAGATTCTTGATTTTCCCGGCTTGCAGCCGTCCGCGCCCCAGGCAGCGTTCATCCGCGTCGAACAGCACAACCACGCCGTTTTGCCTTCCGTCGGGCAGCGCAAAGTCGAGGTCCTCTCCGCGCAGCCAGGGGGTTAAAAGTTCGGGAGGGATCACCACCGTGCCGGCGGTAAAGCTGCCGCCAAAGCGAGCCACCCAGTCATGGGCAGGGGACAAGCCGTCCGGAGTCTCCTCCGCCAGTTTTAAACCCAACAGGTGGCAGGGCAGCCCGCTGAAATGCTGCAGGTAAGCGGCTGGCACCGCGAAGATTCCCGCCGGGCTGTGCCATAACGTCAATTGGTAAGTTTCCAGGATGGGTTCCAGGGCATGACCAAATTGATCGTGGAAATAGGCAAGCAGGTCGTGTTTGGCGCCTCCAACTAACGGCTTTTGACCCACCAGTGATAGCGGACGGTTGGGCGGATCTTCTTGCGAAAATTCGACCGGGGCGATCTTGCGAATCAGCGCTGCGAAAAATCCGGAGGTGTGGAAGCGGTGCGGCCACAGGCGCGCCGCGCGAGTGACCTGGGGGTCAAAATTCTGATCGTAGGCATCGGCCAGCGCCGGTGCGGGGGCTGGCAGGCGCGACTCCAGGCCTTCGATCGCGATCGAGGTTGGGTAGCGGCGTAAAATCTCATCCAGCACAGCTTCATCTTCTTCGGGCGCAAGCGTGCAGGTGGAATAAACCACCTGGCCGCCCGGTTTGAGGGCGGCAATAGCCGCTGCCAGCAGTGAAGCTTGCCGCCGCGCCAATGTGTCCTGTTCGCGGCTGGTAATCGGCCGCATGGGATGTGAATCGGTGGAACGCAGCCCCTGCATCGAGCAGGGGGCATCCAGCAGGATACGGTCAAAGGTCTCGGGGTACCAGCGCCCGAATTTATCTCCGGGAAAGCGCGTCACGGCAACGTTGGCTGTTCCCCAGGCCTGCAACACCAGACGCAGCGCCGTGATGCGGTCAGCGGAGGAGTCGTTGGCAATCACCAAACCGTGGTCGAGCAGGCGGGCGGTCAAGTGGGTGGTTTTTCCGCCTGGCGAGGCAGCAAGGTCCAGCACCAGCGGTCGGTCGAGTGGGTCAAGGTCAAATAATTCCACCGGCAGCATCGAGGCGGCATCCTGAATGTAGTAATGCCCCATACGGTGCTCGAGGGTCATCGAGACCGGGGTTTGCATCCCGGTCACGCGCCACCCCGTGGGACAGAAGGAAACCGGCTCGAGTTGCCAGCCGTAGCGTTGCGCCCATTCCTGTTCCGCACCGGGTTTAGCCTTGAGCGGGTTGCTGCGGAAGGCAAGCGGCAGGGGTTGAGCCAACTCCTCCAGCATCACCTGGTAATCTGTAGGGGTGAGCAGCGGTTTAAAACGCTCCAATGCCGCATTCTGGGCGGCTCCCGGCAATATGGACTGAGGATTGCGTTTTTTCTTGCGGCTCATATTTTACGAATGCAGAATACCAGTTCGTTCCCGATCAATAGCTCCTGTACTGGCCAATCCAGCCCGGTGAGGATGGAATCCATCAAGCTGCGTTGGCGGTCGATCATCGAATGATGCCCGCTCAGATCAGCAGCAGGCAATGATACCAGCAACCAGCGCACATTCAAGGCTTCAAAAAAGGGTCGGTTGCAGCCTTTTTGCCGCTGCTCAAAACGGTGGGCTTCTTTGAAGAACAGAGCGACGTCTGCCTGTACTTTTGGCGGGCTGACCAGAATATCCTGGACAATTGCCAGCGGTGCGCGCCCGAGCAGCTGCAAGAAATGGCTGATCAGTTCGATTCGCGGCGTGTGCAAATCGTAGGCATGATATTGCGTCTCCAAAGGCAATCCCATCCACGGCAAGCCAAAGGGATGCAGGCCGCAAGCCAGGTCGAGGACGCTGCCGGGCGTGCCGGTGACCGACCAGAGCTGCGGATAAAACGTCTCCAGCCATGGGATGCGCTCTTTGGTGGAGGCATGGGTGGCCATAATTTCGTGGCAGGCAGCCTTTATCGTTTCGCTGTCACCGCTTTGAACCGCCTTATCCAACATGAAAGCAGCAGCCGGGTAATCCGGGTCGCCCAGATAAGGCGCGACGATGTTATGCAGTTTTTCGCGCACAGCTTGCAGCGCAGCGTTCCCACTGCGTCCTTTAGTTAATTCCTGCTCTAACAGGTCGCGCAGCGTCTCCAGTGGGAGGTCCAGGCTGCGGTACTTACGTGAAGTCCAAATATCAGTACTCAGCTGCGCGAGCAGCGCTTCGACGTTTTCTGACTCAATCATCCCGGTAAACGGATCCTTTAATTTTGGCAAAAGCAGCTGCCTGGGTGCGGTCCACCGGGTGCAGCTTGGAGAGGATGTTGCTATCCTTTCTGCCTGATCTTATTTTACCGCCGGACGGAGCAGAAAATGAAAAAGCGGGGGGTACTTGCATTCAGGTATATGCTGCATGGGTGTCGAGAGGCGCAGCGCCGCTATGTCTCGACGATTCATATAACCCCCTCCTCCTCCCTGCTATTCCTCGATCGTAAAGATCGACCCGGCGCTGCGACCTTCCACCTCCGGAAAATAATAGGCGTATGCCCGCGCCGGCAGCACGCGAAACTCACCGGCCTGCAGCGGTTGCAGCTTGTAGGTCAGGGTATAGGTCCCGGCCGGCAGGTAACTGGCGACCCACTGAATATTTTGGCTTGTAATGGCCGGTCGCCCAAACCACCACCAGCCCCAGCCGTCTGCGAAGGGATCGAGTGCATCGACCTCGGGAACCAGCGGCTGCTCCGGCATCCAGGCAGCGGTGTTCAGGCGTAAATTGATAATCTCTGCGCCAGCCGGGATGGCATCTTCTACGACCACATAGTACAGGTCGGTTGGCGCGGTGATCGTTATTCGTCCGATCACCACCGGGTTGGACGCTGTAAGATTGACCCCATCGACCGCCGGGCAATCCTGCACAGCACAGTCTGCACCCGCCAGAATATACTCGCGGCTGACTGCCAGCCCGCGCTCCAATGGCTGCACTTGATCTACGGGTTGCCCGACCTCGAGATACGCCCTATAGTACAACCGTCCAGCGCCTTCCGAGTGAACAAAACGCAGCGCATTTCCTGTATTGGCGTTTAGATCATTGAGCGGGGCGCTGGCATGCACCAAGTTCCAGTTTTCATCGCCAGCGCTGCCAGAAGCAAGTGGACTGCCGTTCAATGTGGCCATAAAGTCAAAGCTGCCCTTTAACTCGTTAGTCGCATGCAGGAAACGGGTCAGCGCCAGCATGACCCAGGCGGAATCGTAGCTGGATGCCCAGCCGCCAGATGTTTGCCGGTGCGAGGTCAAGTAGCGCACGGCATCCGCAAGCAGCGGCGAAGCTGGATCCCTTTCAGCCAGGGCAAACACAACCACTGCAGTAGTGAAATTGGGGGTGGAAAAGTTCTGCCAGGCAGCTTCAGCATCCTGCCAGTTGACGCCGGTAGCAGAGCGGATCGCCAACCCCGACAAATCCGAGAAAATGGTTTCCGCTCCCTCCAGGCCGCGGCTCTCGAACGTCAAAGCCAACAGAGCCTTTGCCCACGGGCTGAGCCGTTCGCGTTGTTCGTACAAAGCCGCCGACTCCCCCTCTTTATTACCGGAACGTTCCAACGCATATAAAACCAACGCCAGGCGGTCCAATTCCCAGTCCTCGAGCGCATCCCGGGCTGGGTAAAGGTCAGCGGCGATATTGTTTCGGGTGGTTTCCTTCAGGCCGGATGGCAGCATAAAGCCGGCTTCATCGGCCAGAACCAGCGAAAGCAAGGCGTAGCTTGAAAGATAAAGGTCGCTTTGGCTGCCTTTGGCCCAGCCAAACCCGCCATCGCTGTTCTGCAAGCGCGGCAGCCGTTCCAAATCCTGGTGGATAGCCAGCTGTAAACGATCCGTTAAATCAGGCGTGCCAGCCCCGCGCGCTTTAGCCAGGTCGTAGGTGGCCAGGGTGGCCAGCAGATGGGAGATCACTGGTTCCGTCAGATCAACCGGGTAGCTTTCCAGGGCTTCCAATCCACTCAAGACTGCACCGGCCAGAGTGCTGCTCATTTCAATGCGCAGCTCGCCGCCGGTCGGTTCGTATGAGCGTGGCAGGCTGACCACTTCCAGATTCTCCCCTGATTCAGTCATCAACCCGCTGGTAGCAAAGGTTTGCGGCGAGACGTAATGCAATATAGGTAATGAACCGGATTGCGGAGTAGCGGAATCTTGCAAGGCGCCGCTGCGGGCGGAGAAAACCAGTTCAGCGGTGCCAGCATCCTGGGCGCTAACCCACCAGTTGACCCGCTGCCTCCCGCCATGTTCCACCCGAACAACCTTTGATGCATCAGCGGCATCCTCCAGGGTAACCCCTATTGCTTGCAGTTCTACGGTCACGTCCAGCGACTTGGAGGTGTTGTTATTGACCACCGCGCCAAGCTGCACCCGGTCACCAGCAACCAGAAAGTTCGGGGTTACCGGCCGAATGATCAAATCCTTGGTCACCAGCAGTTCAGCAGCCGCCTCGCCAACCCGCGTATCGCGCGTCAGACCGCGTACCGTGGCAACCCAGGTCGTCAAATTATCCGGCAGCAGGAACTCGATCATTGCCCGGCCGTTTGCATCCGTTTCGAAAGCACCGCTCCAGTACGCAGTGTCCTGAAAATCCCGGCGGAGGTCTGCCACTTGAGCCTGATCGCCCCCACCGCCCCCACCGCCCAATCCGGGTTCGACGGTAACAATCCTCCCGGTGTAAGCTGCCAGAGCGGTGCTGGTCAGAACGCCCAACGGCTGCGGTCCATAAAAGGCTGAAATGATATCAGGTGCGTTGGGATCTGCCAATGCAAATATGGCTTTATCCACCACAGCGATCGAGAATTCACCCTGCACCGGTTTGCCAGCAGAATCATTGACCTGGACGTCGAAGCGGGCGGTTTGGCCAGGCTCCAATGTCTCTTCCCGGGCTGCCAGATGAACATCCAGCAGCAGCGCCTCTGTATCTACCTCCAGTTCCAGGATGCCCATCCGAAAATCCGGCTTACCCGCATCCGTTTGACCCAGCAGCAGCGCCGAGAAAAACACGTTCGGCGCGTCCTCCGGGAGAACGTCCAGTTCAAAAGTCGTGCTTGACCCCTGAATGTCCACCACCTGCGATCTTAGTACGCCGCGCCGCTCGACAGTCACCAGCGCAACAGCACCCTGCGCGAAGGGATTGGGGATAAAGATCTCAGCGGTATCGCCTGCCTGATAAGATTGCTGGCTGCTCTGCAAACGGATATGTTGGTCCGGCAGGTTTGGCCACGGCACGCTGCCCGTTCCGCCGGCCCAGATCATTACCTGTGTAAGTGCCTGACCACCACTCACATCCAGCCGGTAAGCCCCTGGAGCATCCACCGTAAATTCGATACGCGCCTGTCCATTGGCATCCGTGACCAAATTGACGCTGCCAACCTCAGTCAATTTTTCCTTGAAGGTTGTTTCGCCGGTCTGGACATTGCTCCAATCCTGCACCCATTCCACGCGTTGGAAGACCGCGCTCAAATTCTTGTCACCGACCGGCGCAGCCTGCCAATCGCTGGACTGGATGCTAAAACCGATCGTCTCGCCCGCCTGTGCCAGCCAGGCTTCAGGCCGGATGCCGATGTAGAAGTTGTCCGGATGAACACGCGCAGAACCGCGCCGCGAGACAGTCTGGCCGCTCTCATCCACCATCTCAGCCTGCAGGATCAGCGTGTGGGCGACAGCCGGATCAATCCATTCCGCAAGCTCAGTCGGGCTAAATGTCACCTGCAATGCGCCGTCCGGCCCGGTTTGGCCTTCACCACCGGTCAAATAGCTGCCCATGAAAAATTCCGGGATGCCATACCAGAAAGGATTTAACCAGCTAGTATCCACCATTCCGGTAGAAAATCCCCCCGGAATCAAGAAATAATCATCTTGGACATACAAGGACCAGCGTACCAGCACATTGCTGGCTGCACCGCCAAAGTAATAACTGGCATTCACCGATACTTCAAGCGCTTCACCGCTGCGAAAATCAGTTTTGGCGAAGTCAACTTGCACATCGATCTCGGGTTTGCGATACTCGGCCACCTGGAGGTTAAGCCAGGCATTGTGATCCGTCAACTGGATCGTGTAAGTCCCTGGAATGGCGTCTTCCGGCAGGGCAAATTCGCCGCTGACCGTCCCGTAAGGCGAAAGATCCAGGGTAATTTCGTCGATCAAGGCGGATTGGCCGGTTACGGCATCGTAACCGCCTAACAATTTGAACTCAGCTTTTTCCAGAGCGGCTGGAGTGTAGCGGGCATCGCCAGGTGTACGCAACACGCCGCGGAAGTAAATCGTTTGACCCGGCTGGTAAATGGGGCGATCCGAGTATAGGTAAGCTTGCAAATCCGGTTGAACAAACTGACTGGAAACACCCAGTTGCCATGGCGAGATACCGCTGGTCCAATTTGAAATTCCGACGCCAAAGTTCGCGGTTTCCGGGTCACCGGCAACCACGACTATTCCCGGGTATATTTCGCGATCTTTGGGGATGGCAATGCGGCTGATGCCGTCGGCATCCGTGGTACCGCTGCCGACCGCTTTGTCGCGAGACGTAAATACTTCAACCGGGATATTTGCAGCAGGCTGGCCTGTGCGAAGGTCGGTTACCCAGACAAACGCTTCTTCTAGCGATTCTTTGATGGTCACCTGCAGCGGGCTTACCACCAACGAGAATCTCTGGTCTGTGGAATAGCGGGCGGTAATTTCCGGTGAACCAACCTGATAAAGGTACAAACCGCTTTCGAGCGCTCCATCTCCGGGCACGAGATCGATCTCGATCCCCTGCGTGGTATTGGGCGGCAGGGTTAGCACCTGGTCCCACTGCTCGACGGACGAAAATGCTTCCACGTCCAGCGTAAGGTAATAGGCATCCAGGAACTGCTGCTTGTTTAGTGACACGCGTGAAAGGTTTATGCGGCCCAGGTTGACTGCGTATCCAGGCAGAATGGTTTCGCCAGGCAAAGTGAAAAGCACCGGGCTGCCGGAGAGCAGAATAGGAATTTGCAACGTCGGTTCCGAATTGGCCACCCGGAAATTGGCGGTATAAGGGTGGCCCAGCGTACCACCCCAGCGGTCGAGTAAATCTTCGCCCAGCGTGAGATGGTAACTAGTGCCTTCGACAAACGATCCGGACAAATACAACGCTTTTCGGTCGCCTGAAGGCGTGATCCTCAAATTGCCGGGGGCAGGTTCCAACTCCACCAACTGGGACAAATTTTGTCCCTCCGCCAGAGGAGCGTTGAAATTTACCAGGATTGTCCCCAGACCGGTATACACCGTCAATGATTCACCCTGCGCCGGTTCGGTGGATTGGACCGAGAAGTCGCCAACCGTTTGGTATTTGATTTGGGTTGATATCAGCAATTCCGTCCCACCGCGCGACCGGGCGCGGTTGGAAAGCTGTAATTGGTAACTGTTGCCTCGCTTCAACAAGGTGGAGGGAGCAAAAGTAACGATGGTGTCGCGCTCAGTCCAGGCAAAATCCCCAGTAATCACTGCTCCAACCGCATCGCTCAGAGAGAAATTCGACTCCACACTGGCTGTATCCATTGGCTGGTTGAAAGTCAGCGTAAAACTCTCATCCAGTAAGAGCGTGTTCGACGTAAGCGGCGCTACGACCAACAGCGCGGGAGGCGCAGTCGTAAATTCCCAATCCAAGGCGCCGCTGTCATCTAATGCGGCGCCGGAGAGGCTGACCAGGTCGGGATTCAAGTGTACACGGTACTGGACGCCGCCCCCTAATGCCGGGTCAGCTTCGTAAATATACGTGCTAGTGTTCAACCAGGTTCCTTTACCGTCCACCTGCGGTTCGAGTGTAAAGGCGGGCGGGCTATCCTCCTCACCCAATGCAACCACGGGTTGGTTGAAGGAAACGGTCATCGTAGCAGACGGGTTGGCATCCGCCGTCCCTGGTCTGGGAAGAATTTCAGTGACGCGCAGCGCGCCCGGGGTTTGAAAGTTGAAACTGGCGGCGCGCAGTAAGCTCCGGCCGGTCTTGCTGCGAGCAGTTTCCGCCACAGTGACGGTCAGGCGGATTTCAGGCGGCAAGGTCTGGTCCGGGACGAAACGAACGGTGCTGCCATCATCCCACTCGAAGCTGCCAGGCAAAGCCGGATCGACCTTGACAGCGCCCTCGACGGATTCGCGGTCCATGGGTTGGTCGAAAGTGAGCGACACTTCACCCTGCAGTGGCAGCGTTCCAGACGCCAACGGCGCTGTCTCGACGACTACGGGCGGCAGTGGCTCTTCAATCGACTTGGATTCAGGGCTGGCTGTGGAAGTGCCCGGTCCAGGCGTCGGGGTTGGCATAAAGGGGAGGTTACACGCCAGGGTGACCGCCATCAGGATCGAAAAGGCTGTCAGCAGTTTGCGTGAGCGTCTATGCGTGGCCTGGGTTGGATTCATCACCTGAGCTCCTTTGCGCCAATCACAATTGTTGACCAGCGCCATCGCCTATTATCATTTAACCACACTTTAGGATAGACATACAAGTAGGGGCTGTCCCAAAAGCGGGCGGGCGTGGAAGCCCGCCCTTACCAGTAGGAGATGGGTTCCACCCCATCCCGCAAATGTGGTGGAATAAATGACAAATTTGTTCTTTTGAGGCAGCCCCCTACCCATAGCCCCACCTGTAATGGCCAAAATTTGAATGAGTGAGGAATATGCCTGGCTGATTCAACCAGTTAACGGTATACTCTCGCCCGATTGAGAGGACTTCCCCCGACAACCCGGCCACATTATGTTTGAGAAAATTGACGCGATCGATTCCAAAATCTCAAAATTAGTCCGAATGGACCACGGCGAGTCACCGTGGTGGAGCCTGGTCACCTTTTTTGCCCATTCCGGCGACTCCTGGTTCTGGTTGGCCGGTTTACTCATCTCATTGATATTATTCCCATCGCGCCGCCTCCTGGCCGCGTTTTTAATAGCCGCCATCCTTGGTCTGGCGGTGGTCGTCATGGTGATCAAATTTACGGTCCGCCGCAGCCGGCCGCCCGGTGATTGGGGGGCAGCGTACCGCAACACCGATCCGCATTCATTTCCCTCCGGACACGCGGCCCGCGCCAGTTTATTGGCTGTTATTGCAGTGTTGACCGGACCGTTCTGGATCGCAATTTTGATGGTGATATGGGCAATCCTGGTCAGTTTGTCGCGGGTTTTAACTGCCATGCATTATTTTTCGGATATTGTCGCGGGAATATTGCTTGGGATCGCGGTTGGGCAGTTCGTTGTTTTGATCAGGCCGCTTTTAACAGCGCTGCTGCCGGCAGTGTTTTAAGCCCATTCATTACGTAGGGGCTGCTCGCGAGCAGCCCCTACGATCCAGCACGAGATAATCCCCACCGGACCCGCCCCGACCCGAAAATAGTTGTTGTTTACCTCAACAGCGGCTTGTGGATGTGCGGTGTCAACGACGGCATGACCGGCCATCGCTCAGACATCATGTCCGGCAAGAAGGCCATCAACCCAAAGCGCGCTGCGCCCAGATAAAGGATTTCCAGGATCAAATCCCGGTAGGAAATTCCCTGCGCTTTGACAATCACGCACAAATCACTGAAATCCGGCGTCAAGCCTGGCAGCGTGTTTATTTCAATCAGGCATGGGTGATCTTCATGATCCAGGCGCATGTCCACCCGCGAGATATCCAGCGCGCCAATAGCCAGGTGTCCCTGAATCGCCAGATCGGACAGGTGCGCTGCGAATTTGGCACTCAGCCTGGCCGGGCAAGCAAAATCTGGGATGCCAACCTCACCAAAATTGAGTTTTTTGGCTGCATGACCATAAACCCCGGGCGTAACTGATTCCTGACTGAGCACCTCCAGTAGCGGGAAGCGGTGAAAACCGTCAGACTGGTACCACTGAGGGTTGCGGCTCCAGCCGGCAGCATCGCTGCGGCCCATCACGGCTACGGTGAACTCGCGGCCAGGCAGATAGGTTTCGACCAGCGTTGGCTGGCGGTAGAGCTGCGCGGTCTGGCGCACCCGGCGGCGCAGCGCTTCCTCATCTCGCACGATAGAACCAGCATCCATTCCCATTCCGGTGCCTTCCCGCGCGGGTTTGACAAACAGCGGGAAGTGCATGTCTAAATTTAGTGCTTCATCGCCGGTAATAAATTCCTGGAACGGCGCAGTTGGCAGCCCAGCCTCGCGCCACAATCGTTTCGTCAGGGTTTTATCCAGACTGACTGCGTTCGCCACCACGCGCGATGCCGTGTATGGGATGCGCATCATTTCCAGCAGCGCCGGTACTTGCGCCTCGCGGCCATCGCCGCCCAGACCCTCGGCAATATTGAAACAGATATCCGGGTTGTACTCCCGCAGCGCAAAAGGCAGACGGCTGTCAGCCGGGAGAAACACCGTCTGATGCCCATCCGATTCGATTGCCTTCTGGATGGATTGTATCGTTTCTGGTTTATCGAACTCCGCCCCGGCATCGTCAGGCGCGCCTTCAGTTAGCAGAATATCCCCCTTCACATTTGCAATCACCGCTACCCGCCAGCGCCTCGCCGGCCGCGGATTGCTACTCGGAGGCTTTTCCTCTTCGTTCATTTCTTGCGTTTCTGGTTTGATCGTCTCCATTTTTGCTCTCTCATTCGCTCGTCGAATGCAGGTGATTCACCTGTTCGCGAAATAGTATATTGCGGTCTTGCGAAATTACAAGGGGTGAAAACCTAAATTTATGATAAGAAAAATCTTTGAGCTGTGCGCATTTTTTATGTTCCCGTCGATAGTCACCGGCTGCGAGTTGAAGATTGCGCACACGCCCTGCTGCAGGAATCCGCCATGCTTGAACTTGGCTCGGGTCTGACCTGGACGGTCGGTAACCCGCTACAATAAATTAGTCGCTTTCGTTGACGAAAAGTTGCGCCTGGGGTATGCTTAATTTCGGGGATGGTTGAGTTCCGGTGGGCTCCCCGGTCTTCAAAACCGGTGGCGGGCCGCGTTGCGGGCCGCGGTGGGTTCGACTCCCATCCATTCCCGCCTTATTGTTGATTGCATAGTAGAGGAACCTTCTATGGATGATAATGGTATGACCTTAGAGCGCGCTGAAGCGGCAGTACGGAGAATCATGGCCGTCGAAGACACCACGCTTGGCAACGAACGCCAGAATTATTTGGTTCGCTACCGCGGACGGCTTTACGTAGAGGATTCAGCCGCAGCTTATAATCAGTTGGCCGAATCGGTCAAACCGCTTGGCCTGACGCCCATGTTCCGCATGGACGAAGGCCGCCACAGCGTGCTGCTGGTGACCGGGGTAAAAAGCCCAAGTCCATCCAACCCGCGGGTCAATTTGATCTTCTTCATTCTCACCCTCATTTCAGTCTGGTTTACCGGCGGTATCATGAGCGTCGAGTCGCTCTCGAGCAACTGGTGGGAAAACCTCGTGCAATTTGTGGTCAAAGGCTGGCCGTTTACCCTCAGCATGATTGCCATTTTAGGCGCGCATGAGTTCGGGCATTACCTGGCTGGGCGGTACCACAAGGTCCAAGTCACCCTGCCCTATTTTTTACCGCTACCCTTCCCATTCAGCCCGTTCGGCACCCTGGGTGCCTTTATAAACATGAAGGAAATGCCGCGCAATAGGCGCATTCTGCTGGATATTGGCATTGCCGGCCCGTTGGCAGGGCTGGTGGTGGCCATCCCGGTGCTTTTGATCGGATTATCCATGTCTGAGCTTCAGCAGCTTCCTGCCGCAGCCGCGGCAGGCGGGCTCGGTCAAACTCAACTGGAAGGCAATTCTATCCTGTATCTGCTGGCAAAATTCAGCATTTTCGGTCAGTGGCTTCCCGCACCCGCCAGTATGGCTGGGGTTCCACCGCTCTTGTACTGGCTGCGTTACTTTTTTACCGGCCAGCCTTTACCTTACGGCGGGCTGGATGTCTCGCTCGATCCGGTAGCCTGGGCTGGTTGGGGTGGCATTCTGATCACCGCGTTAAATCTGATCCCGGCCGGACAACTGGACGGCGGCCATATGATTTACACTTTAATTGGCAAAAACGGCGCCCGGCGGCTGCTGCCCTTTATTCTGGCGGCGCTGGTGGTGCTGGGATTCGTCTGGTCAGGCTGGTGGCTGTGGGCCGCCCTGATCTTCCTGCTCGGCCGCGTTTATGCTGAACCGCTGGACACCATCACCCAGCTGGACGGCCGGCGCAAAGCGCTGGCGATTCTGGCGCTGGTCATTTTCCTGCTGGTATTTACACCGGTTCCGCTGGCGTACATGTTTTAATCAGGCTGCCGTCGAGCGTGCGATACCCACCCATCGCTGCGACGGTCAGGCAAATGTGCGCAGGCAGCACGCCCAGCCAATCCCCGACATGCAGGCCGCTGATCGCGTCGGCTGGCATGGCGATGATGCCGTGCTCCTGTGACAATCGCGCCATGCGGGACTCCGGCAGCGGCTCTGACCACTCGCCATTCACCTCCAGCCTGACTATATAGCCATAATGCGGCCGGCCGTTTTCGACAATGACGTCTTTGGATAAATGCACTGCTCCGCCATAAACCACCACTTCACTGCGCTCCGGATGCAGTGCCACCACCGGAACCGCCAGCACCGCAGCCACTTGCTGCGGGCTGCAAACCCCCAATCGCAGCATCTGCCCGTCGTAAAACACGAAATTGCCCGGCCGGATTTCATCCACCTTGCCGAAGTCGGAACACACGGTGCAGCCCGGGGTATCACCCACAGAGAGCTCAAGTAATCCGTACCCGCCCGCCCATAAATCGGATTGCAGGTTTGCCATACGCGTGACGCTGGACTGGTAGCGCTGGCAAACTTCCTCGCGCGATGCTGCGCTGTAGGTATTCCCGGCATGGGTCAGCAGCCCACGCAACCGCGTTATGGGACTGCTGTTGACGAAATGCGCCAGTCGGGCAACCTCAGTAGGCTGATCCCAGGCCAGACCGGTGCGTCCGCTTCCGCTGTCGATTTTTATCCAGACGTCAACCACCGCTTCCAGCTGCCCCTGCAAGTGCTGGATGCTTTCCATTGATTCACCCAGCAGCCCCAGGCGTATCCGTTTTGCCAGTGCGTTGACGGTGCGTAGTTGGCGCACATTGATCGGAAATGCAATGGTGATATCGTCCCAGCAGTGATCCGCAAAATAGACCGCCATATCCACCGAGGAAACAGTGATCGCCGTCACACCCTCCTCGCGAAACCATTCGCCCGCTGCTGCCGACTGGTGCGTTTTGAAATGCGGCCGGAAGCGCACCCCTTTTTGACGAGCCTTTTCTGCCATAAAGGCTATATTTTTACGGGCAATTTCAGTATTTACCAGCAGTGTTGGGCGTTGCAATTCATCCAGCAGGGCCATGGTTTCCTCGGATTCGATATAGAGATCAGGAAGCTACCTGCAAGTATAATATGCGAATGAACAATGTGGAACTTGCCCAAACCTTCGAAAAAATTGCCGATTTGCTCGAAATCAAAGGCGAAGTAATCTATATCACGCTGGCCTACCGCCGCGCCGCTGAAAGCCTGCGCATCCTTGGGCAGGAAGCGGACACTTACCGCGCAACCCAGCCCCTGACCAGTATTCCAGGGATTGGCAAGGCCATTGCCGAGAAAATTACCGAACTATTGGACACCGGTAAGCTTGGCTTTTTGGAAAAACTCGAGGCAGAAGTACCCGTCTCGTTATTGGAAATCCTTGAAGTGCCGGATGTCGGGCCTAAAAAGGTGGCTCTGTTCTGGAAACAAGCAAGCATTACCTCGTTGAACGAGTTAGAGATAGCCGCCCAGGAACGGCAGCTGCGCAGCCTGCCAGGGATGGGGGAAAAATCCGAACAGCGCATCCTGGAAGGGATTGCTGCGTTGCGGCGCCGTTCTCACCGCATGACCTTGGGGGTTGCCCGGCCGATTGGCCTGCGTTGGATCGAGTGGCTGCGGGCGCAGCCATGCGTTCTGCAGGCTGAATTTGCCGGCAGCTTGCGGCGCTGGCGCTCCACCATCGGCGATCTGGACCTGGTTGCCGCCTGCGAAGACCCCTCCGCCTTGATGGCGGCTTTCACCGGCCATCCCGATGTGGAACGGGTGCTTGGACAGGGCGAGAATAAATCCAGCATCGAATTGAAGAGTGGGCTCAAGTTGCAGTTGTGGATTCAACCGGCAGCCAATTTTGGCAGCCTGCTACAATATGCCACCGGCTCCAAGGAGCATAATGTTCGGCTGCGCGAGCTGGCGTTGAAACAAGGCTGGTCGCTCTCCGAGCGCGGTCTGACTAGCCCGGACGGGAAACTGGTCAGCTACCCGGACGAGGAATCGCTTTACCAGGCGCTTGGCCTGCTCTGGATTACCCCAGAACTGCGTGAAGACCGCGGAGAAATTCAGGCAGCCCTGGCCGGGAAATTACCGGCGTTGCTGCACACCTCAGCACTGAAGGCCGAACTGCACAGCCACACCACCTGGAGTGATGGGGTCAGTTCGATCCGCGAAATGGCGGAGGCTGCCCGCCAACGCGGGCTAAAGGTGCTGGCCATTACCGACCACAGCGCCTCGCTGGGGATTGCCGGTGGGTTGAAAGCTGAAGATCTGCTCAAACAGCGTGTGGAGATCGATCAAGTGCAAAAAGAATTGGGCAGCGATATTCTTCTCCTGCAAGGCTCAGAGGTGGAAATTAAAGCAGACGGTACGCTGGATCACCCGGATGAAGTTTTGGCCCGGTTGGACATTGTGATTGCCTCGCTGCATGTCAGCCTGCGCCAGCCGCGCAAGGAGATCACCGAGCGGTTGCTGAAAGTAATGCGCAACCCGCACGTCGATATCATCGGTCACCCCAGCGGGCGGCTGCTGCCCAATCGCGAAGGCGCCGACCTGGACATGGACGCTGTGCTGACATCAGCAAAAGAGCACGGCCTGGCGCTGGAGATCAATGCCAACCCGGCCCGACTGGATCTGGATGAGGTCTATGCCCGGCGCGCTGCTGAAATGGGCATTCCGCTCACGATCAACACCGATGCCCACTCTTCCACCGACCTGGACCTGCGCGAGTATGGCGTTTCCGTCGCCCGGCGCGCCTGGGTGGAACCAGAGGGCGTGATCAACGCCTGGCCGGTGGAAAAAATAACGGTCTGGCTAAAGAGCCGCGGCCGTAAATAAGTCAAGCGGTAGGGGTAGTTCGCGAGGATTAAATAAATTTCGAAATGCAAGCCTACGGCGCCGGCATGGCGGCGATGAACACCCGGTTATCGTAGGCTATGATGAGGTTGCGGCCGGCCGTAACCGTCAGCGCAGTAGGGGCTGAATCTGGCAGGGGATTATCGCCATTGGTAATTGGCTGCAGCCGGCGTACAAAGTTCAACGACATGCTGAACTGGAAAACCGCCCGCCCAGACGTGTCCAGGAAATACAGGGACGGTTCCGGCGGTTGGGTGGTCTGAATCTGGGTAAATTGCGCGTCTAACGAGGCCATTTCTTGCGGTGCCTGCCCAGCGGTGCCGACCCGGTAGGGATACGGATCCGTACAGCGGGTGGGGGTCAACTCGACATTGCTGTAAGTGCACAGAATCATGTGACCGTCCTGATTGAGCACGAACAAGTCATCCAAATAAACTGCCAGGTCCACTGCGCCTGACAGGTTGGGGACGATATTGTCGAAAAACAAGCGCGGTTTGTTGCTGAAGTCCAGCCCAAAACCCTCAAAGCGCCAGACGGCATTCCCGCCGGTGTCCAGAATGCTCAGAACATTGGATTGGTAAGCAACCGCCTGTATTTTTCCCCAACCTGCGTCAGGGGGCGGCAGCGTGGTAGCCGTGGTCTTTCCGGTGTTGAGCGAGCAGTACAGCAGGTTGCCCGAAGCGTCCACACCCATTGCCACGGCATCGAAGGGGTTGCCAGACGGCGCCAGAACAAAATCCACCAGCGGGCCGACAATCAAGCTACCAACCATGCCGGGGCCGCAGGTAAATTGTGGATCGAGTTCGTAGCCTGGCCGGGTATAGACCATGCGCAGCACGCGACCGTTGGCGCCATCGAGCAGGTAAATATCCTCGGTCTGCGAACTCCAGATTTGGGTGATGCGCACACTGCGGTCGAAATCGCTGGAAAGCGCCGGATGAAGATCAAAGCGGGAAATCCCGTCCATGGCATCGATCGCACTGGCAATCTGGGATTTAAGCAACTTCGACTCGTCTGTAATTCCGTATTCCTCAGCTTTTTTGACCCAATCGAGCGCTGCCTCATAGTTGACCCGTTGCAGCACCGGATCAGTCTGCGTCTGAGCTTGGGCAACCGCCTCGCCCGCCTGCGCCATAAAGACCTCATGCTGCTCCCCGCGGCCGTTTTGGATGTAAACCGTGGTAGCCACAGCGACGATGATCAACGGGACAGCAACAGCGATAAATATCAGGACACTCTGAGAGATACTGGGAAGTTTATCGGCCTGACCTGGGACAATCCGGGCGAGTATTACCGAAAATAGCGCCCCGACCTTTTGTTTGAAGGCGCGCCAGCCGTGCAAGCCTCTGGCCAGAGCGGTGCGGGTGGGCAATGCTCGTCTGGCAGGCTTGCGGTTGGCTGCTGCCGTGGTTTGGGGGCCAGCATCCGCCGCTTTTGGGTGCAGCGAAAAATCGGGCTCACCGCGGTCCGGCGACCAGGGCTCGACCGTTGGCTCAACTGGCTGGCTGCCTGCACCGGCAGTGAAAGTTTCAAAGTCGGCTACATCCTCTTGCTCTGGCGTTGGATTTTGGGGGGCTGCGTTCGCAGCCGGTATGGGGATCTCTGGTTCTGGCAGTGAATCCGGCTTCTTGCGCGAGGCAAGCAAACCGGCGAAAAGCCCCACTACCTTATCGCCGCTATCGGCGATAGTGGTGGAAACCTGAGATTCATCTGACGCCAGCGGCTCCCCGGAAAGGAATACGCCAGCGGAAGTTTGAGTCTGGGATGAATTAGGGGTTCCAACCACTGGTGCAGCCGTTGAACCGGTTGCTTCGCTTGCAAGGGGTCTGCTTACGGGTGTTTCAACGGTATGCAGGCTCAAAACGGGCAACTCGCCTTTACCCTTGGCTGCCTGCAGCAAAAGAAAGCGCAACTCGTTCGACGCCCGGCTGGTGAGCAGGTTGCGTAAATCGCCCACCCCAACTCGTGCACTGCCCTCCAGGATGGAGGCGGACCAATGGGCTGGCGGATAGGCGCATAACAGTATCCGGTCACCCGGGTGCAAATCTGCGCGGTAAAAGCGCACCGCAGCCACACGGCTGGCGCCTAGACCCGGTCCAGTATCGTCAACCTCGTAATAATGTTCGACCGAATTCTGCCCAAGGATGTATGCATGTGCCGGACCGGATTGTGCAATGATGACCGTCTCGCCGTGTAAGACCAGGGCCTGAAAAATCCCAATCGCTGTAGAACCCTCACGGGCGCGCAAATTACGCGCGAGCAAGCGGTCATTCAACTGGCTGACGATAGCCTTCAAGGCAAAAGTCACAGTCCCCGGGGTGTTATAAAACAGTACGTTCAGTTTTTCCAGGAACTCACGCTGGAGTTCGGGCGGAAGTATTGCATTATTCTCAAAGGAAAGATTAAGCACCAGGCGGTCTTGTTCTCTGCCCCGGGCTGCCCGCCGAGGAGGCACGCCGATAAATAAACCCGGCATGTCCGGATCTTCGTTTCCTGCAATCAGGTTGTATTTATAGATGGAGAGGTCGAGCACAGCGGAATACCTTTGGTCGATGATTGGGCGCAGTTGACCGCCGGGTTCGCGTCAACCGGAGGAGATGGATTTCCTCCATTATACCCTCGTGTCAGAATTGCAATTTATATACCAGTCATGAATGCGGTTTGCCGGACTGTAAATCGCAGGCAAATCAGTATATTTTCGTTGGCCGCCAACGGCTGCGTGTTATTGACAACGAATAGGATCATAAACATAAAAGAAATAATGATACAATTTTAGTGGTACACACAATCCACCTGTTTCCACTTTCGCCGGTACGAACCTGATTAACGCGAGCTCTGGATAGTGAAAAGCGCCAAAATGTCATCCTTGAGCGGCGCGTTTTTTGCAACGCGAAGGATCTCTGGCACAACAGGCAAGATGCTTCACTCCGTTCACGCACAGCATGCCCCACCCGAAGGGTGCTCTGTGAGTGTGGGCAGCATGACATATCCGAACATGGGATGCTAATCCCGGACGGTGGCTGATCAGGCAACGATAAAGCAAGATTGGCTGCATAAGCGTAAATGTGTATGACCAACCCGGTTCAGGGCAGCGAGCCTGCGGTCCGGTATTTCAGCAGCAACCCACATTCCCCAAAATTCAAAGACATCCAGAGATATAGGCCAGGTTACAGGTATGGGGATTTGATAAAGCAATTTCTCAATCAATTATTCTCCAATCCCTTTGATCGTAGTTTGCGCGCTAAAGTCACTTTTGGGATTGCCATACCGCTGGTTTTGGTTCTGAGTACCTTTACCATCATCGAATATACGCGCTACCGGTCTGACCTTTTAAGCAACCTCTCCGTCATGGCTTCCTATAATGGCCAGTTGATCGAGGACACTTTGCAGCATTCGATGTTGGAATCCAACTTCGTAGATGTGCAAAGAATACTGGATGTAGTTGGAAAGAATCAAAATTTCCGGGTTGTTTACATTATTAACACTGCTGGAAAAGTGATCTTCGCCTCCAACGGCGCTGGGATTGGGGCGCGATTGGACAACACCAATCCGACCTGCCGGCCGTGCCATGACTTGCCCCCTCTGGAAAGGCCAAAAGGTATCATGGTTTCGGCAGAGGACGGGCAGCGCGTGTTCCGCAGCATGCAGCCGATCGAGAATAACCCAGAATGTTCGGCGTGCCATGATCCACAACAACGGTTAATTGGGCTGCTGCTCACCGACATCTATACCGCGCCATTCGAGACTGCGCTGGCTTCTGATCTGCGTGAAAACTTGTTCTGGGCATTGGGTTTGATACTGGTCACCCTCATCGTTGTTAACCTGGCAATGGGACATCTGGTGGTCACTCCCCTGGAAAAAGTTGCCGCGGCGCTGGCCGGATTTGGAAGCGGCAACCGGGGCCTGCACCTGGAGCCCGGCAGTCAGGATGAGATTGGTCAACTGAAGGCGGTATTTAATAAAATGGCCCAACAAATTCAGGCTGAAGAGTCTGAAAACCAGGCACTCTCGCAGGATCTCCAGCACCAGACAACTCGCCAGCAGGAATTGCTCAAACGATTGATCACGGCCCAGGAAGATGAACGCAAACGGGTGGCGCGGGAACTGCATGATGACCTGGGCCAGTCCCTGTCCGGGTTAGCGCTGCATTCAGAAGTGATGGAGCAATACATCCAAACCGACCCGGAACGAGCGCTCGAACAATTATCCCTTACCCGTGGCTTGATCGATAAGACAACGCAGCAGATGTACGAGCTTATCCTGGCGTTGCGCCCATCGATTCTGGATGATCTGGGTCTTGTAGCTGCGTTGCGATCACTCGCTAAAAAAGTACTCCCCGAAAGCCAATTTACATTCACTTTGGACTCATCCGATTTAAAAAAACGGCTTCCATCCTCAATCGAGACGGCGCTCTATCGCATTTTCCAGGAGGCCTTGAGCAATATCGTAAGGCATTCCGGCGCAAACCATGTAACGATCAATCTTGCAGAGCACGCCGGTATTTTCACTGGGGAAATTTTCGACAATGGCCATGGTTTCAACCCGGGAACAATTAGTCGTGAAGCGGACAACCCTCGCGGGTTGGGTTTGCTCGGCATCCAGGAACGAGTAGGACAATGTGGAGGAACAATGCAAATCACCTCTCGAATCGGAGAGGGAACTCGCTTACAGGTGCGAATTCCCCTGCCCCAGGTCGATAATGAATAATCTTATACGCGTACTTATTGCAGATGACCATACCATCGTCCGCACTGGTTTGCGGCTGCTGTTGAAAGCCGAAGCGGATATCGATGTTGTTGGCGAGGCATTGGATGGTAGTGAAGCGCTAAAGTTGGCGGAAACCTATCATCCCGATGTCGTGTTGATGGATATTGCCATGCCAGGGATGGATGGTTTGGAGGCAACGCGTCAAATTAAAGCCCGTTGGCCAGAGATTAAAGTGCTCGTACTCACGATGCACCGCTCCGATGAATATTTTTTTGAAATGCTAAAAGCGGGCGCGTCGGGCTACATCCTAAAAGGAGCAGAGACCAGTGATTTGATCCATGCGGTTCGAGTAGTCGGTCGCGGCGAAGTCTTTCTTTATCCGACGATGGCACAAATGCTGGTCAAAGACTATCTCAATTCGATCCAATGGGGAGAAGGTTCAGGGACCTCATTGAGCCCGCGCGAGAAAGAAATCCTGCGTTTGATTAGTGAAGGATCCAGTACAAAAGAAATTGCTGAAAAATTAGTCATCAGCCCAAGCACCGTGCACACACACCGCAGCAATTTAATGACCAAACTTGGCTTGAACAACCGGCGCGAATTGATTCAATATGCGCGTCAACGCGGGCTTATCCCGGATAAATAATTCACTCCTGAATAGACCGACCTAAATTGCTAGTAACTCAGAAAAAAACGCCAACAAAATTGGCGTTTTTTTCTGAGGGGTTTAGCAGTTTAAACGATACCAAACAAAAATTAATTTTATTAATATTATTTTAAGGATACTCAGGAAAGAGAGCAAATTAATGACCGTGCGGCGCGTGTTCGTGATCTGGAAAAACCCCCTCTTTTACGAATCTGCGCGTTTGCTCTTGAAACATCCGGATGTGGTTTGGGTGGGGGCAGCCCAGGACATGTCAGCAGTGCATGAAGAAATCCTAAAACTTCAGCCAGACACCATTCTATTCGAAAGGACGGCTGCCGGTTTCCCGGCAGATCTGATGGATATCCTGCAAGCTGAGACCTGGGATGTTCGCCTGATAGGACTAAGCCTTGAAGATAACAAAATCAACCTTTTCCAGCGCGAACACCAGACGGTAGTAGAAGCCGGGGATTTGCTCCAATTCGTTCTCGGTTAACCTTCAAAGCGTAAACCAACCTAATCCAATCTACCCGAACTTCAAGGAGGATGTGAAATGTCTAAAAAGCTTATCTTATTGATTGGGATGATTATTTTGGGAGGTCTGGCGTTAGCTGCTTGCGCCGGGCCGGTTGGACCGCAAGGTCCGGCTGGCCCTGCCGGCCCTGCGGGTCCGGCCGGGTCTGCTCTAACTGAAGACCAGACCAAAGCGCTCGAAACAGCAGCCAAGCTGGCCGGAATCTCTTTCCCCGCAACCGAAGAGGTTCGACGCGGCTGTCCGGCCTGCCATGCCCTGGTCGACGCCGAGACCGGAAAATATACTTTGCCGTTCGAAGCTGCAGAACGCGCGGAGGCCCGGGGTAGCGAACATCCCGAGGTGTCATTGGATGGAACCCCCATCGGCCCTAAAGATGATGTCAGGGTGACCGTCTGCCTGCAATGCCATGCGGCCGGTTCAGGCGACCGCGCCGGCATGGGGGTTATCGCGCCTTTATCGCTGCGCGACATCGTCCATCCCGCTCATATGGCCTCTCAATACTTCAAGCTGCATTACGGCGGCAGTTGTTTCACCTGCCATAATGTGGACGGCGAGGGTGAGTGGGAACTGCTGACGGAAAAGGTCGATGTCAACGAAAAGGGCGTGCCCAATCCTGATAATCTGCCTATTCCGGGCGCAAACCCAATCGGGTCCGGAGAAGCAGCCCCTTCGAATTCAGCCTCCCGTGGCGGAAGATTATATGACAACTGGTGGAAAGAAGCGGGTGTAGCAGAACCTGCTGGTGATCAACCCCTGTGGGCTTCTCAAACCACAAACACCCGGAGCGGGGTCGATACGTGGCGCTGCAAAGAATGCCACGGCTGGGATTACCTGGGAGCCGCTGGCGCTTATGGCTCGGGGTCCCACTTTACCGGCTTCCCCGGCTTATTTGGAGCCGAATCAAAAACACTTGACGAGATCGTGGCCATCCTGTCTGGGGGTGCCAATGCCGATCACGACTTTTCGGCTATGGGTGATGATGCAATGAAAGATCTTGCAACCTTCCTCCAATCGGGATTGGTTGATGTCTCACCTTTGATTAACGCCGCAACCAAGAGCGCAGTCAATGGTGACGCCGCCCATGGTAAAGAGCTCTTCGCCTTATGCGCGGCGTGCCACGGCGAAGATGGGCGCGTGTTCAACTTCGGGAGCGATGCGGAACCTGAGTACGTCGGTACGATCGCATTAGACAACCCGTGGGAGTTTCTCCATAAAATCCGCTCAGGTCAACCTGGCACAGCTATGCCAGCCGCCATGGATTCAGGCTGGAGTTTGGACGATTTACTCGATCTATTGGCCTTCGCTCAGACTTTACCTGTTGAGGTGCCATAAGTTAACAAAATTTGCGAGTATGTTTCCAACCCAATCTACTCAAATCTCAAGGAGGAAGTGAATGCAAAAAAAGCTTATCTTATTGATTGGAATGATCGTTTTAGGGGGTCTGGCGTTAGCCGCTTGTGCCGGGCCGGTTGGACCGCAAGGTCCGGCTGGCCCTGCCGGCCCTGCGGGCTCTGACTGAAGACCAGACCAAAGCGCTCGAAACTGCAGCCAAGCTGGCCGGAATCTCTTTCCCCGCAACCGAAGAGGTTCGACGCGGCTGTCCGGCCTGTCATGCCCTGGTCGACGCCGAGACCGGAAAATATACTTTGCCGTTCGAGGCAGCGGAACGGGTCGAGGCGCGGGGCAGGGAACATCCTGAGGTATCGTTGGATGGAACCCCCATCAGTCCTAAAGACGATGTCAGGGTAACCGTCTGCCTGCAATGCCATGCTGCCGGTTCAGGTGACCGCGCCGGTATGGGGGTCATAGCCCCTCTCTCCCTGCGCGACATCGTCCATCCTGCCCATATGGCCTCTCAATACTTCAAGCTGCATTACGGCGGCAGTTGTTTCACCTGCCATAATGTGAACGGCGAGGGTGCCTGGGAACTCCTTACCGAAAAGGTCGATGTCAACGAGAAGGGTGTACCCAACCCTGATTTGCTGCCCATTCCGGGCGCCATTCCGATCGAGAGCGTACCAGTTCAATAAAGTCTTTCCCTTCAACAAACGGAACCAGGGGTAAGGGCTGAGGTTTACTCTCAGCCCTTACCCTCAATTTTTGAGTGATACCGAAAGAATCATTTTATCAGGAGGCTAATTGTGCCCGAGGAATCTAACCTCAGCCGGCGGAAATTTCTGGAAAAAGTTACAGTGGGAATTGGGGGGTGATAGCCGCCCTTTTTGGGATTCCAGCCGCCATTTTTGTTGTCAAACCAGTGCTCAAGAAAGAGGAGGGCAGCGGCTGGATGCGGCTTGGCTCGATCTCTAAAGTCACGCCCGGCACGCCGACGTTATTCTCGCTCAAAGTGGAACGGGAGACGGGGTGGATCACCGATCAAGACGAGATTATGGTGTATGTCTATACGGAAGATGGGCGCGATTATGCTGTCATGTCGAACATTTGCACGCATCTGGCCTGCCGGGTGCGCTGGATCGAGGAGCGTCAGGAATTTTTCTGCCCCTGTCACAACGGGGTTTATGACAAGCAGGGCAATGTACTGGCAGGCCCCCCTCCGCGGCCTTTGGATCGATACGAATTAAATATCGAAAACGATGACATCTATATCAAGGTAGGTTGAGCATGGCAACTCGATTTTCCAACTGGCTCGATGCTCGTACCGGCTGGCGGACTATTTGGGAAGGTATTTTCCTGCGTAAAGTACCCAAGGTTAATTGGTTGTATACCCTTGGCAGCGCCTCTCTCTTTATCGTGGTAAATCAGGTCGTAACCGGCATCCTGTTGACGATCTATTATGTGCCCACCTCGGTCACGCTTATGACAGCGTTCAATACATCACCACTCAGGTCGCGTTAGGCTGGCTAATTCGGGGACTGCACCATTGGGGTGCCAGCGCGATGGTAGTCGTGGTCTTTTTGCACATGTTGCGCGTTATATTCCTTGGCAGTTATAAATTTCCGCGCGAAGTTACCTGGTTCAGTGGCGTCGTTTTGTTTTTGGTGGTGATCGGTTTCGGGTTTACCGGCTATCTCCTGCCGTGGGACGAAAAAGCTTACTGGGCAACGACGGTGGGGACACAAATCGCCGGGACTCCACCGCTTATCGGTGATCTGGCATTGCGAATCTTGCGAGGTGGTGAAGGATTGACGGCGATGACACTGGCGCGCTTCTTTGGAATCCACATCTGGGTATTGCCCGCTATCCTTTTGGGATTGGTCGGGCTACATGTTTACCTGGTAATCAAACATGGTATTAGCACAACACCAAAGCGCGAGGAAAACAGCCATGAATGAGAAGGAACAGAAGGAGTATTTACAGGAATATAAAAAAGAGAAAGAAAAAGGCGTTCCTTTCTTCCCCGATATTTTGTTCAAAGACGCGGTAGTATCCCTGCTGCTGTTTGTTATCCTGGTTGGGCTGGCATATTTCCTGGGTGCGCCTCTGGAAGAGCGGGCGAATCCCGCGAATACCGACTACACCCCGCGGCCTGAATGGTACTTCCTGTTTCTGTTCCAGTTGCTTAAATATTTCCCGGGCAAGCTGGAGGTACTAGGCGTGGTGGTGCTCCCCAGCATTGTTTTGCTGCTGTTGTTTATCCTGCCCTTGACCGATCGCAGCCCTAAGCGACATTTTTTGAACCGTTTGCAAGTCACCGTTCCTACAACGATCATCGTTGCCGGAATCGTGGTGCTGACTTACCTATCCTTTCGCGAAGCGCCGCCACCTTCCATAACCGAGAAAGGCGACCCAATTGCAAGCCTGTACGCGGAAAACTGTTCCGCCTGTCACGGCGCTTCGATCGAGGTCAAACCGGGCGCAAATTTACACAATATCATTGCGGAAGGGAACCATGACGGCATGCCAGCCTGGAGCGCTGACCTCACCTCCGATGAGATTGACGCGTTGGCTGGTTTTATTACCTCACCCGGCGGCAGCCAGCTTTTCAACCAGAACTGCGGGAGTTGCCATGTCGTGGAGGAGCTTGTCGAGGGCTCACCAATGGATTTGAAGCTGGCCCTGGAAAATGGTGTTTCTTTCCAGCCTCACGAGGCCGTGCAGATACCGGATTGGAACGCCGAACTCAGCCTGGAAAATCGCACAACTTTGCTGAACTTTCTGGTTGCACCGGATGGGCAGCGGCTTTTCGCTACCAATTGTTCGACCTGTCACGGTAGCTCTCTGGCCTTCGCGGGCAGCGATGAAGAGCTGCGCCAAGTCATCAGCCAGGGGGGAAAACACCTGGACATGCCGGGTTGGAAGGAGCAGGTGACACCTGAGCAGCTCGACCAATTATCCAGATATATTTTTGACCCGAGCGGCGAACCGCAATCGCAAGCACTTTTCCAGGAATTATGCAGTTCCTGCCATGGGCAGCAGGTTCCTCAGGCTGACAGCATTGAATCTGCCCGTGAGATTATCGAGAGTGGTGGTCCGCACCGCACCATGCCGGTCTGGGGTGATTTTCTGACCACCGAGCAATTGGACGCATTGGTGAGTTTTACCCGCCAATCCACGGGAGGAAATTCTGTGGCTGTTGGGCAAACTCTCTTCTCCCAGCACTGCGCCGCCTGCCATGGCACGCTGGGTGAGGGCGGTCCTAATCCTACCAAAGCCGGCGATATTATTGCCCCGATCAGTTCAGCTGAATATTTGAAAACGCGGGATGATATCACCCTGATGTCGATTATCTCGCAAGGTCAGCCGAATTTCGGCATGTCGCCATTTGGTACCTCAAACGGCGGTCCGCTCAATGAAGATGACATCGAAACAATCGTCGGGTTCATCCGCTCATGGGAAATCAGGCCACCGGTCGAGTTGCCGCCCGAAGTGGTCATCCCGGTGATAAACGAAAAACCAATCCAACTTTACGCCTTCGTGTGCGCTCAATGCCACGGGGTTGCCGGCGAGGGCGGGGTTGGCCCGGAATTCCAAAGCGTGGATTTCCAGAACCAGCAGTCTGACCAGGAAATCTTCGACTCGATCAATATCGGTCATGGTTCGACCGCCATGATTGGCTGGGGGGACATCCTCAGCGCCGATCAGATCGCCCAACTGGTGGCTTTGATTCGCAGTTTTAAACAAACAGCCACCTCCGCCGGTTCTCCGGATGTCGTATCCTTCTCAAGAGACGTGTTGCCAATCTTCGCTGCCCGCTGCGCCTCTTGCCACGGATCGTTGGGTGGTTGGGATGGAAGTAATTATGCAACAGTAATGGAGAGCGGCAATAATAGCCCAGTAATCATAGCTGGTGATTCGCAGGCCAGCTTGTTGGTGCAAAAGCTCTTTGGCATCCAGACCATCGGTGGAAACATGCCCCCTGGCAAACCGCTCACTCAGGAGGAAATCGATTTAATCGTATCCTGGATTGCAGCCGGAGCCGCTGACAACTAACAATATACCTCTATGACCCTGGATTTTGCAGCGCTAAAATTCGCTGTAACAATTCAGGGTCATCCCGCAGCAGCCCGGCGGCCGGCAGACGTTTGACCAGTTCGGCCCAATTTGGATTTACCTGAAACACAGATTTGAATATCGGTGCAGCTTCATCCATGCGGTTCAAGTCCGCCAGAGTCAGCGCATGCCAGAAAGGAAGTTCATCCATATCCGGCGCCAGTTCTGCTGCCGACCGGTAGGCATGCAGGGCTTGTTCCACCTGGTCTTCCGCCAGAAAGGCATCGCCCTGATTCATCCATTCGTACGCGCGGTGAACCCCCAACAGACGTTTCAATTCCGGTACCGGCTGTGGGTGATCTTCCACCCTTAGATCCACCAGAATTCCTTCCCAGGGCTTGGCGCTTACCGTCCCGCTGACCACCAGGATGCTGGCGCTCTGCTGACCGCGGATGTCGCCACCGGCCGCCTGGGCTGCCTCAAGCGCGGCCAGCATGCGTTCCGCCAGCGAACCTGCCGCCCCACTGTAAGCTTCTGCCATGGCAGGCCAGACGGTATCCTTGAGCATCATGTTGGCCTGCACTGAAAACCCGTCGCCCTGAACGTGCCCGGCGCACGCGATGCAGCGTGCCCCGGTATGAACCGCCACCCTACCCTGGCTATCGACCATCGCTACCTGGCGTACTTCACGGTTGTCATCCGCCTGCAACAAAGCCGGCAGCGCAGCGGGTGCTGAAATACCTATGCGCATTAACTCCAGGCCCTGTGGGCCGTAGCTCTTTTCAACCAAGGACTGGGTGGCTACCACCCCTACACCCGGTTCACCCCAGGCGACCACCGATCCCACTGAGAACCAGTGCGACTGGACGGCCACCCCCATCTCACCGGTGGATGGGTCACGGGCAACGATAGAAAAAGTGTGAGCAAACGGAAAACGGTTGGGTTTGGCAGCCATAATACACTCCAGTGCAACAGACGATCAACCTTCCAGTTGATAGGTGGTGAACGTATTCTCGCATGGATTGCCCCAGGTGGCGCACATGCGGCGGTTGGTCAGATCCATCGTCAGCGCGGTGACCGTTTTCTCGCGGTCCAATGGGTCGCCGCCGATTGAATGATTGCAAATCGAGTCTGGATAATTAATGTGGTCCTTTTGAATGGTCTGCAGGGTGCGGATGGAATGTTCGCGGGTCTGATTGAGCAATCGTTGGGCGCGGAAATAGCGAACATGGGTTGCGATTAGTTCATCCGGTTCGCTTTCAATCTTCCGCATTTGATTATCAACATAATGATTGGTGTGTACCATCATGCCATCGTTCGCGTAAAGAATGGCGAACTGCCTTGCTGAGACTTCGACAGAATAGATTTCGCCGCTCTCATGGACCAACAAGTGGTTGTATCCGGCTGCGCGCTGCGGCGTCAGGGTGCGCCGGATGGCTTCGCTGGGGGTGGCAGCGGCCAGCACCGCCCGGGAGACAATCACGCGCGGGATGCCGATG
>Ga0209317_1000129_pt1 | contig 100689 bp, 74 predicted proteins | sample RifGroB2_FD_183994 | JGI IMG/M metagenome (GOLD analysis project Ga0209317, IMG submission 183994) | Soil microbial communities from Rifle, Colorado, USA - Groundwater B2 (SPAdes) (version 2) | ecosystem: Environmental > Terrestrial > Soil > Unclassified | place: Rifle, Colorado | collected... | reverse complement strand
CTCGGCAAAAGAGGGGTTGACCATGACCACCATCCCGCTCCGGTCGACGATGATGATCCCGTCATGATCGATATCCAGAAAGGCCGCGGCGGAACGGAGGAGTTCGGTCAGCGTATCGGGGCCGCCACCGGCCTTATCCGGGAGCACCCTGAAAAGCGTCAGCGCGCCTCCGACGATTTTTTCATCCTCCGTTATGGAGACGTAACCGCAGGCCAGACGGCGCCCGCCCGCCTCGACCACCTGGTTGCTGAAACTGAGACCGCTCCGCATGAGGTTCCCCAGATTGGCGAGGCTGACGACCTCGTCGACCCCTCGTCCCAAAAGGGAATCAGGGGAGACCCCCATCAGCGCGCCGGCTGCCCCGTCCAGGGAGACGATCACCAGGTTGTTGTCCATCCGTATTATCCCGGAGGCCTGTTCCTCCGTGGGGGAAGCCTCTGTTTTTCCGCAACCGCCTGTCTCAACAAAAACCATGTGTGCTCCCCTCTATGACCTCATTTACCCTTGTAGATGGGTGCTCTCTGCTCGAAAAAAGCCTCGACAGCCTCGCCGTGATCCTCGGTATGGTGGGCCATCGCCTGAAAGCAGGCGCACAAGTCGAGGAAGTCGGAGAGTTCGCCTCGTTGGGCCTGCTTCATCAGCCTTTTGGTCATCCGCACCCCGTGGGGCGGCTTGGAGGCGATCAGCGCGCCGAGTTCCCGCGCCCGGGGAAGGAGATCTTCCGGCTCCGTCAGTTCCAGGAAGATGCCCAACGCCAGAGCCTCGTCCGCCTTTACCAGACGCCCGGTAAAGGTGAGATCCACCGCCCGCTGGTAGCCGACCAGACGCTGAAGAAACCATGCTCCGCCGTCCCCGGGGATGATCCCCAGGTTGATGAAGGTCTCCCCCACCAGCGCCTTGGTGGAGCCGAGCCTCAAGTCGCACATGCAGGCCAGGTCGAACCCCGCGCCTATGGCGGGACCGTTGACCGCGGCGATCAGCAACACCTCCGAGCGCTCCATGGCCAGCGGGATCCGCTGTATGCCGCGCCGGTATTGGTCCTGGATCTCCATGACGGAGCCAGCGAAGAGCCCCTGCCGCTCCTGCATCTCCTTTACGTTACCGCCGCTGGAAAAGGCGCTCCCCTCACCGGTGAGGATCAAGACGGAGACTTCCCGGGTCCGGTTGGCCCAATCGAGCACCAGCAGGATTTCCTCGATAAGCCCGGTACCGGTGAGGGCATTGCGTACGTCGTTGCGCTTGAAGGTAAGGAGCGCGACCCGCCCCGACAGCTCCAAAGTAGAATCGACCAGGTGCGGCAGCGTCATTGCCCCCTCCATGAAAAAATAATTAGCTCTAATACATGTCGCGGTACATCATTAGTCAATTTGCCCCTTACGTCAAGGAAAAATGTAACAATATTTTATAAAATCGCGCAGTAAGTTGAACTGTAGACAAATAAGTCGGAGCTTGGGAAAGAAGGTCCGCAGAGATTTTAAATAAATTCGGTAGGGAGGCATCACGCGAAGGAGTTATGATTGCAAAACTGAGTTTGCTAAGACATCTGGACGGGAAATTCAGGAGATTTGTCTGGAACCGTGTTCCCATGCTTCTGGGTGGCAAAGCGACTTTTTGGCGCTCGAACCGGCAAAATCGGGCGCAGGAGCGCCCCCAAGAAACGCGTCCCAACGCTGGAGCGCTGGAACAATGAGACGATGGAGCGTTGGATGATTAGAAATTTACGCTGGATCCTGTCATACCGAGCCCCCCTCACCTTTCGGGAGGGGGTTAGGGGGTGGGGGGAGGTGCCGAATTTAAAGCGGCCGGCACATCAAAGTATGTAGTCGGTGGAAAGGAAATGGGATTTTCTCTCCCTGACGATGCTGGTGATGATCTCCCGGTTGGCATCGGTCTCCCGCGCGGCCACCACGATCCTGATGGAGAAGATGCGCAGGGCGTCGGCTACCGACTGGGTCCCTTCGGCGGAGTTCTTACGCCCGTTGAAGGGAAAGCTGTCGGGACTGCGCTGGCACTGGCTGTTGATGTTGATGCGGCAGACCTGGTTCACCAGGGCGTCGATCAACTGCGCCAGGGAATCGTCGTCGCGCCCGAAGATGCTCGCCTGCTGGCCGTAATTGGAATTGACCACGTAATCTATCGGTTCCCTGATGTCGTCATACAACACCACCGGGATGACGGGTCCGAACTGTTCCTCATGATAAAGACGCATCGCCGGGGTAACCGGGTAGAGGAGCGCCGGATAGAAGAAGGATCCGTCCCTGGTGCCCCCCCCCTCGTTCACGACTTCCGCCCCATGTTTCTCGGCGTCCCGCAAGAGCCCCTCCAGGTAGTCCGGCTTTTCAGGCTCGGGGAGCGCCGTGATGGCGACCCCCTCATGCCAGGGGACACCGCATCTGAGCGCGCCGATGCCTGCGGCCATACCCTCCAAAAAGGCGGCGGCCATACTCCGGTGCACGAAGATGATCTTTAGCGCGGTGCAGCGCTGTCCGTTGAAGCTGAGGGTCCCCTGCAGGCATTCGGCCACCGCCAGTTCCGGGTCGGCGTCGGGAAGGATGATGGCCGGGTTTTTGGCGTCCAGCCCGAGCACGCAGCGCAACCGGTGGGGCCGCGGATGGATGGCGCGCAGCGCGTCGGCCACCTTGTGGGTGCCGATGAAGCCGAGCACGTCGACGCGCCCGGAGGCAAGCAGCGGCGGCAGCACCTCCTCGCCGTCGCCGTACACCGTGTTGACCACCCCGGGAGGGAAGCATTCGCAAAAGGCCTTCAGAAGCGGAGCGAAGAGCAGGATGCCGAAACGGGGGGGCTTCAGCACGATGGTGTTCCCCATGACCAACGCGGGTATCAAGGTGGTGAAGGTCTCGTAGAGCGGGAAGTTGTAGGGACCCATGCAGAGCACGACCCCGAGCGGCGCGCGGCGGATCTGGCCGATGATCCCCTGATGGATGACGAAGCGCGACGACACCCGGTCCAGTTCCTTCAGTGCCTCGACGGTGTCGCGGATGTAGGCGATGGCCCTGTCGAACTCCGCTTGCGCCTCCTTGAGCGACTTGCCGATCTCCCACATGAGAAGCTTCACGATCTCGCCGCGCTGCTCCTGAACGGCCCGGCTGAAGCGGTGCACGCACCGTATGCGCTCCCCCACCGACATGGTGGGCCAGGTGCCCCGGCCGTTGTCGTAGGCGCGTACCGCCACGTCGAGGGATTCCAGGGCCGCGGCGACCGAAAGAAGCGGCGCCTCCCCTAGCCGCTTGCGCTGCGCGGCTCCTCCATCCGACTTCACCTGAACCGGCGACACGACCTCCTGCATCGGCCCGTCCCAGCGGCGCAACTCGCCGTCTATTAAATAGAAGTCCTGACGGATCGGGACATCGATGCGGTAAGGTGCGGGGATCTCTTCTTCCAAGGGGGACAACTGTGCGATGTTCTTATTCACCATGCTCTTTCCTTACCGATTGAAGCGGCCTGGCAGAGGCCGGTTTTGCCGCAAAAGCGCCGGGCGCTTGCATAGCATTGTATAGGTGGGTCAGAGTGAAGCTATACGCCAAGACGGTGCCGGCGGTCAACTTTTTAATGAATATGACGTCGCCGTTTGCGCCCCGGACATCGCCGGCACTAGACAAAAAAGAGCAGGAAGATGACTCCGACGATGATGCGGTAAATGCCGAAGGGGATGAAGGTATGGCTCGTGATGAACTTGAGGAGTGCCTTGATGCCGATGACGGCGAAGATGAAGGAGGTGACGAAGCCGACCAGGATGTTCTGCCAGTCCCCCAGTTCGAACACCATGTAGTTCTTGTAGATATCGAAGCAGGTGGCGGCCAGCATGGTGGGGAGCGCCAGCAGGAAGGAAAACTCGGCCGCGTCCTTCCGGGTCATGCCGACCGAAAGCCCCCCCAAGATGGTGGCTCCGGAACGCGACACGCCTGGAATCATGGAGAGACTCTGGATCACCCCGACGCTGAAGGCCTGCCGGTAGGACATGTCCTCGAGACTGGAATCGATAGGGGGGCGATGCCTGATCCAGCGTTCGATGACGATGAAGGCAATGCCGCCCGCGATCAGCATGTAACTGACCAGGGCGGGTTCGAAGAACGACTTGACCAGTTTGTAGAGCAGATAGCCGAGGACACCGGTCGGCAGAAAGGCGAAGCAGACCTTCTTGAGAAGTTCGGTGCTGGAAGCGAGCCTTTTCCGGTAGATGTAGACCACCGCGAGCATCGCCCCGGACTGGATGGTGACTTGAAATACCTTGTGCGCCTCGGACTGCTGGATCTTCATCAGCGCCGAGGCGAGGATCAGGTGCCCGGTGGAGGATATGGGCAGGAACTCGCTCAGCCCCTCCACGATGCCAAGTATGATTGCTTCGATAGTCGTCAAGAAAGGCTCCCCCGGTAACGGCACCTCATCTCAGGTGCAGGGGATAAAATACCCCATGCGGTTATCGATGTAAAGCGGGGGGCGGTGCAGAGTCGGGGGAATCCCGCCGGTTCTTTGTAGAAGCCGGCGATATTCCCCCGATGCTGGTCAGGAGCATTCGAAATGCGATCAGCGCCTACACGCCGATCGCGAATTTGCCCACCTGGGTGTTGAGCACCTGCGGCGCGATGGTGGCGGCGGGTATGAACTCCCCGAACTTCTGCCGCAAGTGCTGCAGCAATCCCTCGGGCCCTTCGCTGATGATGAGCGTGCCGAGCCTGGTCCGTCCCTGCCCTAGGCCCGTCGCCTTGTACCAGGATAGAACCTCGTCGATAAACTCAACCACCCGGTCGGCGGGGAGGAAAAGGGCGAACATGGTGCCGAGCACCGGGTTGTGCCCCCCTTTGCCGCCTATGCGTACCAGATATCCCCTCTTCGAGCCGGTCCAAGCCTCGGTCGGACAGGCCTTGATACAGTCGCCGCAGTAGATGCACTTTGCGGCATCGAATACCGGCTTCTGGTCGCTCCCCATCTCGATGGCGCCTGCTCCGCAGCTCTTGGCACAGAGGCCGCAGCTGATGCACGCCTCCGTTTCCAGCGCCGGGTATACCACTCCCTGGAAACCTATGTCGTTCATGTACGACTTGAAACAGTCGATGGGGCAGCCGGAAAAGCTGATCTTCAGCTTGTGGTGGTCGGTGTCCTTGCCGAACAGCTTCTCGTCCACCTCGAAAGCTGAGGCCTGGGCGTCCATCAGCCCGTTGGGATTATAGGAGCATCCGCCGCAGGCAGTCGGCACGCGGATCCGGGCGCCGCACGAGGCCACCTTCTGCCCTCCCGCCTCAAGGTCCTGCACAATGCCGTCGAAGTCCTTGTAGTGAACATGGACCAGTTCGACCGACTGACGCACCGAAAGATGAACCGACTCGACGCCGTATTTCTCGGCCACTTCGGCGATATGCTTCATCCGGCCGACGTTGAGCCTTCCGCCCGGTACCCGCAGGCGCACCGTGAAGAGGTCCTTTCCGCGCTCCTTGATGAAGCCGCCGGTCTTGAGGTTGTTGAGATCCACGCTGGATTTGCTGGTGTCGTTCATGTCACTCCCTGTCCGTCATATATTAAAACCGCTGTTGTTTCCAAGTGTCAGATGGAAAGAAGCCCCATGAGAGGCTCAACCTCATGGGTTGATTTGTTCGTATGCCTTGTACAGAGAACTTTCCTCGTTACGCAGCCTTTTCGATATGGTGGAAAACAGCCTTCCAAATGCCTTGGCGAACTCTATGTCGATGACCGCATCCTCAGGCGAGTACTTGTCGAAGAAGGCGATGGCATTTTGGGTGATCTCGTCCATGTCCTTGGCATAAAAATCCAAGGTCCGCTTCAGGGTCGCATCGCTCAGCGCCGCCTTGTTCAAGACGGGATAAAGCTGGGCATCCTCCTTCTTCAGATGGGCGAGGAGACTCGCCTGGGCCGCTATGAGGATCTTGTGCGCCTCTTTGTTGGTGATGCTGGTGTCCTTGACCCTGGCGAGCATCCCTTCGATCGCCACATGGTCCCGTTTCAGCTCGTCGATCAATCGTGCCATCTCAGTCTCTCCTTTGCCTGCTGCATCGGCTCTTGACGCGGGCCTGCCATTGTCGTTGGCTAAGAACCGGAATTTGCCGGTTACGGACTATAGGCACAATGAGGCCAAGAAGATTTGATGCAGGTCAAGAAAGTGGTTTTGACGAGGAATAAAAATCGGAGGGAATGGACGGCGGTGCTTAAATGCGATGCAGTCACACCTTATTTTGCTTCAGCTCCTTCAATGAGTAGAAGGTGCCGCGCCAGTAAATGCCGCCCTGCATCAGATTCAGCACGAAATCGCCTATGGAGTCCCAAGGAACCTTCGGCGCATGCCGGTCATATGGCCGCGTCCCGACTCACCGGGCAAGAGCCTTCAGTTCAAAAGTGAATATCTGCGGGCTCGGTTTGTGGAAAGAGCTTCCAGTGACCTGGTTCCAGAAGGCAAGTCTCATCCGGTACAGCGAAATCAAAGCGTTTTTCAATAATCGGCCCGCGACGGAGGAACCGTCGGTGCCGAGAGAATCGAGAAAGTCAACCTGCTCGAAACCGGCGCTTTTGAGCACGAAATAGAGGCTGCCTGCTGTGAATATGGTGGAGTGGGTAAAATCTTCGTAGGCCCAGTAGCAACCGGTGTGAGACTGGGCGTTCGGGGTCATAATGACAAGCTGTCCACCCTCATTAAGGAGGTGCGTCTTGATGGCGCGCAGCGTTGCTACGATCTCCGGCTTCTCTATGTGCTCGATGACGTGACTCATGATGATGAAATCGAAGCGCTTCCCCGCCTCCGGACGAAACTCGGCAATGCTCTCGATTCTATCAACGTTGAGCCCTTCGGCGCGGCACGAGGCAACTGCGGACTCGGAGATGTCCACCCCGCTCAGGTTGCCGTACCCTATAGCGCCCAGCGCCTTGAGCATCTGTCCCAAACCGCAGCCGATATCAAGGATCGCATCTTCACGTTCGACGGGAAGCACCTTTTTCAAATAAGCCGGGAGATGAAACTCGGAGTAATAACCGGTAGTCACATTCCTGAATTTGAAGTAATCGTCATAGATATCTTTATTTGTCTTATTCAAACCGCCGCCCTCTCGCCGGCTCCTTCCGCCGCCAAAGTCTAAATGCTCGCTCCATACCCGGACAAAGAACCAAGGCATGATAACAGGATGATCCTGCAATGGCTATCATCACTTTTGCATCATGATCCTGCCGGGTCTACTGATATCTAATTCAGATTTTGCGCCCCAGGCGAGCGGCGGCCGCCTGTCGAAGCATATAGGTGATGTACCGGACCTTCTGCAGCAGAGTCTTGTCTACGGACCAGAGGCGATAATCAAAAGTGAGGGCCGCAAAACGGATCTGCCAGGCGGGAAAAACCTTCATCTTCAAGAGTGATCTGGAGACAAAGCTGTCCGAATATCCACCGGCCAGATATCCCTTGTCGCGGGCTTCATCATGCAGGTCCGAACCGGGGAAGGGATAAAAAGTGGTAATTTGCCAGCCGGTGGGACAAACCCGCTGGTTGAGCGAGACCGTGTCCAGGTAGTCAGCGTAGGTCTCGCCGGGCGCGCCGACGATGTTGAAGGCGTAGGTGGACAAGCCATGCTTTCTCAGGAGAGCGAAAGCCCTGACGATCACCTCATCGCTCATGTTGCGTTTATAGACCTTGCGGCGAAACGCCTCGTTGCCGCTCTCGATGCCGATGCAGACGACGGCGCATCCGGAACTTTTCAAAAGGGTGCAAAGCTCTTCATCGACCGTCTCCGCACGCGTGTTGCAGTTAAAAGGAAGGGCGATTTCTTTTCGGTAGCAATCAAGAAAAGCGGCCAGCCAGTTTTTATCCTTCACGAAGGTATCGTCGTCAAAGTTCAGTTCGGCCGGAGCGTATTGGGAAACGAATGACCGCACTTCCTGCATGGCTCGATTGACTGATTTTTTCCTTACATAGGTGCCCTTACCGGCATATATGCGCCGCAGGTTGTTGTTACAGCAGTACGAACAGTTATAGGGGCAGCCTCGAGATAGAAGCAACGAGGGGCGATTTGCGATGGTCTGCTTGTCGAAGACCGAAAAATCGGGCAGTGGCAGACTGTCGAGGTCCTCGATCAGGTTTCCTACCTCGCTCGGGATGACCCGCCCGGGATCTGCAGCATCACGGATCCAGAGCCCGGCTATGCCGGCTAGATGCCGACCGGCGGTTATGCGCTCTACGATCTCAGCCAGCACCATATCGCCCTCGCCAACACAAAGCGCGTCCAGTTCCAGCGTCTCCTCAAGCAGGTGAGGGCTGCTGGTGGCATGATGACCGCCAAGGATGATGGGCATGGTGCTCAGTTCGCGTACCTGACGGATCATCTCCTGGGCATACGGCCACTGATTGGTAACCGATGAAACAAGGCAAAGATCGAAGCCTTGGCTTAGTACCAGTTGCGCAAATTGTTGCGGATCGTGCCGAGCCGGCTGGTAAAGCACGGTCGTGTGTCCCCCTTGCTTGAGGATTCCACTAAGGCAGGCGACGCCATAATTGACCCAAAGATCCAAGTTTATAGTGGGGTATATGAAAAGCACCTTCAGTGACATGTCGGCTCCACAGGTTTAAAAAAGCAGGTCCAGCAGGTGATTCGCCCGAACAGGCAAAGACTTTTCCAGGGTCAAACGTCTCTATCTCTGCCTTTGGTTAATGTGCCGCCGGCACCCGACTCCTTCGCAGGGGGAAAGTCGCTTTGACGGCAGCCGGATACTGAGGAGATCGCATCATACCCGATTTTGCTTCAAATCCTTCAAGGAATAGAAGGTGCCGCGCCAGTAAATGCCGCCCTGCATCAGATTCAGCAGCATGGTGCGCATGAGGATGTAGACGAACAGCGCCGAGGTCAGGGGATAGCCTAGCGCATACCAGGGGCGGGAGTTGTGGAAACGGGCGCTGTCCGCTACCGTCAGCAATATCAGCGTCACGACGGCCAGATAGATCCACTGCGTCGCGCCGCCGGTGACGAAGATGGCCAGAAAGGGCCAGACGCTGCACAGCAGATGGAACAGCGCACCTAGCAGCACCAGAGGAACATTGTAATCCGCCCCCGAAAAGGCGTTTTTTTCCAATCCCCTGACCACCTCCCCGACCGAGGCATACCACTCCACAGCCAGGAATTCGGGCGCATAGGCCGCATCCTGACGCAATCCCGCCTTCTTGATGATTTTCCCCAGCTTGATGTCGTCGTCGGGCCGCAGCCGGATGGTCTCGTGCCCCCCCACCTGGCGATACGCCGAGTTCCTCACCATGTTGAAGGCACCGATGCCGATATGGAAGCGGCTCTTGGGATCCCTCGCCTTCCAGGGGCGAGAAAAGAGCGAAAAGAAGATGATGAAGGAGGCGCCGAACATGCTCAGGAAAACGGTCGGCATGCGCACCGAAGGTGTGGCAGCCAAGTGGTCCAGGGCGTGCACTTTCATGAAACCTACGGCGCGGGTAACAACGGTCGGTTCCATGACGATATCGGCATCGGTAAAGAGCAGGTATTCCCCTGACGCTCGCCGGCCGCCGACCCAGAGCGCGTGGTTCTTGCCGAGCCAGCCGGACGGCAGGAAGTCCACATGGATCACCCTGAGGCGGTTGTACCTGCAGGACATCTCGTCAAGTATCGCCCCGGTAGCATCCTCTGAGCGATCATCCACCACGATCAGCTCGTAATCGGGATAGGAAAGATCGAGCAACGACTGCAGCGCCTCGCGGATGTTGCGCTGCTCGTTTCGGGCCGCCACGATGATGGAGACCATGGGCGCCTCACCGGTGAGAACCGGAGAGATCTCGCGCAACGCCCGCACGCGGCGATTGCCGGTGATGAGGTCCAGGGAGGTGAGAATGGTTAGCATGAGGGTCGCTAAAGAGATGTAGAAGAGTATGGTCATGCGCTACCCGTATGGCAGGTTGATCATCAACTTGAACCGAAGCGCCCCTTGCGGAAAGAGGCAACCTACTTCGTCGTCTTGTACCAATACGCGGCCACTATGCCGTAAATGAAGTTGAGAACGACAACCACCAAGGGGGTCAGCGTCCCGAAGCCAAGACCCGCCATCCCCTTCCCCATGCCAGGCAGAACCATGAAGAGCATCATGGCGGACGGCAACAGGCTGAACACGCAGCCGCGCAGCACGGTCCTTTTCTGCCAGACGGGTAGCATCAGGGGAAGCATCCAGATCCCGCCCCAGATCATCCTCTGATAAAGCCAGGGAGCCGAGAACTGCGGCGCCATGCTGACCCCGAGCATGCCCGTTATGCCGAATTTGCCGAGGAGCAGTATGTTGGCGCTGTCCACCAGGCCGCCGACGGCCCCGCCGGTGAAGGATCCACTGATTTTTCTGATCATTGAGGTTGCTCCATGCTTTGAGGTATATCCAGGGAATTCAGCAGTTCGCGCCAGACATCATCCACGCTTATCTTTTCCAGGCAGGGAGCGGAACCCCCTTCCTGAACGTGGCTGCAATTCAAGTTGCAGTGATAACATTCCATGCTGTGTGCAATGGTAACCGGCAGAGGCCCCGCAGCTTCGCCCTCGATGTGGTAGGGGACGAAACGGCCGTGATGTGCTCCGCCCGCGAGACAAAAAGATCTGGTTCCAAGGGCGGCAGCTATATGTATGGCGCTGCTGTCGTTTCCTATTACGAGCAATGCTCCCTTGATCAGGGCGGCGAATTCGGTGAGGGACGTAGTCCCCGTACGCAAATCTATTTCCTCGGCGCGATCGGATACCAGCCGCTGCAGACGCCCCCCCAACTCCCTCTCCCCAGGAGCGCCGCAGACAACCGCCTTGAGTCCGTAACGCTTCCAAATCTTGCGCACCAGTTCGGCGAATTTCTCCACAGGCCACTGCTTCATAGGAAGACTGGCGCTCGGCACCACCACGTAGTATCGCTGCCCGGCAAGATCAGCGGGAGGCTCGGCGCGCACCACAAGTGCGGGGAGTCCGGCGCGAAAATCCGGCAGCCCCAAGGCGCGTAAAAATTCGGCGTTTCTTTTCAGCTCCATCATGGGTTGATCGCCAGCCGGTATCAACCTGGAATACCACCGGTTGCTGATTTTCAGCTCCCAGCCCCGCTGATTGGAAAGGTCGCTCCGGGAGCCGATGCGCTCCTTGGCGCCACATATCCTGACAATAGCATCGTCATAGGGCAGATGTCTGGAGAATGTAGGGTTTATGACCGTCTGCCACGAGGTGCCGCGCAACAACCGCCACAATGCCAGGCGATAGCGAAGGTCATAGGCGAACTTTTCAGTGTGAAGCGGAATCACCTCGTCGAAACATGGCTGATCCAGAGCCAGGTCAGTCCAAAGGGCGTTCCCGAGCAGGACAAGTCGGTAACGCTCGGGAGGATAAAGGGTTCGGAGTCCGGCTGCGACGTCTAGCCAAAGCACAAAATCGCCGATGGCGTCCAACCGGACCAGCAGGATCGATGTCTTGCCATCTTGCTTCCTCCCGATGCGCGGCAACCCTGACAGTAGCCAATCGAGCAGGAAATTTCGCGCCAATATTGAGATTGGGATCATCGTTTAGTCGTCCCTGTACAAAATGGGTAAAAAAAGACGATAGAAAAGAGCGGCATCATTTTCCTTTACCAGTTGTCGCTTCAAAATCGGCAGGAAGCAGAGATTGTCTTGATCTGAAGAGGGCAACCAGCGAAAAAAATGGATGACTTGCAACAAGTTTAAAGGTTATTTCGGAAACACGCTTACTGCTGAAAAGATGAAGATTCTCGCCATTGCTGGTCAACTGGAGTCCGAACTTTTCACCCAGCGTCCGCAGGCTTTTTCTCGTGTAGAACGACACGTGCTGGCCATGTTCGAGATTGTAATACCACCATTGGTCCAGGCGCGGCGGGGGCTCGGGAAGTAACCGGGTGGTAAAAAGGACGTTTGAGGAGAGCGCGCGCAGTTCAGTCATGACCTGCACCGGATCAACCAGGTGCTCGAACAGTTCGGCGGCAGTCAGCAAATCGTAGCGGCCGCCATCGTTTGGGTCCGCCGCATAGCCTTGTGCGAAGAAATTCCGGCAGGCAGGATCGAACCAGTACCAGTCAAATCCCCGGTCACGCATCAGCCGCGTAAAGAGCCCGGTCCCGCCGCCGTAGTCGAGAAAACGGCCGTCGGCATCGAACAGAACCGACACCATGGAGCAGGCGACCTTCGCAAACCAGAGGTTTCTGTCAACGAGCCCAACATCGCTTGCGGTAATCGCGCTAGCATAAGCCTCGTCGAGCCAGACAGGATCTTGCGCGAACAGGAATCCGCACGACCGGCACCGGCAAAATTCAGCTTGGTATTTTTTCAGAACGGTCGCACTGCCGAAAAGCTCGGCGCGGGTCTCACAGATAGGGCACTGCATCACAACATCCCCCGAAGCGCCGCGACCACCCGGCGGACAAGCGAATACTCACGGAACATGGTTTTTCCGATATAGGCATCAGCGGCGGTATCAGACTCCATGACGGAAGGATGAATCAGTGGGAACTTCACAGGTTCCAAGTTCATCGCTGCATACTTGTTGGGCACCGGCGTATGGGTCGCGCCAGGGCCGAACCCTATGTTGGAAATCATGTTTGTGTTTGGAATCACCGTCATCAGTCCATTCTTCCAGCAAGAAAAAGTCCATTGGCAATCCCACGTGTCTATTTCACCAGAATGAACCTTGTTAAGCACTTCGGTCCAGTAGGCAATCTCCCTCTTGTCGGAAAGTATCCCGCGGAGCAGGCTGTGGTCCCGAAACTCGGGCCAGTGAGCCATTTCCCGATCGTACAACTGCCACGCCCTTCTCCAGGAGGCCCACCCCCAGATATGGTTGTAGCGTGAATAATAATAACTGTCACCAGGATCTCGCCGGCCAAATTGAAAGTTGGCCCCGCTTATTTGGGCAATGCACGGCTCATTTCGGAACCGTTCTAGAAGTTCCTGGCAGAACTCAAAGAACACCGGATGCGGAAGGCAATCATCCTCAAGGATAATCGCTTCTTCGACCTGCTGGAATACCCAGTCAAGACCGCTGGATACACGGGACTTGCAGCCAAGATTCTTGTCCGCATAGTTCTTATCAATCCTGCAATCCCAGTCGACCGTGTCGATGACCGACCTTGCCTCTTGACAAAGTTCATCTTCACCGGCCACTTCTGAACGGGATCCGTCAGCGATCACCAGCAATCGTCGGGGACGCATGTGACGAATCACCTCGAATACCCGCTTTGTAGTTTGTGGCCGATTGAAGATAATCAATGCAACCGGTGTTTCCATTTTCCAGCCAGACTGGGTCATCTGCCATTACCTCGTGGCATCACAGAAATCGAAAACGGCAATGGCCTCCGCAGCTTTTAGGGCCACCATCGTCTGATTGGCCCTCAATCTTGCAAAAAGCAGGTATATCAAACGCGCAGGCAGACTCGCCTTGTGAGTGGTGAAGAAATAATGCCTGAAGACGGCGAAGCCTCCCCGGATCACCAGATCCTCCAGTTCCACCGCCGTATACTCGCGCCAGTGAATGCCGACTATCATGTTGTGCTGACGGCTGAACTGCGCGGCGAAATCGCTGATCGGGTTGTGGATCGAGCGACCTGACAACAATTTTGCCCTGTTCACCAGTGAGGCCTGATTGGGAAGCGAGAGATAAAGGCATCCTCCCATGGCAAGCACCCTGTTGACTTCGGCCAGAACCGGGAGAGGGTTGAAGTTCAGATGCTCCAACGTCTCGCACATGATGACGATGGTAAAACTTCCGGATTCGGCCGGTACTTTATAATCACGCAGATTTGCCGCGAGGATCGAAACGCCGTAGCGCCTATAGCGGGATTGCAGCCTTTCGTTGTCCATGAATTCCGGAAGATCGAGGGCCGTAACGGCAAAACCCAGTCCCGCCAGGGTGCAGCTCACGACGCCGAGATAAGCACCGATCTCCAGGATCCGGACCGTACGACGCTCCACCTTCAGCGCATCGGCCACGTCGAGGATGTCCCGCACGGTACGCAGGTAGGAACAGCGCGCGTGTTCGAGGTAGGCCGACTCTCCGGCACCCTCCCCGATCGAAAGCAGATCCACTGGGTGATCGTGCAATTCTCGGATAACCGAATCCAATATCTGCTCATGATCGTCGTTTTTCATCCGGCGCATAAACCTCCCGTAAACGCTCCCCCTACTGGGTCAATGCAACAGAATTCCAGATAACTGTCGACAATTCCGTCTGCGTTAAATCGTGCGCGGGCGGAAAGATACGCGAAGTGCCCCATTTCCCTGCAATATCGGGCATCCAGAAGCCGCTGGGCGGCAGCAGTAAGCGCTCCGACATCCGGGCAGGTGACACAAAACCCGTTTTCACCATCAGAAATTATCTCGCCGGTCCCCCCTACCCTGAAAACGACCATCGGCAGGCCGCAAAAACCGGCTTCCAGAATGGCCATGCTGAAATTTTCGATCAAGGTGGGTGAAATGCCGAAACTGCACGCTTTGACCAGAGCCAGATTGTCGCCGTAGGACAGATGTCCAGGCGAAAATATCCGGACATTCCCCGGAACGCTCCGCAGTTCATCGGCCAGGTCTGCCGTCAGGCTCCCGGACAGGTAGAAGCCGAGCATGCCGGCATAGGCTGCGGCCAGGTTCCTGATGATTTGCGCCACGAAACGCTCTCCCTTCAGTCTGCTGCCGGCGGAAGGGACGTAAATCATCGGGGCGTCCGGCGGCAAACCGAGTTCCTGGCGCACATCCTTTTTTTCCACTTCTTCGATCAGGGAGAGATCAAGAGGATTATGAATAGTGGTGACAGGCCCGGCAAAGCGAAAAGTCTCTTTGAAAACAGCTTCCATATAACGCGAGGGTGCGATCACTGCGTCAACCTTTCGCAGAACGCGCTGTTCCAGGGAAACGGCCTCACGGATATCGATCGGGCAGAAATCTCCGAGCAGGGAGTTGTTGATGAAACGGGCGGGATTGTGATGGGCCACCATGGAAAGACGTGCTCCGCGCTTTTCCAGAAACAGACCGGGGGCACCATGATCGGGAATTATGATATGGTCCGGTTTGAGTCGGTCCAGCGCCCTGTTCATCCGCAGCACCCCGGGAATCGACGCGAGTATGTCGATCAACTGGTAGGCCGGCCGACGCGACCCCTTTGCCTTGAGGTATAGAGCTGAACAAAGGGCGAGGAGGGCCCTTTGGCGCGCAGAGGCGCCGAAGCGGAGACTCCCGGAGTCCGCCCCCCCGGTTTCCCGCTCGTTGAAGGTGAGCAAGACGGCGTCAATCCCCCTGTTTCGGAAACAGCGATAGAGATGGTAATGCGAGCTGGCCACCCCGCCACCCCCCAGAGGGGGCGCCGAGGGGGCGATAATGGCGATTTTAGGCTGTTTCACGATTGACATCAGGCAGATCCCAGAAGGGCGCGCAACGCGAATACCAGTTTATGGCGCAGCGAAACGGTCAAATGTTTACTTAAGGGTGATTGATAAAAGAAACGATAGGCAAACGTTCCCAAGGGAGTCGCCAGAAAGCAGATCTGGTACCACCTGGCGGCCAACACCTTCTCCAGCGCCTGCTGCGAAACCATGCCGCGCTCCTGGTTCGCCCGCAGCAGTTTGAGCAACCAGTTATGCGTCTGCTCCAGAAACCGTCGATCCGCCTCGATGCGCCAGGTGGAGACGGCAAAATGCAGCTCCAGTTCGGCGTCGCTCGGCTCGATCCCCAGTTCGCCCAGCACCCTTCTCCGCACCATGCCCGCGGAAACGGACTGGGTGTCGGCTTCGCGCCTGCCTACACTTTGTTCGTGAAGCCGATACTGAAGCAGCACGGCGCCGATGTTGGCGAACCGGCGGAATCGGCTCAACCTGCACCACAACTCGTAATCTTCAGCGTGGGGATAATCCCCGTCATACCGGATTGGAAGATCGGAAAACGCGGGCTGTCGCATCATCACCGTCGGATGATATATCACCGACTCGAAGAACAGGTTCGCTTTGATTTCTTCATCGGCAAGCGGCGGAGACCAAAGGATCTTCAGCCTGCCGTCGAACGCCTCCAGCCAGGAACCACAGACTGCCACCTCGGCATTGGCGTCCATAAAGGCGACCTGGCGCTGCAAGCGGTCCGGCAGGCTGATGTCGTCGGCATCCATCCGGGCGACATACGCCCCCCGTGCCAGTTCCAGCCCCCGATTCAGTGACGCCGTCAGCCCCAGGTTGATATCATTTCGAACCAGCCTGATGCGCTTATCGCGGAACGTTTCGATCACGGCTACGCTTTCATCGGTCGAGCCGTCGTCGATTATGAGGAACTCGAAGTCGGTAAAGCTCTGTTGCAAGATGCTTTCAACGGCGGCCGGCAGAAAAGCGGCGGCGTTATAAGCAGGCATCAGCACCGTTACTCTGGGCGAGTTGGGCGGGGCAGCCGTCATATCCTGAACCATCCCGAGGGTGTCAGATCGCCGGTATCTATGGAGGAATCGTTAAACCATCTCCGCGGTGCCACCACTAACTTGTCGGGAGCGCTGGAAAGCCAGGCCCCCCACCAACTAAAGGAACTGTTGGCGATCACATGACGCCTGCACAGGCTCATCAGCCGGAGGTCTTCATGGGGCATGCTGCCGTTGTGGCAAACATACCGGACCGGATGCCGCAGTTGCAGGTTATCAATAACCCATTCGGGATCATCTGAGAACACAAAAACGCGAGGCGCGTCCAGACCCTGCGTCGCCAGCTCTTCAGCCCGACTGTAATAGGCAGCGTCACAGACATCGTGCATCGCCCTGGTAGTCTCATCCGCCACGTAATCGCCGCGACGGACATGCAGGGATACCGCGTTGACCGACAGTATCTCTTCAGCAAGCTCAAGGTTCTTCCCGGACAGGGGGGTCTGCACGGTGAATTCCTGCCGGATCGTATCGCTAAAATCAGCAAAATACTGCTCCGACTGCCAGTACCCTTGCAGATGGACGTTGTTGGGAAGAGAAAAGAAGACAGGATTGACCTGAAACTGATTCTCCCGGTATGCGCCGCGACGACGCGCCTTGCGAAGTCCCCAGGCAATGAGGTTCTCCGGGAGGTTTGCCCCCTGGCCCGTCATCAGGGCGGTCTCCCGACGCGACGCCTTAACGGCGTCAATAGCGAAATGGTCCAGCGCGAACTTACGCGGCGTATTGCCGACCTGATCCCCCTCCAGAAAGGAAAGATCCAGTTTCAGGGAGGTCTTGATCCGCAAGGAAAGGCTTCTGGCAGCAGCGTACTGGAACATCTGGTTGCCCACCCCTCCCATCAGCTTAACTATGATCATGACGAGCGCCTCACATCCGATTCCGCAGCAACGTCATGCCTGGAAGACCTATATCCTGCGAGGTCACCTCAAACAAGGCGCCGTTTTCCCGCAGGACATCCTGGACAGCCCGATATGGTCCGGTGTTATACCCGGATTCCTCCGACTGGTAGAAAGTATCGTGAATCAGGATGCCGGCCCTGGGAACTGCCCTGATTATCGCGGTAAGCTCGCGGCGGACCGACTGATAGCTGTGATCACCGTCGAGAAAAAACAGAGGTCTGATCAGAGAAGTTTCCGCTGCGATTATGGAGAGCGCGACGTCAAGTCCGTCGCCCTGGTGCAGTTTTACCTGCGCAATGCCACGCACCAGTCTGCCGCGCTGCTTCCCCGGATGCTCCTTATGCCGTTCATGATCGGGTAGATCGACACTGTGGATCTGGCAGCCCGGAGGGAATGCCCTGCATATTTCATAAAAAATCCTTGCCGACACCCCAACATTTGTCCCCCATTCAAAAATATGGCTAGGTCTGATCCGGCAGACTGCCGTGGTCATCAACATCAATTCGTTGAGCGGGAAAGGATGAAAACCCACCACAGGGAGCAGGCGTTCGACGACAAAACGGGAGATGATCCAGTTATCGATTTCAAGGCAGGAAGCACCTTCGTTTCGGACGGGATCGGCAAAAGGCTTTTCGGGGACAAGCAGCCCGGCTATTGAACGAAGATTCACAGGTCCTCCTCGACAAGAGTTCGATATAGCGATTCGTACCGCCCGGCAACGGTTTCCCAGCTAAAGCGCTCTTGCCACGCAGTGAAGCCGCTGCGAGCCATCTCCCTGCGCGCGTCGGCATCCCGGTACAACCTGGAAAGCGCCTGGGAGGACGCGCGCAAGTCGGGTTGCACGGCGGCAAAGTCATCGGCACGTCCCAACAGGATGCGAACTTTTTCGCGCACGCGGTCCCGAAGGTTCCCGTAACGCGGCAGAAAGGACACCCGGTCGGAAGGAAGCAGTACCCCCGCTTCGCCGGACCAGCCGATGATCTCGGCGCTGTTTCCCACATCGGTCACGAGGAAGGGAGTCCTTGACGCCATGCATTCGAACAGGACGATGGGGGAGCATTCAATGCTGGAGGGAAATAGGAACAGATCCGCCGCATGGTAGGCCGATACCGTTTCGGCGCGCGTCAGCGATGTGACGATGATCCTCTTGCGGTCGGTCCGAAACCTCGTGGAACCGTTCAGCACCCCTGCCCGTTCCCGACAAAGAGAGCCGCAACCGCCCGGAGGCTCGGATCCTACCAACAGCAGGGTCGCATCCTGCAAATCCGCCTGGTTGAATATTTCCATCGCCTCTTCGTGCCCCTTAAACCAGGTATGGGAGCCTACATGCAGGATCAGGAAATGGTCGTGCGCAATAGCCAATTCGAGACGAAAATCCGGCAGCGGCGCCAGAAACTCATCGGCGGCTGCGCCGTTGGGAATCAGCATTTCCCTCGTTATGCCGTGGCGCCGGGCGAAGGAAACATCCCGGTAGCTGTCCGATAAAAAGACATTCATGTCGTATTGGTTCATGTACGCCGGCATCTTGCGATAATAATCCTTGTAGCGCCGGGAAAGAAGCCCTGAAAAACCTGTGGGAACAAACACCTTGCGTCCGGCGATTCTTGGCAATAGCGGCAGGACGATGTCGGTTGCCCACTGCTGTGCTGCAAAATTCGTCACTACGTCGAAATCGGAACCAAGCAGAAACCTCTCATACGATGCGACATCTCCGCGCAGTCCGGTTACGGCATTACCCGAAATGTCGAACTCGGCCACCCTGACCCCGTGCAGATCGGCCCCGGATCTTTCATCCGCCACGCTGGTCGCCACAATCACCTCATGGCCTGCTGCTGCAAGCCTCACCGACAACTGCCTCACTACCTCTGACATGCCGTTTAGTGCCGGAACATAAGATTCGACCGTATGAAGTATCTTCAGCCTGCGAATAGGGTCCTCCGGGAATCGGACGCAGCCGGGTAAAGGGACCGGCAGCACCGGGTTAGTTGCTATCTAGCTGACACATCACGAACAGTGCGAAGCATTACATGATGTCACTTGTCAGGTACGCGGCGTGGAGTCGTACGATCAAAAACCGTGCGTGCCCTTATGCACCAATAATTTAAAGAAGACCACCAGCCTTTAATGCCTTTCCAGGAAATAAAGCTGTTCATAACGAGCTGTCGCTGTTCAAAGACGGTGACGCCATCCCTGCGTATGCTTGCATCGGGATCATCGGTGTAACTGACCAGGGGGCAAGCCAGATAAGCGATATCGGTGACATCGGCCACTCTCAGCCATAAGGCGTAATCCTCCATGGCGGCAAGTTCCCGAAGTTCGGGAAAACCTTCAGCGGCTATGGCAACCTCCTTCTTCAGCATCATGGAGCTGCATATGACCAGGTTTCCGGCCAGCATGTCCCTGAAAGTGAGGAGTCTGTCCTGCCCCCCGATCAGCCGCTCCGTGTCCGGGACCGTGCCCGGCCTTACCCTCCAGGCGTCCGAGCAGACAGCAGAACATGACTTTCGCTCCGCTTCCAGCAGCTGTTTTTCCAATTTCTCCGGCAGCCAAACGTCGTCGTCATCAAGAAAAGCCAGCCACTCGCCCCTGCTGTTACGGATGCCCCTATTCCTCGGAATCGCGGGCCTGCCCGCCCTCTCACCCGGCAGCCAGATCACGCGGCTGTCGCCAATGGAGCGGACCATCCGCTCCGTGTCGTCGGTTGAACCGTCGTCGCAGACCAGAACCTCCAGCGGCGGCCGAGTCTGGGAAAGGGCGCTTCGCACCGCAAGTTCAAGTAATTTAGATCGGTTAAAGGTGGCAATGATAACCGATACAGTGCTCACAACGCCCACCCCTTTTCCAGCTGGTCGGAAAATGACGCCATCCATACTTCGTGGATCCGCAATTCCGACGCCTCGCCATTGAGCAGAAAATTCCGCAGGTAGCCGGAGGCAAGCGCCGTGAACTCCGCCTTGGCAAGCGAAGCAGTCCCCCTGGAGGAAATCGCCTCAATGTTGTAGGTCCCGCACCATGAGTTCCTGTTGACCGTTACTGCATGAAATCCGAATTCAGCCAGCATCGCCTTCAGCATTGCCGTGGTGTAACCCTCGCAATGAACCGCCCAGGGAGCCTCGTGGGAACCGAAAAGGTGCCGCTCCGCCACTGCCTTACGCCGGTAGGAGGTCAACGGATTCAGCATCGCTCCGGCTGTCCGGAAAAAATCGGGGACTTCTACACGCAGCACACCTCCGGGCCTGAGCCAGGAGAACCAGCAGGCCAGAAGGCCGCAGGCAACCGGCCGCGGAAAATGCTCGAACACATGGTGCAGGCGCACCTCGCTCACGCTTTGAGCCGGGTACCGTAGTGTGGAGATGTCGGCGTGGAGGTCGGCAACGCTCTCGGTCTGTGCCGTGTGGAAAGAGATGGGGAAATCTATGTTGACGTACCCCTCAAGGTAGCGCTGGCCGCAGCCCAGGTGAAGCTTCATGGGCTCCCCCCGAACCAGTTCCGCGGAAATCCCCTCACGGTATGGTTCACATCCTTGAAATCTTTCAGCAGCCAGTCCTTTTCGGGCGTCTCGTAGAGGGTGCCCCACCTGCGAACATAGGCATCCCAATCAGCTTTCTGCAATGCCGCATTGGACTCCCGGACCTCTACATTGGCATGGGCGTAGTGCTCGACAAATGAGTCAGGGGAATCTATGCAGACATATCCGCTCTGCCAGATTTTGAGGCAGAGGTCACCGTCGGCGTGATAAAAAAGGTAGCTTTCTTCATCGGCATAACCGACGGACGCCAGCGCCTCATTGAGGTAGAGTCCGTGATTCACGAACATCCTGCTTCCAAAGGTCAGGCCGACACGGTACTTTTGCTCCGCAGGCCAGTCCCGCCAGTAAAAAGCCATCGCACCGATTCTCTCGCCCTCCTCGCGCCTTGCATTGAACAACCTGACGCCATTTCCGATCGCCCCCGGTACCACCAAGCAATCGTCGCTCAGCATGCAGACGTATTCCCCTTGGGCACATTTGAACCCGAGGTTCATGAAATACCCCCAGGAACGGCGTTCGACCTCCTTGCCGGCCCAGCGGCCGCGATTGTGCTGGGCAATGGTGAGGACGTCCTTTTGTTTCAGTAACCAGCTCAAGGAGCCGTCAGTGGAGCCGCCGTCAACCACGACGATCTCGGCGGACAAAGAGGCGCGCTCCAGCTCTTCGCGAACGCTCGCGATGGTCCGCTTCAGAAACCGGCAGCGGTTATAGGATCCGATCACGACCGATATCTCTTTATTTGCAGTCATCGGGAACCTCAATTTGCTTCAGTAGATCATTGACGGCGACTGCGACCTCTTCGGGAGTCACCCCCTCGACGCATGCTACGGACTGGTCCGAACATGGCCTTTTGCAGTTGAAGCAGCTCATCTCATGGGTCAGGAAGATGTGTCTGTCAGGGTTACCCCAAGGCACGAATCGGCCATAATGCCATCCGCCGACGATACCAATTGACGGGACGTCAGCGGCAACCGCCATGTGCAGGGCGGAACTGTCCATGCCGATACACAAGTCGCAGGAGCGTATGCATTTTATCAACTCCTGAAGCGAGGTCTGCCCCGTCATATCGGTTACTTTTCCTGCCGGAACAACCTTCCGAAAGGATGACGCGACTTCACGCGAGAGGTCCCCGTCGCTGGCGCCGCCGAATATGACGTAGTGGGGTGAGAAGTCCATCAAGCGTGCAAGGTTGTAATAGTTCGCGGGAGGCCAGCACTTCTCCCTGGAAGATCCCCCGGGAAATATGCCGATGATTGTTTCTCCCTCCCCCCCCCCGGAGAGAAGAGAATCACCCCCAGCCGGCAGCCAGAAGGCCGGCAGGATTTCGTCCGTCGTTGAGACCTCGCATCCCAGATAACGCAGGAAATCCAAGGTGGTTAACAGTTCATGTCGCCAGGGATCGAGCCCCGAGACATCCAGGTATTCAGTAAAGAGCCTCTCCGTCAGCAATCCCACGGGGTATCCGCCCGAAGGCTCGTTGAGAGAACATCCCGCCATGCCGATGACCCTGTCCGCCCTCAATTCGGAAAGGAGCTGCAGATGGGCCACTTGAGGCGATTTTACCGGATAGATGATTAAATCGAAGGGGGCAAAACATCTGTTCCATAACCTGTTCAGGTAGCGGATAATCCGCCCTGGTCCGGATAGGGCAGGATTTTCCAGGAAGGCCATTCTGCCCCGCCAGGTCAGGTCGTTAATGGAAATGCACCGGTCGACATGCGGGCACAATTCCATCATGTTTAGAACACCGGCCTGGACACCAAGAGTTATGTGAGCTTCGGGGAAAAGGTTCCGCAAAGGCTCCAGGGCGCCCGAAAACAGCAGGACGTCGCCTATGTTGTCCGGCCTGAAGATTAAAATATGCATCTTTTTCATGCAAGGGAAAGAGTATCTTGGATGACGGAGGTATATCTATCCCACGTCTCACCCTGCAATACGAGGAGGCGATCCTGCTCAGCGGGCAGCAAGCAAATTTCACTCTCGATTTTTTCCTCCAGAATATCCTCGTTCACCTCGTTCACGTAATAAGTGGTCAATCCAAGCTGCGCGACCATCAGCAGGCGCGTGTCGGTGCATATCGCCACGGAAGGGATTCCCAACCCGGCCATAGCAACTGACGCATGCATGCGATTGAAGACGCCAAACTTTGCCTGGGAAACACATGCAAAGTATTCCGATACCGTTTTCGGGAGAAAATGGGGAATGTCGGAAACGACTCCGCGGGCGAGGACAAGCTCCTTTTCATCGTGGCACAGGAAGGCTACCTTATGACGCTTACGCAGGCGGTTGATGAGAGTCCTTATGGTCTCTTCCCACTTATCAGGCTCTATGTCCTGCCCCCACGCATAATGGCCTCCTCCCGTCATGTAATTGATCAGGATGTAGCCAGAGGATTGTATGTCGGCTACCGAACCTCTTGCTGCGAGTAAGGCGCTGCAGGGAATCAGAGGGACTTCGCAACCGAGGGATTTGCAGATATCCCGAGCCAGCCGGTCACGCACGGTGGTCAACCGGCAATAACCGAGGATTGACTTGATGTATTCCGCGTCATCGGATTGTTCAACAGCCAACGGCTGCAGTTCCCAAGGATAACATGCACCGGCCGCCAGATTTAATACAGGGATTCTTTCGCTCAAACGACTTATGACTTCATGCCATATCGGCTCCGCCCACTCATTACCGTGACAATTAGGCCAAAAGACCGGAGCGCCGCACTGCACTATCAAGTCACAATCATCAAAGCGGCTATGCTTCAGTCGGGAAAGCAGCTTCTCGGACGCGCGTCTTGCCAAATCTCGACCGGCAGGCAACCTGCCGGCAAAATCGCGCAGGTGAATCGGATGCCATTCGGGGTATACGGTGTAAGGCCTATGCTTGTTGACGCATATGAACTCTATGCGTTCTTTACGAAAGATCTCTTTAAGGAGAAGACAGATGCCTTCACGGATAAAGTCGTCGCCTATATTCGTCTCTAACGTGGTAATTAGTCCTATTTTCATCGCTAGTTATTATCATCCTTGGTCAATGAACAGATGGGTAGACACGCTAGAACGACTTTAAATGTATTGAATTTCATGATTTTAGTGCTCTTTGCAAAAGATGATGCAATTTCATGCCAAGACTGTTTCCTGCCGGCTTAACACCCATGAAATCATTCAAATATCTCATATCAGCGGCACAATCCCTTATCATGTATTTTGGATGGTCGAGTGAAAGGCATAGATCCAATACGTCCATGTTGGAATAAGGTGAATCACCAGATGTGGTATGCGTTGCATCACCTGTAAAACCTATGTTCGATATAAGATTTACAGAAGGGATTATCGATAAGCCGTGATTGATCATTTTGGCAAATCCCCATTGATAATCCCAGGTATCAATCTCCCGCGAATACACCTTGTCGTAAATATCGAGACGGTGCTTTGCTTCCTCGCTGTTCTGACAAAAATCCTCATAGATTTTATTTTGCCGTATTTCCGGCCAAACCTTCATGTCGACGTCATAGTACTTCCAGGCACGTTTCCATGATGCCCATCCCCAGACCGGGCCATAATTGGAAAAAAAATAGCTGTGCCCCGTTCCGTTCCACTGCATCAAGACATTCAAACCGCAGACCTGCATGACTCGCTTATCATGCCGGTAGAACTCCAGCAGGTTCTGACAATATTCGAAAAAGCTGGAACTCGGGAGGCAATCGTCTTCAAGCACAATGCCTTCTTCCACGTTTTCAAAAAACCAGTCGATGGCAGAGCTTACGGCTTTTCTACAGCCTAGGTTTTTCTCCCTGAACAATGTCAATACCTGGCAGTCCCAATCCACCTCCGCGAGTATATTACGAGTCCGCTCGCATTTCTCAAGGTCACTTGGGATCTCGGTCCGGGGTCCATCAGCTGCGACAAACAACCGTGCGGGCTTGGCCAGTTTGATGGCATCAAAGACCCTCCTGGTCGTTTCGGGACGGTTAAAAACGAGAAACAATATTGGTGTTTTCAAGCTCATAGAGTCCCAATAAACCGGTTTATCGTATCTGAATTGCGGTCGCGTCTCAAAGACGGTCCCTTTCTGAGGCGACTGATACTTTGCGTACCGGGAGCATGCCATATCTGGCGTTGCTCAGGAAATAACCGGTAACGGCCTTAATATATTCCCGGATTTCTCTTTTTTCAATGTAGTACCGCATGAGGTCAAGATAGCTCCATTGAACCTGTGGCAGCAATATGCTCCTGTAATCGGAAGCAAATGTATGCAGCAAGGCGAGTCTGGTTTTAAGAGTGTTTTTCTTCATGTACTCTTCTGATTTTTTGGACCAGATTCCACCCTCGTGTACTCTGTAAGAAGCCGTATGTCTGTCAATATAACCTGCATCTCCATATCCAGTCAAGGAGCTGAAAAAAAGGATATCGCCATTGATACAGCTTAAGTATACATCAGGAACTACTTTGATGACCTTGTTCCTGAAAACCACGGTATTTGTTGGAGGAACCAAACCTGATAGTATCTCAACCTGCGACAGGTGTTTTCGTCTATCCTTATCTAGCCGATCCTCCTTGATGGTAGTGCCATCTTCGTCGACAATAAGGCTGTTGGTAAAACACATGACAAAATCAGGCTGGCTCGCCAGGAAATCGACCTGGTTTTGCATTTTATAGGGACAGGTCCAGAAGTCGTCACCTTCAAGAGTTGCGACATATTCTCCCTGGCAAGCTTTTAAAACACTGACGAAGTTCCTCATGGCACCCTGGTTTTTCTCAGGCAGCAACAGCCGAATCCTGTCAGGAAATTTTTGCTGGTAATCTAAAAGAATGCTTCTTGTACTATCGGAGGAACAATCATCGCCAATAACAATCTCGTAAACGAAATCAACCTCCTGCATGAGAACACTGTCCAGTGCCTGAGCGATGAATCTCTCCTGGTTGTAGGTGATCATCAAGACGCTCAGCATCATTGGCATGTTCCGGGCTTACCCATCCTATCGGTGATCGCAAGGCCGTGTGTGACTGCCTGTCTAATAATCCGGCAGATCTCAGATATCTCACCCGCGCCGACGGCTGTCCCTGAAGGTAATAATAAAACCCGCCGCGTCAGTCTCTCCGTGTGGGGCAGCAACAAGCCGGCATGGGGAAAGTATGAGCGGTACGGCTCCATTTTATGGCAACCGGGATAAAAATACCGGCGCGCGAAAATGTTTTCTGCTTTAAGTATCTCTATCAGCGTGTCGCGATTCAACTCAGTAATCTCCTCGTCGACCTCGCAAACAATGTACTGGTAGTTGAACTTCTCCCCCTCATAAGCGACAAGCGTCACCCCCGGTACCGTCGCCATACCCTCCAGATAGCACTCGTAATTACGGCGGTTAACGGCGATGAATTCGTCAAGGCTCTCCAGTCCGGTCAGCCCCATGGCGGCGGAGACCTCGTTCATCTTTCCGTTGGTGCCGATGTAGATGACGTGATCATAGCCGGCAAAGCCAAAGTTTTTCATGAGACGCACTTTCCGGGCCAGTTCGTCATCGTTAGTAGCTACCACTCCCCCTTCCAAGGTGTTAAAGAACTTGGTGGCATGAAAACTGAAAACTTCTGCATCGCCAAAGCTGCCGATCATCCGCCCATTGTTGGTGCAACCAAAGGCATGAGCTGCGTCGAACACCAGCTTGAGGTCGTGCCGACGAGCGATCTCAGTCAGGGCTTCGACGGCACACGGTCGCCCCCATAGGTGAACACCGACGATACCGGTCGTGCGGGGGGTGATCATCCTTTCTACGCAAGCCGGGTCGATGTTGTGCGTCTGAGGGTCTATGTCGCAAAAGACCGGAGTGATTTCCTGCCACTGCAGCGAGTGGGGGGTGGCAATAAAGGTGAACGAGGGGACGATCACCTCCCCCTTCAGGCCGAGAGCCCTGGTGGTGATCTCCAGTGCGATGGTGGCGTTGCACATGGCGATGCAGTGCTTCACACCGAGCATTTCGGCAAGTTTCTGCTCGAACTCCTGAACGCACTGGCCGTTGTTGGTCAGCCAGCGGCGGTCGAGAATGTCGCTGATACGCGCAAACAGACGCTCACGGTTCCCGATGTTGGGACCGCCTACGTGGAGCGGGTCTGTGAAGGCGGGTTTGCCCGAAAAAATCGCCAAGTCTGCGAGACCGCCCTTCGATTCAATGAACATGTCCCGTTTCCTCACAGTTTTTGCGCCACGACGGTATAGTGAATCGGCATGAGCGGTCGACCGGCGGTTTCCAGGGCTTTCAGTTCGACTATTTCGAAGTCCCGCAGCAAAGCACGCAAGCCATGTTCAGTGAAACGCCAGCAGTCGGGCAGCGGGCCATGTAGCCGAAAATTAAAGGGTACCGTTAAAAAAAGCTTTCCTCCCCCCTTAAGAATCCTGCGTATTTCATCCACGGCATGAAACGGCTGGAGGGTGTGTTCCAACACTTCCGTGCAGACGACAAAATCAAAGGCGGAATCCCCAATAAGAGAGTTGTACGCGCAGATATCTCCGATATAGGTGCACCCGGAGGCGGGATCGATGTCAAGGGTCTCTACCGCCATATCTGCCCGGAAGAAGGGGCGTGCACCTTCGTGCGCCTGGGGGGCTATGTCGAGCAGGCGCCCGGGTCCGGCCGCATAGCGGGCGGCGGCCTCTTTCAAGAAGTCTCTTATATTGCCCCGGATGATCTCGAGAAAATCCCGGTCCATTTCGCTTATCACAACGCTTGTCATAGGTCACCTTCTCTCGTCTAGGAGAACTTCCAACATACTGCAGTCATACGTATTGATCCCCAACCGGTCGCTGGCAGCCTTTCTTTCGCTGAAACTATCGTCAATAAGAATGGCGTCGCGCTCCTTGATATGTTCGGACTTGGCGTCGCTCTTCCCGATCTGGACAATATCCCCGAAGAGTCCCGTCAGGCGGAATTTTGCCAGTGTGGCACCCAGATCCTTATCGTGCTTGGTAAGAAGCACGATCTTCCTGCCTTCGTTGACACACTGATACAGAAAACTGATGACCTGAATATTTACTCGATCGTGCAATATCAGCGTGTCGTCCAGATCTACGTAGACCGTACTGTAGCGGATTCTATGGCTATATCTGTTCACCAGGGCCCGGTCGATTTGAACGCAGTCATGGTTTACCAACAAGGTAAGCGGCAGGCGCTCCTGTTCATAAATGCTGAGCAAAGGCAAGTTTATCCCCTGAACCCGAGGCAGCGCCATGGTTCCCGCAATACGCGGTGCGATCTCGAGTAGCGCCAAGTCACCCTGGCGGTTCCGCTTGACCTGAAAAAACCATGCTCCATGAAAGGCAAGGCGGTTGCCTATTATCCTTGCGTAGTCCGCGAAGATATCCTGCTGGGCCGAAACCTTACTGCTCATGGAAATGCCACTCCTGATCCGCATCCTTTCCCTGCCGCTGCAGAACAAAAGCCCGGCATCCCGGTCTGAAAAGCAGTCGACGGTGTATTCTTCTCCGGGAAGATATTCTAGTACGATCCTGCCCCTTTCCTCCTCCATGAGTCGGTGCAACTGTTCGGCGCCGCTCACCATGTGCGTGTCCTGGCCCCCCTGCCCCCTGTCAGGCTTGACGAAAACAGGGTAAGACGAGACCTCATCGATACAACTGTACATCATTGGGACCGGCAGAAAGCTCTCCAGATGGCGGTAGGTTGCGGATTTGGAGCGGGTGAGCGTACAGGTTTCAAGAGGAGAAGAGACGACCCTAGCCTTGAGCTTCTCAGCATTCCGGGCTAGAGCGACGATGACGTCATCATGGGCAGGAAAGAGGTAATCTATGGAGTTGTCGGCAACGATCTGATTCAGTTCTACTAGCCAACCCGCTTCATGAATGCTCGGCATGATGAAATGATTGGCATAGACATAGGGTGCGTGGTTAGAAACATCCGACCCGGCAGAGAACAACCGGATGTCTTTGCACGGCTGGAGAGCCTTGAAAATTTCCAACCCTATTTCAGTCCCGCCAGGAACAACCAGGACGCGATATACTTTTTGCAATTCCTTATCCTCATACACCCAACGTTCAGTTATTCCTCAATTTCTATATCCCAAGTGAAATTGGGCCTGACAACCCCCGCCCACTTGCCGTACCATGCCCCTTCCCTTTCGACATCATGAATCTCGAAAGTCAGTGCATCCCTGTGCTCAAATAAAGGCAGCGACTGGTATTGGACAACCATGATTTTTACCCGATAAGTCTCGGCGTTCAGAAAGTTCGCCGGGATGTGACAGGCTCCTTTCACCTGGCATCTTTTCACAACGAAAGGCTGAGAAACTGAATTCAACACACATGTGCCGTCTAGTGTGTAGATATGCATGCTATAGTTCAGTTGTACTTCAGGCACATTGTTCTGCAAAACAAACTCAACGGTTAACGGGGTGGCAACGGTGAAAGCCGTATTTTCACCTTCACTCTTCGGAACGATCCTTACCGCGCGCAGACGAACCTTGTCATTGCCAGGCGCTGAATTGACATCATCCCAGGTTTGCTGGAGCATAGATCGTGCATTGTCCTGCAGGTAAGCCCCCACTACGGTACCCGTCTCACCATCATCAGCGACAGAACCACAGTTTAACAGAATGGACCGGTTGCAAAGAGTTTGCAAAGCGTTCATATTGTGACTCACGAACAATACTGTCCTGCCTTCGTTCCCGACCTCTTCCATCTTGCCCAAGCACTTCTTCTGGAAAGCCGCATCACCCACCGCCAGTACCTCGTCCACAATCAGTATCTCAGGTTCCAGGTGGGCTGCCACGGCAAAGGCCAACCGAACGTACATGCCGGACGAATAGCGCTTGACAGGTGTGTCCAAAAATTTCTCTATTTCGGAGAAATCTACGATCTGGTCGAATTTTTTCCTGATCTCTTTCCTGCTCATTCCGAGGATCGCGCCGTTCAGATATATGTTTTCCCGACCGGTCAATTCAGGATGGAAACCGGTTCCTACCTCGAGCAGACTTGCCACCCTACCTTTAATCCTGACGCTGCCCGTTGTCGGCTCAGTGATGCGGGAAAGTATTTTCAAAAGCGTGGATTTCCCCGCCCCGTTTCTGCCTATGATGCCAATCCGTTCACCTTGCTTTACCTCAAAAGAAACCCTGCTCAAGGCCCAGAAATCTTCCGAAACGGGTATTGATGACTGGGAACGAGTGAACGGATGAATCAACTTGTTCCTCAAGGCGAACATGCGGCTACTGAGCATATCTCGCATGGAAGAATGGTCCTCTCGCTGCTGATGGGAAATAAGGTATCTTTTGCCGAGGTTGTTGACATTAATGACGGTTGACATCTCTATCTCGTTCCCCATTGGTTGAATTCGACAGGAACTAAAGGATGGCCAGAAGCGGATAACGGAGGGATGGATCCCATAAGTACAAATAGCTCAGGCAGGTATGATTTCAATAACATCAACATGCCTCTTTCATCCTCGTGTGAGCGCATCATATCACATCCGCCAGTATCCGTTCGGTTTTTCGGAAATACCAAAGCCCCGACAACAGGAGCGCCAGGGACAGGACGGTTGAAAGCAGGAGTCCCGGCCAGTAGATCCCGGCCGCCCCATGCAGCAAGGCCCACCTGAAACCGTCTATTACCCCCACCATGGGGTTCATGGCGTAGAGCAGACGCCATTTTTCCGGAACGATATTGCTGGGAAACCCCACAGGGGAGACATAGATGCCGAACTGGAGCATGAACGGAACCAGATATCTGAAGTCTCGATACCTGACGTTCAAGGCGGCACACCAGAGCCCCGCTCCTGCCACCGGCAAAGCAGCCAGGAAAAGAAACAGCGGCAAGGTGACGATTCTCCAGTCCGGCAGATAACCGTACCAGAGCATGAGAACGGCCATGATGCTAAGGGAAATCATGAAATCTATCAGACTGACGACCAGGGTGCCGGCAGGTATGATGATGCGTGGGAAGTAAATCTTGGTCAGCAGGTTGGCATTGCCTACCAACGAGCCGGCCCCCTCCGACAGGGCATTGGCGAAGAAGTTCCAGGGCAGCATGGCGGCAAAGACCAGCAGCGGGTAGGGCACCCCGTCGGACGGCAGTTTGGCCAACAAACCGAAAACCACGGTGAAGGCGATCATTGTCACCAGAGGCCGCAGGATGCTCCACGACACGCCGATCACGGTCTGTTTGTAGCGGATCAGAATATCCCGCCATACCAGGAACAAGAACAACTCCCGATAGCGCCAGACATCCTGCCAGTAATGAAGTACCAGCCGATTGGGCTCAATCAGCAATTCAGGTAGCGGCGTTTCTTCTCTGCTCATGGTTTTCTTCCGTCAGTGGTTGGTCGGGCATTGGTAAAAAGCCTGATCAGATTCATGGGAAATCTCAGGTAACAGATGCCATGCCTGGCTAGCATCAGTAGTATCATGCCTCCCTTTTGCCACCGGGTCATGGAACGGTCGCGGGAATTGGAGCGAATCCGGTACTTCAAAAGCGCCTCGGGAATCCGCACCACCAAGGCTCCGCGCTTGGTCATGGCGATCCAGAAGTCCCAGTCCTCCCAGCCGAATCTCAACAAGGCGCAGTACCCGCCTGCCGCCCGCCAGTCGCTCTTTCTGAACATGGCCGAGGCGAAGAGCAGGTTTTCGCTAAGCAGGCGCTGCCTGGAAAAATCCGGCAGCCGCAGTGTGCCGGAGGCCTCCCCGAACAGTTCCGCGTCGCAACAGACGATGTCTGTTTCAGGGTTTTCCTCGAACAGCCTGACGGCTTTCTCGAGGTAGCACTGTTCAATAAGGTCGTCCGCGTCAAGCGGCAGGATATATCTGCCCCGTGCCGCCCGGATACCGCAATTGCGAGCAGCCGCAACCCCCCTGTTGCCGGTCCGCAGTACCGTCAAGCCGCTGGCTGCCAGTTCATCGAGCCTGGTCAAGGTCCGGGGATCATCAGACCCGTCATCGACGATTACTATCTCGAAATCCCGGAAGGTCTGCGCCCGTACCGAATCGACCGCCGCTTCGATAAACGCTCCCATGTTGTAGCAGGGAATAACTACCGTCACGGCAGGGGTATTATCGATCATCAACATAGGAATATCCAGAATTAATTAAGCCGCGAACTACCTGTCTCTCACACTCAACCGGTTCGGCAAAAACTTCAAGCAGTAATAAAAAAGGTGCAGCGCCGTCTGCAAGGGCTTGCCTTGGAGATAACGGCAACGTACCTTCAGCTCCTCCTTGAAAGCGGCATCGACATGCTTCACCGAGGTGCTACCCGGATGGATCCTGAAACAGGCCAAGGGGAGGTCCAGGGACAACGGGGCGCCGCGCTTTCCGAGCCGAAGCCAGAGGTCGTAGTCCATGGTATAGCGCAAGGAGGTATCGAACCGACCGACCTGCGCCAAGGCCTGGCTTCTCACGAAGGTTGCCGGGTGGAAGAGAATGTTGCCGCGAAGAAGCCTGCGATACGACCAGTACCGGGGACGATGGCTTTTCAATATCCGTCCCGCGAGGTCTACATACTGGACCCCCCCAGTCAGCCATTCCGCATCCGGACGGGCGGCAAAGGCTTCGGCAACTTTTCCCAAAACCGCGCTGTCCGGATAGAAGTCATCGGCGTGCAGAATTGCGATTATCTCTCCCGTTGCCAGCGCCAGGGCTTTGTTCATGGCATCGCTTATGCCGCTGTCCGGCCCGCTGATCCAGCGCAAATTCGAAGTGGTCTTGGCCGCCGACCGGACGATAGCGAGGGTGTTATCGCTGGAGCCGCCATCTACCACGATATGTTCCAGGTCGTGCCAGCTCTGGTCGGCCACCGTCTTTAGCTGCTGCGCTATATACTTCTCGGCGTTCAGGCAGACGGTGATTACGGTGACTCTCATGGCCGCACATCCCTCATGTCTCCAGCGCGCATCATGTGCCCCATGATCATGCCGGCCCGATCCCACTTGCCTAAGAGCACACGGAGCAGGAGCTCACCTAGCAGCACCAGGTAGATGGTGGGGAGCGTGGCCGGATGATGGCGTCTGGCAAACAGTATCCGGTTGCGGATATTGTAGAAGTCGCACACGAAGCTCTTCCTGGCCGGATTACTGCTGGTGCCGATGCTGCCTCCCACCTTGTGGTACACCACGCTTTCAGGGGCGTAGCCAAGACTGAAGAGCCCCTTGCCCCTGACGGCCCAGTCGGCTTCCTCAAAATACAGGAAATAGTCCTCGCTAAGCAGCCCTACCGTTTCCAGGAACCGGCGCGACACGAGCATCGAGGCCCCCTCCACGTAGTTCATCCGGGATTCGGCTCGCTCCGGCCGGACACTTGCGCTGCCGGGACGGGTAAAGCGGCCATAGTGCCAAGGGAGTCCGATCCAGGGGAGATAGCGCCCCCCACCCAGCGCCTGAGTCCTATCGCGCTTATGATACAGGCGAATCGTGGATCCGCAGATACCGACATCGGGCTGCCGCCGCATGCGGGCGACCAGATGCGTCAGGGCGTCCGGTTCCACGACGGTATCGTTGTTTAGCAGCCAGCAGCAGCCGAAATCACCCCGCGCCAGCGCATGACGCATCCCCACGTTATTGCCGCCGGCGAATCCCATATTTTCACCGGCAGCTATCAGCGTCAACATCGGATCCGCGGCCGGGTCCCCCCCGGACTCTGCGGCGGCGCGGCGGTATTCCAGGAACCCCAGGCCATGCTCCCCGGCCCAGCCCCTTATCCGCTCCAGCGAGTCGTCGGTGGAGCCGTTGTCGCAGACCAGGATCCGGAAATCGGGATAATCAAGGAGCAGCAGGCTCTCAAGACACTCGACGGTATCGCGCCAGCCGTTCCAGTTGACTAGGATGATATAAACCCGGCTCACCGGTAGATGCTCCAGACAACCATCATCAGCCAGATCAAGCTCACCCCCAACAGGACCCGATCCTTCAACAAGGATTCGGTAGGGTCACCGCTCTCCCCGGAGCTGACCCGCAGTATGTAACGCAGCAGCCCAAACAGGCAAAGCGGAACGGTGAAGATCAACTGGGGCTTTAGTATCACATACATGGCATAGGTCATCAGGACAGCGCTTCCGGTCATGTACATGGTTCCGGCGAGAAAGCCGGACGGATAGCAGGCGAGACTGGTGCGATGCTCGCCGGCGCAATCCCCCAGGGATTGGGATTCGCTTAGACGCTTGCCGGTGCTGAGAAAAACGGCGAGCAGAAAAACTGTCAGGAAAAGCCAGGGGGAAATGGCGATATAGAACGCCTCTCCACCGGCCTGAAGACGCACCAGGAAGCCCGCCGCGATGCAGAACAGATCCACCACCGGCAACGATTTCAGCACAAGAGAGTACAGCAGGGAAATGACGGCGTATCCCAGTAGCAGCAACAGGATAGCGGGTGAAAACAGCGCGGCCAGCAGCAACCCTGAAGCCAACAATGAAGCGGCATAAAATGACGCTAACCTGACGCCTATGGCGCCGGAAGGGATGGCGCGAGATCTTTTTTTCGGGTGGTGAACGTCCCGCTTCCGGTCGAGCAGGTCGTTAAAGACATATCCCGCGCTAGAAACCAGGCAAAAAGAAGCAAAAAGCAACACACCGCGCTCTGCCGACCCGGGTTGCAGCATCTGCCCCGATAGAAACAGTGGGAAAAAGAGCATCAAGTTCTTTAACCACTGTGTGGGGCGAAGTATGGTCAGGTAATGTGTATTCAAGGCGTGCGCCCCAGGTTGCGTAAATAAATTTCGGCCCCCTTCTTGTAATGAGCATCAGCAGGCGCAAGCGTATATGACCGGGAGAAGAACTCCAAAGCCTTCGCATCGTCCTCCAGCATGAGCCACAACTGCCCGCTCCGATAGAACCAGAAGGGATCATAGCGTTTCTGATTCAGTAAATCCAGAGTCTCCAGCAGGTCTTTTGCCAGAAGAACTTTATCCGCGCCGGAAAGCGTGCTCAGTCTTCTGTTGTCAGCCTTTTGCAGCAGTTCCAGAAAGGCCGCAGGAGCTTCTTTTTTTTCTTTGAACATCTGAAAAAAGGATTCCCGGACACCCAGGTAATCGCCCTTAGCGCACTGCACCCCGAGCATGTTTTTCTTGATCACGAAACGCATCGAGTCGCGCTTGTTCAAACTATCGGCCGCAGCAAACGCATCGTCGGCCTTGTCGAGTTCGTCACGCTGAAGATAAATGCCGCCCAGTTCATTGTAGAGCGAGCCGAAACCGGGAGATTTTGCAATCGCATCCTGAAAAAAGCTCAGCTTGTTGTTCCAAAGCATGGTCCGCTGCAGACTGATAAAGGCACATCCAGCCAACAAAAACAAAATGAGCACGATCGCCGCCACCCGGGGCTGGTTCCAACTCGATCGGATCCAGATTGATACCCCCACGGCAAAATAAGCCGAGGGAAGATACAGGTAGCGCTCCGCAATCGGTGTCCAGGCAATTTGTATCACTGCGACCAAAACAGCAGGCATGACAAGTAACGCCGCAGAGGCGAAGAAAACCCCGGCAGGCAGGCGTCGGACTAACAACCAAATCAGCGCGGGTAAAAGGGCCAACCCTAGCAGGCCGTATATCGGATGCACCTCGGTTATGGCGAAATTGAGCGGGACAGGCATCACCAACTTTTTGGCGTAAAATCCAAAAGCGACGAAGGCATCCCATATGTCCTGCCACACCTGAAGATCAATTCCCGATGTGAACCTGCTCAGACCGCTTGCGCCGCTCCGGAAAACAAGAGCCGATATGATAAGCAGCACGCAGGGTGCCGTCATCATGCCTACTACTGTCAGTCGCTGCCTCACGGTGGCTGCCCCACCCGGCAGATACGCCAGCAAAAGGGCAACCGCACCAGCCGCAATTGCAGTCTCCTTGGTCAAAAGAGCGGCGACAAACAGCACCAGCGCGGCAGTCACATCCCGCCAACGCGGCTCGTCAAGCCAGCGCAGCCAAAAAAAGCAGGCAGAAAGTACGAACAGTGCAAGCATGAGATCCGCTCTGCCGGCGATCCAGCTCACCGCCTCAACGTTAACCGGGTGAAGGGCGAACAAAAGCGCTGCCAGCATGGGCACCAAAGGGAAACCTGCAACGGCGGTTCCGGTCATCCTGCGAGCCAGCAGAAAAACCAGCAGGCTGTTTGCACAATGCAGCAGGATGTTTTCCAGATGCATGACGCTTGCCGTCATACCCCACAAGCGGTTGTCCAGCCAATAGGAGAGTTCAAGAAGCGGCCGGTAATAGTAGCCATTGCCGGGCATCAGTATTTGAGACAGGGGAGGAGCTGACGCGTATAAGTCGATTATGCCGGGATCGTCAAGGCAATGGATACCGCTTAGCATGGCGGGATAATATACGGCCACGATCACGGCAACCAGCAACACGGGGATAGACAGCGGGTGGTGCGCCTGTAACTTACTGAGCCACGATCTCAAGGAAAAACGCCTCCATGTCCTTACGTCGTGGTTCGATTTTCTCTATCTTTTGTTGATTATTGACCGTCTGCTGAATGAAAGCCTGCAAATCGGCTTTATCAACAAAGAGCTCTTTGCTTCCGTCAGTAGAGATCAGCGTTACCGTATATCCTTCGGTTCCGCGTTGAAGGATGTTATCAACGGTATCGACGGTAAGGAGTTGTCCCTTGTTTATCACCGCCACTCGGTCACACACTTTTTCCACGTCGTCGGTGATGTGGGTGCTGAAAAAGACGCATTTGCCCCGCATTTTCAGACCCAGGATGATGTCCTTCACCAGAGCGCGCCCTATTGGGTCAAGTCCGCTCATCGGCTCATCCAGCAGATAGACATCAGGATCATGAATCAGCACCTGTGCCAACCCTACCCGCTGCACCATCCCCTTGCTGTAGCTACGTATAAGGCGCTTGCGCGCATCCCAAAGTTCCAACAGTCTCAGCATCTCATCGGTACGTTGTGCCAACAGGGCGGGTGACATCTGAAATGCCCTGCCGACAAACAGAAGATACTCCTCAGCGGTGAGATAATCGTAAAAAGCGGGGTTTTCCGGCAGGTACCCCACGGTCTTGCGAGCATCGGATGAAGCGATGTCCCGCCCCATGATGGTTGCACTGCCGATGGTTGGCGAAATCAGTCCCATCAGACATTTTATGGTGGTGCTTTTACCGGCTCCATTGGGACCGAGAAATCCAAGGACCTCCCCCTGCTCGATCGACAGATTCAACCCTTTCAATGCTTCAACAGCCTGCTGTTTTTTACCCTGGAAAGTCTTCCCCAGTCCATGAATATCTATAGCGAACATCAGCTATTCCTCACTTATGTTTGGTAGCAAAGGCAAATTTGCTTGTGGTCGATACCTTTCCGGATGGATCCAGATAGAAGCGGCCACCATAAGGATCTACGGGTGCCGGCTTCAGATATCGAGTCTGCACCAACAGTTCAACTGACGCGGGCTTGCCACCTTGCTCCACAACAAAACGATCAACCGCGAGTTCAATCCGGCGTACTTCACGGAACGCTTTCAATCGTATCTCGTAGCTTTGCTTGATTGCCCCGTTGGTCGAGGTGTGCACCATGCCGGTCAAATAAGCTATGGCCAATTCCGTCTGGCCGGACTCCTGCAAATACCTCCCCGCGAGGTTCTTGTATAAAGCCTCTCCGCTCAAATCGCCGGCCAGGTTATAGTAATGCGCCGCTTTTGGGTAGTCCTTCAGGAAGTAGGCGTAATTGAATCCCGCGAAATACGGCAGGTACCAGTCCCAGGTACGGTACTTCATGCCGTGTTCCAACAGGTCGTTGGCTACCTTGTACTGGCGAGCATCCCAGGTTAATATCCCCTGTGCGAAATAGTAGGCGTCCATGTTGTAAGGATCGAGTTGAACCGCCCCATGCAGCAACCGGGACATCCCCTGCAGGTCGGGTGGCTTCGAGATCACAGGCCCTTCATGGCTAAGACTGACGATGTTGCCGAAATACATCATCACCTTTAATACGAGCGATGCCCCAGCCAGCTCTTTCTGATCAGCGCTCAACGGTTTCAGCAGCTTGATGCTTGGAACATACCCCAGCTTCTCCTCAATCGGCTTGTCGCGCATGTATGAGGTAAAGGGCCCCATCAGCACTGCGTATGAAAAGAGACCAATCAAAAGAAGCATCATCGGCAACTGTTTACTCACTTCATTTCCCTCCGGTTGAACAGGAGAGTGGCGCCTCCCAGCAGCATGGCGGTATATGCGCAAAAATAAGCCGCCGTGATGCCTAGACCCGCCAAATTCGGTGCAAAGCTGTAGATGGCATTCACCTTCAGGTCAAAGCCTGCCAGATTTGGCAGCAGGTGATAAACGACGGAAACTGCGGATTTCGCCAGAGGAGATATAGCGTCCGCTGCAGCGGGCGAATGGACATATTCATAGACCTGCTGGGTAATGCCGCTCGCCATAAAGGCACAAAGGGTGCCGAAGATCGGCAAGAAGAACGAGGTGCTGACTGTTGACAGCAGCATCGCCACCGCGACCAGCAGGATATATTTGAGAGTTGCAAAAAGAAGTGCCAGCGCCAGCCAGCTCCATACAACGGCGCGTTCAGAAGGGTAGATAGTGGAAGCGAACTTGATCGCCAGGCAGGCTGCCGCACCAAGAACGGCAGATGTCAGCAGGATGAACAACGCCAAGCCGAAGAAGCGCCCGAGAAGATAGGTAGTTCGGCTGATCGGCAGGCTGAGGACACTGAACGTATAGCGTCGCTCCATGTCCTTCCAAAGTGAGGTAGCCCCTAGAAACACGGCCAACAGCAGCAGAATGAATGAGATGAGAGAAAGTGAAAGGGTAATGGACAATTCCGTCACCTGACGCATGGACAGTGAGGCTGCCGAAGGGATGAACAAAAACAGGCTGGCAAGTACCATGATTCCTTGAAAGACACGATCACGGAAGATGCCTTTCAGGGTAACCTTCATTATGTTCAGCATAATTTCTTCCTTAACACCTTTTTCTGGTCCAGATTGCCTTATCGGGTATTCATTTGTCAAGTTCCAGGGGTGGCGCGGCAGGAATGATCTTTCAGCACTGCACCCCGGACAACCCCGACACCACCGCCCCGGCGACACAATAACTAATTAAAAAAGCGAGATGTCGAAACATCTCGCTTTTTTAGTTTCAAGACGACTGTACAAACTACATTGCAGTCCAGCCAGTTTCAAATGCCGTGATTGAGGAAGCTGACGGTGCCGAAAGATCCGCTGTGCCAACGTCCTTCTTGTAAATTGCAGTAGCGTCATAAGCAGTACCGTATTCGGTTATACCGCTGTCGTGCTTACTGGTAACCGCATAGGCAGTAGACGAAAAGGCGACACCTAGCTTAACTCCTTTAGAGAGTTTACCGATTAGTGTCGCGGAGGTGGACCCTGCAGCATCAGCAGTGATGTCGCCGAAAATGGAGACTGAAGCGTCGGAAATTTCGCCGGTCGTCAGTGCTTCGGCACCAGCCAAATTTGACGTGAACAGCATGACGCAAGCGGTGAGCGCGATAATCTTTTTCATATTCTTCTCCTTTAGAAAGATTTAATTAGGGTATTACCGTGCGTCAAGATGTACAGGGTATTCTTGGCGGTCGGCCATGTAGGCTTCCATGCCGGTCTTCATGTTCTTGAGGTCGCTGTTGGCGGCGCTGTTGTAGGCCTTGGCGCGGTAGGCGGAGAACTGCGGGATGGCGATGGCGGCCAGGATGCCGATGATCGCGACGACGATCAAGAGCTCGATCAGGGTGAAGCCTTTGTTGCTTCTCAGTTTGTTTAACATCTGTTTCTCCTTTCGTTGATGTTTTTGCTGCTGCGATAGATTTGGTTCCAGAATTAACAGCGCAAGCGAAACTTTCCAATCACTCCAAACAAGACTCTCAGCACTTCTGCACATTACGGGCCAAAAAAGACGACTGCCGCAAGCCACCGGAATTCAGGAAAATCACCGACCGGGAACTCCACCCTCCATGACAATAGTCGGCACCGGGGACAAATTGCGGCGGCAAAGGTGACGTTTTTCGTCACTTCACTCTTCGTCCATGCCGAATTTTGCCAACCTATAGCGGAAGGAGCGAAAGCTCATGCCTAGGAGGGCCGCCGCACGCTTCTTGACGCCGCCGCTTTTGTCCAGAGCCTGCACCAGAAGCCTTTGTTCCAACGTGTCCAGATAAGCCTGCAGGTCGAGCCCCCCCTCGGGTATGTCCATTTCGCCGGCTGCCGTGGAGGCGGCACGGTGTTCGCGAACGCTTGCCGGGAGACATTCCAGGGAAATGACACGGCTACCGAGCACCACGCAGCGCTCGACGAGGTTCTCAAGCTCCCTCACGTTTCCCGGGAAAGGGTAGTTGAAGAGTGCCTTCAAGGCGTCCGGCGTGACGATGTCGCCCGAGCCGGACCAGATGGAGTATTTTTTATAGAAATGCTCCACCAGCGCAGGTATGTCCTCCACCCGCTCCCTTAGCGACGGCATGCGTACCTGGACCACGTTCAGGCGGTAAAAGAGGTCTTCGCGGAAGCCGCCTTCCCGTACCTGATCCTCCAGGTTGCGGTTCGAGGCGGCGACGATCCGCACGTCCGCCTTCAGGGAGGAACTCCCGCCGACGCGGCGGAACTCGCGTTCCTGGAGCACCCTTAGAAGTTTTGCCTGCAAAAGCAGCGGCACCTCGCCGATCTCGTCCAGAAACAGCGTCCCCCCTTCGGCCTGCTCGAAGAGGCCCGGACGATCGGAGATGGCGCCGGTGAAGGCGCCTTTGGCATGGCCGAACAGCTCGCTTTCTATGAGCGTGTCAGGTATCGCGCCGCAGTTGACGGCCACGAAGGGGGCGCCGCGGCGAGGGGAATTGTAATGGATCGCCTTGGCTGCGAGTTCCTTTCCGGTGCCGCTCTCCCCGACGATGAGTATGTTGGCCGTGCTTTCGGCGACCTTGCCGATCAGGTCGAAGACGTCGTGCATCTGCTTGCTCTTGCCGATCAGACCGGAGAAGCTGAAGCGCTCCGTCACCTCGGCCTTCAGACGCTTGTTTTCCTGGACCAGGCTCCGTTTTTCCAGAGCCTTTCTTACCAGCACCTTCACCTCTTCCACCTTGAAAGGCTTGCCGATGTAGTCGTACGCGCCAAGCTTCATCGCCTCGACGGCCTGTTCGGCCGTAGTAAAGGCGGTGATCATCAGCACCGCCGTCTCAGGAGACTGCGACTTGATCCTGGAAAGGAGCTCTATCCCTCCCAGCCCGGGCATGCTGACGTCGGAGATCACCATCTCGTAGCGCTGCCGGTCCATGCAGCTCAACGCGTCCTCGGCGCTCTCCGCCTGGTCCACAAGGTACCCCTCCCCCTCGAGGAGGATGGCGAGAAACTCCCGCATGCTCAGTTCGTCATCAACCACCAAAATCCTGGCGTGCATCTTAACCTCGTCAACAAAAAAGTGTCGCCTAAAAAGAACTCCCCTTACAACCGGTATTCTCTCTCCCTCTCTCCCTCTCTCCCTCTCTCCCTCTCTCCCTCAACCCTGACTTGGGCTCAACCTCAACCTCAACCTCAACTTGTCGGCTTTTTAAGCCGACAAGTTAAGCGTCACCGTAGTCCCTTTACCCGCGTCACTAGTCACGTTCATTCGGCCGCCATGCGTCTCCACGATCCGATATACGGTAGCAAGCCCCAGACCGGTCCCCCCCTTCTTGGTGGTGAAGAACGGCTCAAAAACCCTCTTCTGGTCCGCGGGGGCCATCCCCGAGCCGTTGTCCCTGACGCTGATTCGCACCTGGTCGCCGTCGCCACGTGAACGATAGGTCGCAGCCTCGATGACTATGCACCCCTCTCCCGAGATAGCCTCGGCGCCGTTCACCAGCAGGTTCCAAAAGATCTGCGAGCACTGGTCCTTGTCGAAAACGACGACGAGGTCCTCCGGCACGCGGTTTTCGATGCGTATCCCCTCAAGGCGCGGGTCGGTGGAAAGTAGCGAGCAGAGGTCCGCGATGACTCGCCTGAGGTTGAGCTCAACCTTGGCGGGCTGGGTAGGCTTGGCATAAAAGAGAAAATCGCGCAAAAGCCCGTCCAGTCTGTCTGTCTCCCTCAAAATGATGGAAAAGAGCCGCTGGTCCTTTTCATCGACCCATGGTCTCAGCGCGACAAGCTGCACCGAGCCGCTGATCGCGGCCAGCGGGTTGCGGATCTCGTGCGCCATGCGCGCCGACAACTCGCCCACCGCGGCAAGACGGTCCGCCCTTTTCAGCTCCCCGGCCAGGCGCCTCATCTCGGTCAGATCGTGCAGATCGAAAATTGCCCCCACCGTCTCCCCCTCCTTGCCGGTGAGCGGAACGGACTTGAAGGAAAGGAGCATCTGCCCCCCCTCGGGGCTCAGGTGTTCCAATTCCCCCCGTATGCCGAGAAAAAAACTCTCCCGGAAGCGGGCAAAACCGGGGATGACCTCGAAGAGCGGGCGATCGTAAGCATCCTCCTGGGAAACCCCCGTCAGCTGTTCCGCATAGCGGTTGAATACGCGTATCCTGCCTGCCGAGTTTATGGTGAGGAGGCCGCTGTCTATGGTCGAGACGATGGAGGAATTCAGCCGCTCCAGTTCCTCGTAGTCGATCGCCTTTTCCTCCAGGGCGCTCTCGGAGAGCCTTGCCCGTTCGGAGAGATGCCCGGCCAGGATGGCGGTGAGGTAAAAGGCAGCGCTGTACAAGAATATGATGTAGAAGAGGTACCCGGCGCCGTACTGCTGCGCGGGGAGCGGGCTCAGGCCAAGAGGGGCGAGCTTGCCGTAGTACTGCAGATCCAGGATGGCGCCGTAGAGGATGACGCAGAGCGAGGCCGCGTAATAAGCCTGGGAGCGCGCGAGCAGCGTGCTTGCGCTGATGATGGAGAGGAAATAGAGAAAGGCGTAGGGCGAACCGACCCCGCCGGAGATCAGGATCAGTACCGTCACCAGGATCAGATCCCAGACGATCTGCGCGTAGGCGAGGGAGCGCATATGTCCGCGGGACAGATGCAGCACCACTAGGGATCCGAAAGAAAAGACGTAGGTGGCGCCGATCAAGCGGATCAAGACATCCCGCGCGTTCTCTCCGCTTACGTCGTAGGTGTGCACGTCAAGGTAGATGGTGGTGACCAGGAAGACGGAAACCACCAGCAATCTGAGCAGGATGAACCAGAGAATCCTTTTCCTGTCGATCATTCGATCAACCGCCGACCGCGCCCGCCAGTTTGAAGATAGGCAGATACATGGCGACGACCAGCCCGCCCACCGTGGTGCCCAGGAACACCATCAGCAAGGGCTCCATCATGGAGGTCATGGCGCCGACGGCGTCGTCCACCTCGTCGTCGTAGAAGTCCGCGATCTTGTTCAGCATGGTGTCCATGGCGCCGGTTGCCTCTCCGACGGCTATCATCTGCACCACCATGGGAGGGAAGACGCCGCTTTCGGCGAGCGGCTCCGCGATGGTTTTCCCCTCCGAGATGGACTGGCGCACCTTGTAGATCGCCTCCTCGACGATCTTGTTCCCGGCGGTCTTGGCTACGATGTCCAGTCCGTCCATGATCGGCACCCCGGAGCTGATCATGGTACCCAGGGTCCTGGTGAACTTGGCCACCGAGACCTTCCGGACCAGCGGCCCGATGATGGGGGCATTGAGCGCCATCTTGTCGATCATCTTCTTTCCCTTGGCCGTAGCGTAGTACTTGCCGATGGCGAACTTGATCGCGAAGAAGGCGGCGATGATGACGAGGATGTACTTGGTCAGGAATTCGGAGATGGCGATGACGATCTTGGTCGGCAACGGGAGCTCCCCCCCGAAGTCCGCGAACATCTTGGCGAAGGTCGGTATGACGAAGACCAGGATCACGCCCACCACGACGACGGCGATCGACATGATGGTGATCGGGTACACCATCGCCCCCTTCACCTGCTTGGTCAGCTTCATCGCCTTTTCTATGTAGGCTGCCAGCCTGTTCAGGATCGTGTCGAGGATACCGCCCACTTCCCCCGCCGCCACCAGGTTGACGTAGAGCTGGTCGAACGCCTTGGGGTGCTTCCCCAGGGCGTCGGCGAAGGTGGAACCGCTCTCCACGCTCTCCTTCACCTTGACCAGGATCTCCTTGAAGGTCTTGTTGTCCTGCTGCCCCGAGAGGATATCAAGGCACTGCACGAGCGGCAGTCCCGAGTCTATCATGGTGGCGAACTGCCGGGTGAAGACGACCAGGTCCTTGGTCTGGATCTTCTTGGCCCCCATGCCGGGGATCTTGAGCTCGAAATTGAGCCCCTTCCCCTGCTGTTTCACCGAGATGCCGGTGAACCCGTATCTCTTGAGCTGCGACTCCACCTGGGCATCGCTTGCGGCTTCCATCACCCCTTTTTGGGTGCTCCCCGCTTTGCTCCTGGCTTCCCAATCGAACTTAGGCATTTATAAACTCCTTTTCCGGACGGACCGGGAGGGGATCAGCTATCTCTGAGGACGCCTCGGTTGCCCCGAGGACGAGGCCGCCGGGGAGAGCATCTGTTTCAGCTCGTCCGGCTCGGAGGAGCGCCCCAGGGCGTCGTCAACGCTGATGATGCGCTTGGACAGGAGCGACATCAGGCACTGGTTCATGGTCTGCATGCCGAACTTGTCCTGTCCCACCTGCATCTGCGAGTAGATCTGGTGCACCTTGTCCTCGCGGATCAGGTTCCTGATGGCGGGGTTCGGGACCATCACCTCGAGAGCCAGCGCCCTCCCGTTCCCGTTGGCCTTCGGTATCAGGGTCTGGGAGAGCACCCCCTCGAGCACGAAGGAGAGCTGCGTCCTCACCTGGGTCTGCTGGTAGGGGGGGAACACGTCGATGATACGGTTCATGGTCTGGGCGCAGGAGTTGGTATGCAGGGTGGCGAAGCAGAGGTGCCCGGTCTCGGCCAGGGTGAGTGCCGCCTCTATGGTCTCCAGATCCCGAAGCTCGCCGATCAGCACCACGTCGGGGTCCTGGCGCAGCACGTATTTCAGCGCGTGCTTGAAGCTCTTGGTGTCGGCTCCCACCTCGCGCTGGTTCACGATGCACCCCTTGTGCGGGTGCAGGTATTCGATCGGGTCCTCGACGGTGACGATGTGGTCGTGGCGCTCGATATTGATCCTGTCGATCATGGAGGCGAGGGTGGTCGATTTGCCGCTCCCGGTAGGTCCGGTCACAAGGACCAGCCCGCGTGGCTTTTCGCAAAGGGCCTTGACGATGGGGGGGAGCCCCAGTTCCTCGAAGGTGAGGATCTTGTACGGGATGACCCTGAACACCCCGGCCACGGCACCGCGCTGCACGAAAATGTTCCCCCTGAAGCGGGAGAGCCCCTTCACCCCGAAGGAGAGGTCGAGCTCGTTCTCCTCCTCGAACCTGTGCTTTTGGGAGTCGGTCAGGATGCTGTAGCAAAGCTGCTTGGTCTCAAGCGAGGTGAGCGGCGGGATGTCCATCGGGGTAAGCTTCCCGTCGATCCGGATCTGGGGGGAGGTATTGGTCGTGATGTGCAGGTCCGATCCTCCCCGCTCCACGAGGTCCTTAAGCAGTTGATGGAAGTTGATCATGAGTACCTCGCCTTTTTATTCGTCGGAAACCGTTACCCGCAGTACTTCTTCGAAGGAGGTAACCCCTTCGGCCAGCTTTGTGAGTCCGGACTGCCGCATGGTCTTGATGCCGAGTCGCATCGACTCGCGCTTGATCTCGGCGGTATTGGCCCCGTTCAGTATCAGTTCGCGGATCGGCTCCAGCATCGGCATGACCTGGTAGAAGCCGACCCTCCCCTTGTACCCGGTACCGTTGCACTTGGGGCAGGCGCCTCGCCGGGAGCAACGCCCGCATCGATGAGCGCCTGGACCGGGATCTCGTCGACGATCTTGCACTCGGAACAGACCCGCCTGGCAAGTCTCTGAGCCGAGATGAGGTTCACGGCGGAGGCGACCAGAAACGGCTCGATCCCCATGTTGAGGAGGCGGTTGATGGTGGAGGGGGCGTCGTTTGTGTGCAGCGTGGAAAGCACCAGGTGCCCGGTCAGGGCCGCCTTGACCCCGATCTCGGCGGTCTCGAAGTCGCGGATCTCGCCGATCATGATGATGTCCGGGTCCTGGCGCAGGAAGGCGCGCAGTGCCGCGGCGAAGTTGAGCCCTATATCCTCGTGCATCTGCACCTGGTTGATCCCGGCGAAGTTGAACTCGACCGGGTCCTCGGCGGTGGAGATGTTCTCGGTCACCTTGTTCAGTTCGGAGAGGGCCGAGTAGAGGGATACCGTCTTGCCGCTACCCGTGGGACCGGTAACGAGCACCATCCCGAAAGGCTTGTGGATCTCCCGCTGAAAGTGCGCCAGCGCCTCCGGCTCGTAACCCAGCTTGGTCATGTCGAGCTGCAGGTTGGACTTGTCCAAAAGCCGCATGACGATCTTCTCGCCGAACAGGGTGGGGAGCACCGATACCCGGAAGTCCATGTCCTTCCCCCCGCCGAGCTTGATCTTGATGCGGCCGTCCTGCGGCAGCCGCCTCTCGGCTATGTCCAGCTCGCTCATGATCTTGATGCGGGAGGTGATGGCGTTTTTCAGCTTCAGGGGGGGCTTCATCACCTCGTAGAGGATGCCGTCGATCCGGTAGCGCACGCGGAAGTAACGCTCGTACGGTTCGATGTGGATGTCGCTCGCCTTCTTCTTGATCGCGTCGGTGAGGATCAGGTTCACCAGCTTCACCACCGGCGCGTCCTCGGTGGCGCGCTCCAGCGAGCCGAGGTCGACGTCGTCCTCTTCCCCTACCACCTCCAGGTCATCCATGTCAAGGTCGTTCATGACGTCGGCAAGCGAGGCGGACTGGTCGTACAGCTTGTCGATGGCGGTCTTGATGGAGCTCTCGGCGACAACCACCACCTCGACGTTGTAACCCGTCATGAACTTTATGTCGTCGATGGCGAAGATGTTCGACGGGTCGCTCATGGCTATGATCAGGGTCGAGCCTGCCCGGTTCACCGGCACTATCTGGTACTTGTGGGCGACATCGACCGGGATGATCTTCACCACGGAGGCGTCGACGTCGTAATCGGCGAGATTTATGGTCGGCACGCCGTACTGCTTGGAGAGAAACGAGGTGAGGTCGGCCTCGCTGATCAGGGAGTCCCTGATCAATATGGAGCCAAGACGCAGTTGCGCGCCCGCCGTTTTCTGCTCGGCCAGCGCCTGCTTCAACTGCTCATTGCTGATCAGGTTGTTATTGACCAGCAGTTCACCCAGTCTGCTTACGTGCATGGAATACCTCAAGGTGTCCTGAATAACGAGTGAATGGTATTTTGTAATCGCGGCGTTGTCAAGGGATACCTGGCTTTGGGGGCGGTGCCGTCAATGCCGGCTCATGCACCCCTTCGCTCACTCACCCTCGGTCCGGATGAAACGCTTCGCCGCCCCGGTGCCACCCGGCCATTTTTCCTGAAACCGACATCAGCGCACCCCGTATTGGTCGAGAACCTGCGTCAGATGCGGCCTGAGTTCCGGGGAAATGCGGCCGGCCTGCTCCAAGTCCCGGACGCCGGCACCTGTGAGACCCAGCTTCAATAGCGATTCCCCCGACTCCATGAGGGACGCGGCGTAAATGAGTATCGCCTTGCCGGTGTCGAGGTCCCTGAAAAACATGTCGCTCTCGCCCAGGACGCCGCGCAGCGAGTAAAGCGGCCAGATGCCGGCGTCGGGTTGCGAGACCGGCTGGTCGGGTCGCACCACCTGGTAGCAGATGCCGCGCTGCCTCAGCACGAAATCGTTGAAGGTGACGGAGTACCTGGTGGAAAAATCGGCGTAAACCGGACGGTGCGGATACTGCTCCATTACCGACAGGGCCAGCATGTTCTCGGCGGAGCGCTGCTCCGGAGGGAGGCCGCGCAGCCGGCTCTCCTGAAACAACCTGGGCATGCCGTCCAGGTACCAGTCGAATACCAGGTGCGGCGTATGCGGCAGGTCCAGGTCCTCGCGCATCCGCTCCACCCCCTGCAAATACCAGAGGGGAAAAGCGCCGCTGTCGCCCCAGGTGTACATGACCGCGTCCTGAGGGAGCGAGCGGAGCGTATTGGCCGCGTAGTCGAAGGCGATGTAGTTCTCGTGCTGGTCGTTTTCCCGGTAGTTCCGGGCGCAGACGGCGGCGGGGAGCGCGAAGAAGAGCGCCACGAGGCAAAGGCCCAGCGGCCGGCTCTCAAGCAGGCGCGCCGGGAGTTTCCTCGCCGACTCCTTGAGGACCGTGAAGAGCCCCACCCCTATGAAGACGGCGCTCAACAGGTACAGCGGGGTGAAGAACTCCTCGGTCAGGAAGATCATCTCGAAGGGGGTGTTGAAGTAGCCGACTATCACCAGCAGGAAGAAGAAGAGCCCTATCAGGTAGGCCAGGACCAGATCCCTTTTTTTGGCGGCGAAGGCGGCGAGCCCGATGATAAGGAGCAGCAGCCCCACAAAGGTGAACTCGTGCGGCACGTTGAAGGCGTTGATCTGGGCCAGGAGCAGGCCCAGGTCGCGCTCCGGCTTTTCCACCGGGTACCCCTTTCTGAGCAGGTTCCAGAGAAACCGGGTCAGGTTGCTGGAGTCCCCCCAGTTCAAAAGCGGCTTTTGCAGCGCCCGGATGATCATGTGCAGATGGATGGCGAAACCGAGTATGCCGAAGGCGAAGGCGATGATGAACTCCTTCACCCTGAAAAAGACGCGCCTGTCGGCGGACAAAAGCAGATAGGCGTAGGCCGGGATCATCAGCACCACGCTCTGGTGCGCTCCGGTGCCAAGCCCCAGGAGAAAGGCGCCGAGATAGACGTATGAGGGACGCTCCTCCCCGGCCAGATAGCTCTCGCGCCAAAGGAGCATCAGGTAAAAGACGACGGCGCAGATGAAGGCGAGAAGAGGGTACGGCTTGTCGTGGTTTGACTGCAGCCAGAGCCTGGCCGTGAAGGCGAAGGTGAGAGCCGCGCTGAGAGCCGCAAGGCGCCGCGGAAGTTCCCCGAGCTTTCCCCGCCAAGGCGACTCCTGGTCCCGAAGCAGATGAGCGGCGAGGAGATAAACCCCATAACAGGCGAGGGCGGCCGAGATCGCGGTCGCGAGATTGACGCGGAAGGCGATGCTGCCAAAGGGAAGCAGGGTGAAGGGCTTGAGGTAGTTCACGAACAGCGGGTAGCCGGGCGAGTGTGCGACACCGAGCGAGGCTCCGGCTGTGATGAATTCGCCGCTATCGAAAAAGGTGACCGAGGGGGCGAGGGTCAGGAGGTAGACGGACAGGGGAATGGCGAAGGAGAGCACGGCAAAGGGATCAAGCCTGCTGAAGATTCCGGTACTGTTCACGCAGTGGCTCCTGACGCATCTTTTTCGCTGAACTTTTTAAGTGACATCTTGCCCTGCCAGAGACAGAAAAGACCGGCTGCCGTGACCGGGAAAAACCCCATGCCGTGCACCACGATGGCGATGCTCAGTGCTTTTTCGCTCCCTACCCCGAAAGCGGACAGGGCGGTGACGCAGGCGAAATGATAGGTCCCGATAAAGCCGGGCGAGGCCGGCACCATGACGGCGAAGACCAGGAATACCATGATGAACATGGATGCCGCGATCGGCAGTTCCACGCCAAAGGAACGGAGCATGAGGTCTATGGGCCAGATGGCGCTGCCCCAGATTAGAAGGGAGCTGGCCAGTATGGCGGCCATGCCGGCCGGACGGGTAGGGATGCGGATACCGGAGATGAAGGAGCCCAGGAGCAAGACGGCCTTGTCGGCCGCCCCCGGCAAGACCGGTCTCACCATCCGGGCAACCAGACAAAGCGTCCAGTCGGTCCGTTTCTTCAGGAGGGCCAGGAACGCCATCACCGCGAGGTAGAGGCCGAAGGTCACGTAACCGCCGGTAATCAGCCCTTTCTGGATCTGCTCCATCCCGGCCGGAAGGCGGATGGTGAAAAAGGTGATCAACAGCACCAGCAAGACGGTAAAGCCGTCGCACAAGCGGTCGACCACGAGCGAGGCGAACACCGCGGAGGTGCCGATCCCCTCCTTCCGCCCGAGGGAATAGGCACGCACGAATTCGCCTAGTCTGGCGGGGAGCAGGTTGTTCGCCATATACCCTATCAAGGTCGAGGGGAACAGGTTGGAGAGCCGCGTCTCTTTGATGGGCGACAGGAGGAACTTCCAGCGCACCGCCCTCAGGTAATAGCTTATGAAGGTGAGAGCCAGCGCCGGCGCGAGGAAGCGGTAGTCCATCCCGGCGAAGGCGGCCGCCATTTTGTCGAAGTCGATCTTCCTGAAGAGCAGGAACAGGAAGAAAGCGCTGATTGCGAAGCCGATCCAGAGCTTTTTATCCGGTTTTTCCATGAACAATCTGGCTCCTGTCAATCGGTTGCCGGGTACTTTTAAACATCCGGCCGGTCTGACCTCTCCGGGCCTGCGCGCCACGCTACGGCCCCTGTTCCACCAGGACCGCGTCCTTCAGGATGACCCGGCAGCGCGCCACGTCGCGGGCGATCGCTTCCTTTAGCGCCCGGAGGTCGGCAAAGCGCATCTCGCCGCGCAGTCTTTCCATGAAAAAGAGCGTTACTTCGCGCCCGTACAGGTCACCGTCGAAGTCGAAGAGGAATACCTCAAGCGAAACCATGTCGTTGCCGAAGGTGGGGTTCGTCCCGATGTTGCAGGCGCCGTCGAAAAGCGCGCAGCCGATGCGCACCTTGACCGCATAGACGCCCGCCGCAGGGAGCAGATTCTTCTCGGCGTCGAGGTTGGCTGTGGGAAAGCCCAGCCCGTGGCCGCGGCTATGACCGTGCACCACGGTCCCGGTGATGCCGTAATGCCGTCCCAAAACGGAAACGACCCCCCGCACATCCCCCTCGCTCACCATGTTCCTGACCGCGGTGCTGCTGTAGACCGTGGCGCCGTTGGAAATCGGCTGGAGCAGTTCCACGGCAAAGGAGAAGCGCTCGCCCAACTGCCGCAGCAGCGTCACGTTTCCTTCCCTGGCGCGGCCAAAGGCGTAGTCGTAACCTATCACAAGGCGCTCCACTCCGATGGCCTCCACCAGTACCCGTTCCACGAAATCGGCAGCGGAAATCGAGGCGAAGGCCATATCGAAGGGGATCTCCAGCAGGTAGTCGATGCCGGAGGACGCGATAAGCCCCTCCTTCTCCTTCGCCGTCGTGATAAGCCTCACGCCGCGCTCCGGGGCTATGACCTGGAGCGGGTGCGGCACGAAGGTGATGACGACCGAGACCCCACCCTGCTCCCTCGCCGCTTCCCGCACGCGTCGGAAAATCTCGCGATGCCCCAGGTGCACGCCGTCGAAGTTGCCGATGGTGACCGCGGGATGCCGCAGTTTTTCCTTTATCTCGCAGACGTTCTTGAAAATCACCATGCGCGGCACAGGTCCTTAAACCTCAACAGGTTCCGCCTCCGCGACCACCGGGGCCTTCTTCTTGCCGAAAATGAACACCACCCAGATGCTGATCTCGTACATGAGATAGAGCGGGACCATGATGACGAACATGGTCACCAGGTCGGCATGGAAGGCGGAGATGATGGAACTGGCCAAGAGCGCGTATTTCCTGCGTGTCGCCAGCATTTCGTAGTTCACGATGCCGAAGCGCCCCAACAGCAGCGCCAGGATCGGCAGTTCGAAGATCAACCCGAACATCAGGATGAGCCGCAGACAGAAGTTCACGTACATCGAGATGTTGTACCAACTCTGCAGCCCGGCGGCCTCATAGGAGAGGGAAAAGTTGATGATGACCGGCCAGATAATGACCAGGAAGAACATGGCGCCGACGCAAAAGGCAACTGACGCCACCGAGACGAAGGGGACCACGAGCCGCCTCTCCTTGCGCGTCAGGCCGGGGGCCACGAAGAGCCAGAACTGGTGGAACAGTATCGGGAGCACGATGATGAGTCCGGCCAGCATGGAAATCTTGCACTGGACGAAGAACGGCTCAAGCGGCGCGCTGTAGTTCAGCATGCGCGGCTTCTCGGGAACCGCGTGCTCGTCCCCCAGCTTGAACTGCTGGTAGGCCTTCGGGTAGCGTATCTTGACCTCGTCGTAGAGCTGCTTCTTCACCTCGGTCAGGTAGGTCTTTCCCGTCAGCGGCTTCTCGATGAAGCTCAGCAGATGGTTGGAGAAGTTCCAGGCGATCCCCATCCCTATGACGATGGCGATGGTGCAGATGATGAGCCGCTTCCTGAGTTCCACCAGGTGCTCCATGAACGGCAGTACCTTTTCTTGAACCATATTCCCCATTTCTCCTAATTAATACCGTGTAGAGCTCAATCAAATTTTATACCACAGCGGCCAAAGCCAGCGCAACAGCTTTCAGCGCCGCTTGGACTTCGGGCGTTTCCCCTTGATAGGTATCCGGGAGAAGCTCCCGGCATCCTGCACCGGTGCCAGCGGGCGCTTCTCCAGGGTGCCGATCAGCGCGAACTCCACCTGCTTGCGGGCCTCGTTCACCGCGGCCACCTTCACCCTGATCCGGTCCGCGATGCGGTACATGGCGCGGCTTCTTTCGCCGACCAGCGCGTGGCTCTTCTCCATGTGCACGTAGTAGTCGGCGGGAAGCGTCGCGACCGGGATCATCCCCTCCACGAACAGCTCCACCAGTTCCACGAAGAGGCCGAACTGGGCCACCCCCGTGATGAAGCCGTCGTACTCCTCGCCGATCTTGTCCCTCATGAACTGCATCTTCTTCAGGTCGACCATCTCCCTTTCCGCCTCCATGGAGGTCCTTTCCCGGCGACTGGTATGCAGCGCGGCCTCGGGAAGCCTCGCCTCGAGGCGGTCCTTGTCGCTTTGCTTCATCCGTCCGGTCAGCACCTGCTTCAGGATGCGGTGCACGACGAGGTCCGGATAGCGCCGGATGGGCGAGGTGAAATGGGTGTAGGAAGAGGCGGCCAGGCCGAAATGCCCCAGGTTTTCGGCGCAGTAGCGCGCCTGTTTCATGCAGCGCAGCAACACCTCGTTTATCAGGCGCTCCTCCGGCTTTCCCTCCACCTCGGAAAGCAGCTTCTGCAGCGCCCCCGGGTCCACCTTGTCCTCCTGCACCTTAAGCTCGTAGCCGAAGCTGAAGACGAACTCGGCCAGGTCCTTCACCTTCAGCGGATCCGGATTCTCGTGCACCCGGTAAAGGGACGGGACCGGCGTCTGTTCCAGGAAATCGGCCACGGCCTCGTTGGCCGCCAGCATGAACTCCTCGATGATCCGGTGAGCCAGGTTCCGCTCGGCGCGGATGATGTCCATGGTCTCTCCCTGCAGGTCGAGGATGATCTGGGGCTCCGGGAGGTCGAAGTCGATGCTCCCCCTCCCCCGCCGCACCGAGTTGAGCCGCAGCGAAAGCTCCTCCATGATGCGCAGGTCCGGAACCAGCCCCGCATGGTCGGCGATCGCCTCCTCGTCCTTGTCGACCAGTATCCTTTTCACCGTGGTGTAGGTGAGGCGGGCGGCGCTTTTGATGACGCTGGTGTAAAAGCTGGACGCCACCCTGGCGCCGGAGCGGTCGAACAGCATCTCGGCCGTCATGGTGAGCCTGTCCACCTCCGGATTCAGAGAGCAGATGCCGTTTGACAGTTCTTCCGGGAGCATCGGGATGCAGCGATCGGGAAAGTAGACGGAGGTTCCCCTGAGGTACGCCTCCGCATCGAGCTTCGACCCCTCGCGCACGTAGTGTGAAACGTCGGCTATGGAGACCCAGAGCCGGATACCGTCGCCGTCCCGTGCCACCGACACGGCGTCGTCGAAATCCCTCGCCGTCTCCCCGTCGATGGTGACGGTGAGGCGGTCGCGAAGGTCGGTGCGGCCCGGGAGCATCTCCCCGGTAACCTGCTGCGGTTGCCCTTGCGCCTCGGCAAGCACGTCCGCTCCGAAGACGTGCGGCAGGTCGAACTTCTTGATGACGGTGAGCGCCTCAACCTCGGGATCGCCGGCGTCCCCCAGCACCTCGGTGATCCTCCCCTCCAGGGCGCGCACCTCCGTCGGGTACGAGGTGATCTGAGCCAGCACCACCTGGCCGTCGCGCGCCTTGCCCGCTCCGCCGGCAGCGCCGGGGGGGATGAAGAGATCGCGCCCCAGGCGGGGATCGTCGGGGATCACCCTCCCCCCCTTGCCGATCGCCTCGAAGCGGCCGACCAGCTCGGTCACCCCCCTCCGGATCAGGGCGGACACCCTCCCCTCCCTTTTGCCGTCGCGCCTGGTGGAGACCACCTGGGCCTCCACTATGTCGCCGTTCATGTACCCGGTCAGGTAGCGCGCCGGCACGAACAGGTCCTCTCCCCCCTCCTCCGGGACGATGAAGCCGTAGCCGTCCCTGTGGGTGGAGAGCTTGCCGCGTATCGCGCCCCCCCCTCCCGCGGCGGCGTAGACCCGACCCGGCAGCTTGACGATCTCGCCCCTTTCCACCAGGCGCTCCAGGTGATCCTCCAGGCGGGCCCTCTCGCCCCGCGCGACATTGAGCTCCTTCAGCATCTGCCTGAACTGCACCGGTTCGCCCCTGCCGAGAAGCTTCAAAACCGCATCCTTACCCTTACTCATAAAAACCCCTTGTGGGAAAAAAAGCATCGGGCGCGCAGCTTGCGGCGCCCAATGAAAAAATGTCCCCATGGATAATGCAGAACAGCCCGCTGAAAGTCAATAACGATGAGGGTCGGGGGCGGGGGAGCCGTTTCCCCGCCCCCTTTTTCCTTTGCTATTTGGGGAAGCGTTCGGTAAGAATAGGGGTCAGCTTTTGCAACACCGACAAGGGAGTCATCCATGCTTTTCCGCATCATCGCCGCAGCCTTCATCGTCTTTTGCGCCACCCTTCCCGCCTCCGCGATCAACCTCGGCCAGCCCGCCGATGAGGCGCTGACGGTCGCAGCCGACCGCATGCAGGTCAAGGATTACCGCGGCGCCAGGGAGGCGGCACTCAAGATATCCGACAAGGGAGCGCGCTCCTTTCTGGTCGGCATCTCCGCCGCGCGGCTCGATTCGTGGGAGGAGGCCGCCGCTCAATTAGCCGCGGCAAGCGAGGCCTACCCGATCCTGGCTGATTACGCGCTCTATTACCAGGGGGAGTGCCTGGCCGAACTGAAACGTTTCGACCAGGCACTTGCTCCCCTGTACAAACTTCTGAAGCAGTACCCCGACAGCCGCCTGGTGCGCCCCGCCATGATCCTCTATGCCGACACGCTGGCCGCAGCCGGTTTTCCCAAAGAGGCACTTCAAAGCTATGGCTCCTTCGTGGAGCGTTTCCCATCAGGTGGCGATTCCATCTCCGCCCTTTTCGGCTCGGCCCTTTGCCGGGAAAAGACGGGCGACCCTGAAGCAGGCGCCGCGGGTCTTCGCGGCATCTGGCTCAACTACCCCGCGTCCCCGTTCGCCGAGAAATCGGCGCACGAACTGGAAAGGCTTGCGTCCGCGGGAACCAAGGTGCCGCCGTACACGAGCGCGGAGCTGTTCAAACGAGGCGGCACCTTGTACGATCTCGGACGCTACAGGCAGGCGGCGGAACTCTACGCCGACATTCCTCTGGCGGGCGAGACCGAAGAGTTCGCCGGCAGACTGCAGCTTAAAACGGGACAGGCGCTCTACAAGGCGAGACAGTATCAGCAGGCGCAGACGACCTTCGCCGGGCTGAAAAAGTCGGGAGCCGCCGGCGCCGACGAGGCGGATCTCTGGATCGCCAGGACCCTGGACAAGACCGGCAAGCCCGAGGAGGCTTACGCGATCTACCTCCGGCTGGCGCAGGAGCCCCAAGGCGGCAGCATCGTCCATGAAGCCCTCCTGGAGGCCGCTTACCTGAAGCGCTTCCAAAGGAAGTGGAGCGAGGCGCTCCCGCTTTTCAAAAGGTATCTCGCGGCTGTCCCCGACCTGAGTAGCCCGAACGTGCCTTGGGAGGCCGCCTGGTCGAGCTATCAGTCCCGCGATTATCAGGAAGCGGCCTCCTCTTTCAAGAAACTCGCCGAACGCGGCGATCTCAGGGAAAAGTCACTTTACTGGCTCGGCAAGAGCCTGGCGGCCACGGGAGACGCCGAGGGGGCGGAGCGGTCTTTCGCAGCGCTCGCCGCGCAATACCCGCTGGGGTACTACGCGCTGATCAGCAACAGATGGCCCGGGGCGGACGACTTCCCGTCCCCTCCTGGAAACCCGGCCCAAGCGCTGCCCATGCCGGCGGGATTCGAGCGGGAGAAAGCCCTGATCGGCTTTGGTCTGTTCGATGAGGCTGTGCGTGAGCTGAAGCTCGTCAGGAAAAACAAGAACGCCGGCGCGATCGCCAGACTCTACCTGGAGATGGAGAGCTACAACGGGGCGTATCACACCATGGCCGCCGAGAAACCGAAACTGGGCGACAAGGAGAGCGCCGTCATCTGGGGAGTCACCTACCCTCTCGCCTTCAGGGCGGAGGTCGCGAAGAACGCGGCCCTGAACGCCTTGCCGGAGAGCCTGGTCTATGCCGTGATGCGCGCCGAGAGCAACTACCTCCCGGTGGCCCGCTCTCCGGTCGGCGCCCTCGGCCTGATGCAGATCATGCCCGCCACGGCGGAAAGCATGGCCAAGGGGAGCTCGAAAAGGCTCACCCATCCCGACCTGAACATACGGCTGGGCGCGCTGCACCTGAAGGACCTGCTGGCAAGCTACGACAGGGATCTCACCCTTGCCATCGCCGCCTACAACGCGGGATCGGGAAACGTAAGACGTTGGGAAAAGGGGCTGGGAGACCTACCGCGGGATGAATTTATCGAGAGCATCCCGTTTCGCGAGACCCGCGAATACGTCAAGAAGGTGGTAAGCAACATGGAGATGTACCAGAGGCTGTACCGTCTTCCCGCTTACAAGCATCCGGCGCCGCAAAAAAGCGAGGCGGAAATCACATCTTGGTCTCCATCTCCTGCACCCGCAGGGTAATCTTCAAGATGGAATCGGGATTCAGGGAGATGGAGTCGATCCCCCTGGCAACCAGGAACTCGGCGAACTCCGGGTAATCGCTGGGGGCCTGGCCGCAGATGCCGCTGTGACGCCGGTTTCTTCGCGCGCCTTCAATCACCTGTTCGATCAACCGCATGACGCCGGGGTCGCGCTCATCGAATACGTGTGCCACCAGGGCGGAGTCCCGGTCCACTCCGAGCGTCAGTTGCGTGAGGTCGTTGGAACCGATGGAAAAGCCGTCGAAGAGTTCGCTGAACTCGTCGATCAGGATGACGTTGTTCGGGATCTCGCACATGACGTAGATGCGCAGGCCGTTCTCGCCGCGTTTCAGGCCGTTTAAGGCCATCTCGGCGATGACCCGTTCCCCCTCTCCGACCGTCCGGCAAAACGGCACCATCGGGACGACGTTGTCCAGCCCCATCTCTTCCCTCACCCGCTTCAGAGCCCGGCACTCCAAGGCGAACCCTTCCCGGTAGCGGTCGTCGTAGTAGCGCGACGCTCCCCTGAACCCGATCATCGGGTTTTCCTCTTCGGGTTCGAACGCCTTGCCGCCCAGCAGCCTGGAATACTCGTTGCTCTTGAAATCGCTCAGGCGCACCACGACCGGCTTGGGATAGAAGGCCGCGGCGATGGTGGCGATTCCCTCGGCAAGCTGCGCCACGAAGTAACTCTCCATGTCCCGGTAGCCGAAGGTGAGGCGCTCGATCTCCTTTCGCTCAGCCTCGTCCGCCACCAGGTCCGGATGGACCAGCGCCATCGGGTGGACCTTGATGTAATTGTTGATGATGAACTCCATCCGGGCCAGCCCCACCCCGTCGTTGGGGAGCCTGCAAAGGGTGAACGCCTCCTCCGGGTTGCCCAGGTTCATCATGATCTTGGTGCGCGGCCGTTGCAGGTCCGTCAGCTTCAAAGTCTCCACTCGGAATGGAAGAACGCCTTCATAGACCCGCCCCATGTCCCCTTCCGCGCAGCAGACGGTCACTTCTTTTCCATTGGCGATCCGTTCGGTCGCGTCGTTGGTCCCGACGATGGAAGGGATCCCCAGCTCCCTGCTGACGATCGCCGCATGGCAGGTCCGTCCCCCCCGGTTGGTGACGATGGCCGCCGCCGTCTTCATCACCGGCTCCCAGTCCGGGGTGGTGGTATCGGTGACCAGGACTTCCCCGGGCCTGAACTCCGCGATCTGGTGTACATCCTTGATGACGTGCGCCCGCCCCGCAGCGATCCTGTCGCCAACACTGATACCCGACGCCAGAACCGGTCCCTTTTCCTCCAGGTGATGGATCTCGATGGAATCGAGGGCCCTTTGGGACTGCACCGTTTCCGGCCTTGCCTGGACGATGAACAGCCCGCCGGTGATGCCGTCCTTGGCCCATTCCATGTCCATCGGCTGGTCGTGCCCTGCCCGCCGCGAATAATGATCCTCGATCGCCACAGCATAACGAGCCAGCTCCAGGATCTCGTCATCGGCCAGGCAGAAAAGCCGGCGCTCGGCGTCGGGCACCTCCACGTTGCGGGTGAGAACCTTGGAATTGCCGCTGCCGTAGATCATTTTGATGCCCTTCTCGCCGAGCTTCTTGCGGATTACGGGACGGTATCCGGTGCGCAGGGTCGGCTTGAAGACGTAATAATCATCCGGATTCACCGCCCCCTGGACGACGTTTTCCCCCAGCCCGTAAGCCGCGCTTATCAGGACCACGTCGCGGAAACCGGTCTCCGTATCCAGGGTGAACATGACGCCGCTCGACGCCATGTCCGAACGAATCATCTTCATGACCCCTATGGAGAGGGCGACCTTGAAGTGGTCGAAGCGCTGGTCTATCCGGTACGAGATGGCACGGTCGGTGAAAAGGGAGGCGAAGCATCGACGACAGGCGTCCAGGAGCTGGGCTGCGCCCCTGATGTTGAGGTAGGTCTCCTGCTGGCCGGCGAAGGAGGCGGTGGGCAGATCTTCGGCGGTGGCGCTGCTTCGTACCGCTACATCGGCATTTCCACCGTATTCACGGCAAAGGGCGCCGTATGCCGCGGTGATTTCCTCCGCGAGATCATGGGGGAGCGGAACCTGGTAGATCAACTCGCGCAGCCGGTGCCCGCGCCGCGCGAAATCCTCCAGGTTCTCCTTGTCGATCCCGGCAAGAATGGCCCTCATCTCCTGCAGGATGCCGCCGGATTCCACCATGTACCGGTAGGCTGCGGCGGTTATGGCGAAACCGTTGGTGATGCGCACCCCCTTTGGGGTAAGCTCCCGGTACATCTCGCCCAGCGACGCGTTCTTTCCGCCCACCAGCGGAACGTCGTCGATGGTGATTTCATCGAACCAGCGTATGTAGGTAGCTTTTTGTCTCATACGTGTCTCCTCGGATAAAGTTTTGGCATGCCAGATGTTACCGCAGTACTCCCGCTTCGCATCGCCCTGACTAGAAAATCCCCACTGAAGAGGCCGTGCCTGATGACCCACAAAACAAAAAATGCTGCTGCGCTACTACCCGCTCAGCGCAGGCACAATACATCTTGACTTTGACATTGCCGGGGGATATTGTGTTCCAAAAATTTATTAGCAGAGATACACGATAATACTAAACCATCCGCGAGGATGGGACGGAAAGCCTATTGGGTCTCATCGAGACAGCCGGGTCGCCGAAATATCAAATTGATATTTATGGTCCCGGCTTTTTTGCGTCTGCGGTCTGAAATATGCGTATGGATAAATCGGCGGAAAGCCTAAAAGCTAAAATTTCGAAAAATAAATACTGTTTCGATACGCCGTGACAGTGAATAAACAGGGAGGTGACTTTTTGTGATAACGGATATCTTGCTTGTAGGCCCGGAGGAACTGAAAATATTGTGTGACAATTATCCTACTTGCAAGGTCAAAAAACTTACTGACTCGGAAAATTTGATTCAGCAATATGAGGTGAGCATACAGGGTGAATGCGAAAAAAATTATTATGATTTCCTATTAGACAACTGTATTGCGATGTCCTCTCATAACTTTTACTCAAAAGTAAAAACTGACAAAAAATTTTGCGAGAGAATGAAAAAAAGGATTTAGGCTGAAACTATATCAAGGGATTATACGATTTTGAAGGTAGGGAAACTGAAAAATCAAAAAATGGGTTAGCTGAATCGCTAACCCATTTCCATTCCAGAAGATCGCCTGACTCAAGAAATCAGGCAACTAATCGTCACGATGATGCTTTTTGTGGCCTTTATGTTTTTTATGCCCTTTGTGTTTGCCATTATCCTTGTGTTTTTCAACAATCACTCTTTCCCTGACGATTACACGGTCTCTCTCGATGACTCTCACCTGCGGAAGCGACGGTGTACCTACCTGTACATGTACCCCCGGCACGCTGACGCCGACATTTACGCTCGCCATCGCGAAACCCGCGGTTGCCGCTAAGACTACGACACTACCAATCAGTTTTTCAATCATGTCATCTCCTCATGCCCGGTTGACTGCTCTTTTGACTCGCCAAATGTCAGTTACTGCCGCTCCCCTCTGCCCTGACTTTTTCGTTTGGACTGATTTCCAGCTGCACACGGCGATTCAAGGCCCGGTTCGCCTCGGTATCGTTGGGTACGGCGGGGCGGCCGGAGCCATAGCCAACCGCTGTCATTCGGGAGCCGGATACGCCATTCGAGGCGAGAAAGCCTCGAACATGATCGGCGCGCCTTTCACTTAACGGTTTGTTGATGGAGTCGGACCCGCTTGAATCGGTATGTCCTTGTATGATCATGGTGGTTTCCGACTGCGCCAGTGTGGCTGCGGCCTTGGCCAATGACTCCCTCGCTGCGGGTTTCAGGGCGTCCTTGCCGGTATCGAACAGTATGCCCGACGGTAATGCGACGTACACCTTGTCGCCGTCCCGAACTACCTCTGCTTCCGGCATGCTCTTCTTCAGTGCGGCTGCCTGCCGGTCCATATAGTTGCCGATCCCGCCTCCGACGACTGCACCGGTAAGGCCGCCAATCGCGGCATTGCGTCCTCTGTGCGACTTCTTACCGACCAGCGCGCCCACACCTGCACCTACTGCAGCCCCTCCCAGCGAACCTATCGCCGTCTTTTGCCACTGCGTGCTGCCGTCCGGGTTTGTAGCGCAGCCGCTTCCCATCAGGGTAACCATGGTTCCAGCCGCTACGACGTTCAGTATCAACTTTGTTTTCACACTCTTTCTCCTATCCAGGCTGTTAACGCTTTAGTTGAAAAAATAACGGATGCCGACGGTGCTGGAAATGCTGGTAGGATCGAAATCGCCACTGCGCTGGCCGCGGACCGAGATGTCGGCATCGGGGGCTGCGACAAGCTTCACCTCCGCGGTCAGAGCCAGCTGTTCTTGAATGAAATAATCGGCGCCGCCGCTTGCGTGGACGCCGACCGTTGTGTCGACGTCGCGTCCAGTCCCGTCATTAGGATCATAATCAGTGACAAGGATATCCAAGCCGATCCCGGCATACGGAACCAGCTTCCGGATCTGGGCAAGTGTGAAACGATACTGACCGCCGAACGAGATGTTGGCGACGCTGAAATCACCGGTATCGGAGCCGAAAGATGAACCGGTCACATCGAATTCGGCAGCGAAGTTATCATCTATGCCGTACAAAAAACCGCCGCCACCGATTACACCGTTATCCGTTCTGTTGGTTCTGTTGTTGCCATATTCCGCATCATTGTCGGCTGGGACCACGAAGCCTGCTTTTCCGGTGACTCCAAATCTTCCTTTGATGCTGTCGGCCATGGCAGCAGTTCCCGAGGCCAAAGAAACGGTTGTTGCGAGACATGCGAGAGTGATTAGCCTTTTCATTGTAGATTCCCTCCGTTGATTGAATTGGTGCAGACAAGTTAAGCAGAGACGCCCTGTTTCCCTCCCGGTTATTGACCCTGAACGCAAAAAAGCCGGGCCGCCTGAATATCGATGTGATATTTCGGCGACCCGGCTGTCTCGGTGAGACCCTTTAGGCTTTCCGTCCCATCCTCGCGGATGGTTTAGTATTGTCGTGTATCCGTGTAAAAACTAGCGGCAACATATCGCAACTTAGGAAACATGTCAATGACACATGATGAGGCGCCCAAAGCCTGTCCCGCAGTTTCCAAATGCATATTTGCTGGTCGGCGCTGAACGACCGGCGCCGCATTCGTACGGCACCGGATAGCGGTTCGTCTCGCGGGGGCGATCCGGAAAAACCGGAGCTGGCCGATTTATGCCCCAAACCCATGCGATTGCGGCAACGCAGGGCATTGAACTCGCGCAGCCCCGAACAGATTCATACGGCGGAAACAGCAACGTTGAATTAAGTTTTTATTAGATATATTGCTTCGGCAATCGATATCGACGGCAGTTCAATGATAAAACTTTATTCTATGCTCTTTTATAATTGAAATTTAGATTAAATGCATATATAGAGTATCATCAAACTTATCCCTAAGGAAGGAGACGCATTATGGAAGAGATACCGGCTCAAGCAACTGATACTGTCGAAACGCCTGAAGGAAACGTTGATCTAGGACGTGCTGAACGCCTGGAGAAAATCGCCAAGAATCATATCCTGGCATCTATGGGGGTGGGGCTGATTCCGATCCCTTTGGTTGACATGGTTGCATTAACTGGAATTCAGCTAGACATGATCAAGAAACTCTCCGCGGAATACGATGTCCCCTTCCGGCAGGATGTGGGAAAATCGATCATCACCTCGCTTGTGGGCGGACTGCTTCCCGCGTCGCTGGGGGGCACCATCGCCAGTCTGATCAAATTTGTTCCCATTATCGGCCAGACCACCGGCGCCGTTACCATGCCGGTCATCTCAGGGGCCTCCACCTACGCCATCTACAAGGTGTTCATACAGCACCTCGAGTCGGGCGGCACCTTCCTGGACCTGGATCCCGCCAAGGTCAAAGCCTATTTTGCCGAACAGTTTACCCAAGGCAAAAAAGTTACAGCCGATCTGACCAAGAAGGGTGGAGCTACTGCCGCCTGAACCGTTGCTGGATGCTGAAACGTCAGCGTGGCGCCGGGAACCTCGCTCTTGCGCGCCACGCCCTCTTTTAATTTTCATGTAGCCCCGAGCGAGGTATCCTTGCCGCCCGTACGTCACCTGACCGATTCCACACTGCTGGAATTCTTCAAACGCGAATCCCGGAGCCCGTGGCGGGCGATACTGATCATGTCCACGCTCTCCGGTATTGCCAATGGCCTGCTCCTGGCGGTGATCAACGCCTCGGCCGGGACCACCTCACAGCTTGTCGTCAATTTCCGCTATCTCATCATTTTCGTGCTCTCGTTTGTCCTTTTCTACGTCACGAAAAAGCAGGCGATGATCCAGTCGACCATCATTGTCGAGCAGGTGCTCCGGGCGGTACGGGTGCGCATCACGGACAAGATAAGGTCCTCATCACTGCTCGCCTTCGAGGGAATCGGCCGGGAGCTGATCTATAACCGTATCACCCAGGAGACCACCACCATCTCCCAGGCGGCCCCGGTGCTGATCAACGCCTGTCAGGCTGCCATCATGCTGGTTTTTGCCGGTGTCTACATCCTGTACCTCTCCCAAGCCGCCCTGCTGATAAGCGTCGTCACCATCGGCGGCGGCTTGGTCATGTACCTGGCGCACCATCGCCAGGTGTCGCAGGAACTGCGGGAGGCGGATCTCAAGGAACGGGAGTTCCTCGCGCTGCTGAATCAGGTGATGCAGGGCTTCAAGGAGATGAAGCTGAATCGCCGCAAGAGCGACGACCTGTTCGCCCATTTCAAGGAGATCGCCGAGCAGTCGGAAACCCTCAGAGTGAGAACCGGCACCCTGTACGTCACCGATTTCATGTTCTCCCAGGTCGCCTTCTATCTGCTTTTGGCCTGTCTCATCTTTTTGATGCCCCGCTTCAGCGACACTTCGGCGGTGACCATCATCAAGCTGACCGCCTCGATTCTGTTCATCATGGGCCCCCTGGAAAACTTCATCTCCGCCATTCCGTTTTTCGCCAAAGCGAACGTTGCAGCCGGCAATCTTCAGGAGCTGGAAAGCCGGCTGGATAGCGCCCACGATCTGGCTCCGGCAGCGGAAATTGACGCGCAAAGCCCGATGCTGTTCGACAGCATCAAGTTTGACGATGTCATGTTCAGCTATTGCGATGCAGAAGGTCGGCAGCTTTTCTCGGTGGGGCCCATCAACGAGCATATCCGGCAGGGAGAGGTGCTGTTTGTGGTTGGCGGCAACGGCAGCGGCAAATCGACTTTCCTGAAGCTGCTGACCGGGCTGTACGCTCCCGGCTCGGGGGCCATCAGGATCGACGATATCTCGCTGGACCGGGACAGCGTCGCCTCCTTTCGCGAGATGTTTTCCATCGTCTTTGCCGACTTTCATCTCTTCGAAAAGCTCTACGGCGTCGCAGAGATAGATGCCGCGCGGATAAAGGGTCTCATTCTGGAGATGGAACTGGACAGGAAGACCTCGTTCTCAAACGGCGGCTTCACCAATGCGAATCTCTCCACCGGGCAAAGGAAGCGCCTGGCGCTGATAACGGCACTGATGGATGACAAGCCGGTCTACGTCTTCGACGAGGTTGCCGCCGACCAGGATCCGGTTTTCAGGAAGTATTTTTACGAGACCTTCCTCGCCAAGTTGAAGAGCGAGGGAAAGACCGTCATTGCCGTTAGCCACGACGACCGTTATTTCCATGTTGCCGACAGGATTATCAGGATGGATTACGGAAAAGTGATCAGGGAAGGTGCCTAAAAGATGCAACTGAACCGGACCGGCATACGGCGTTTTCTCACGGCCTCTCGTCAAAGATGGCAGCTCTTTTCCGAACGTTCCGGAAAACACTTTTCGGAGAGGAGAACCCACTGGATCGTGGGGATACTCGTCTTTCTGCTGCTCTTGGCAATTCTGTGGCCCAGCATCTTCATCACCATCCACTCGGGGGAGGCCGGCGTCTATTACAAACGCTTCGGTGGCGGCACCATCATCGACAAGGTTTACGGGGAAGGGTTACACGTCGTTTCGCCATGGGACAAGTTGACGGTCTACAACGTCCGCTTTCAGACCGAGCCCCACGAAATGGAGGTCCTGACCGGCAGGGGGCTGCAGGTTCACGTCAAACTGGCTGTAAGGTTTCAACCCGAATACGAGATGCTGGGAGTGCTGCACCAGAAAGTCGGGCCGGACTACTTCCTCAAGATCATCATCCCCGATGTGGAGGCCACCATCCGCAAGGTGGTCGGCAAGTATGACGTTGAGGAGCTATATTCCTCCCAGAAGGATATCCTCCAGAAACTGACCAACGAGGCGTTTTCTTCCTCCAACGATAAATACATCAAGATCGATTCCCTTTTGATCACCCGGATCGAAATGCCCCAAAAGATCAAGGAGGCCATCGAGAAGAAGCAGGAGGAACAGCAGTTGTCCGAAGCTTACCTCTACAAGCTGGCAAGGGAGAAAAAAGAGGCGGAAAGAAAGGAGATCGAGGCCAAGGGTATCAGGACAGCCAACAGCATCATATCCTCGTCACTCTCCGAACAGATTCTGCGCTGGAAAGGGATCGATGCCTCCTTGGAAATGGCCAAATCGGATAACTCGAAGATCGTGGTGTTCGGCGCCGGCAAATCGGGCCTGCCGCTGCTCTTTGACACCAATACCGCTACCGCTTCGGGGAAAGGGAAGTGATGTTCCGGGCGAAGAAATCGCATGGCCTCATGGCAAGGTACGCTCAAAGAGCGGTTCTGTCCCTATGCGCGCTGATGCTGCTCGCAGCCTGCGGCAAGGAATACGCTGAGGTCAAGAACCAGCGAATCAGGGACGTGAACCGGTCCGACACCATCAACATCGCCGTGATATGGGACGAACAGGCAACGGACAGTCTGCTGGTAAAGGGGGTCACGCTGGCAGCGGACGAAATAAATCGGCAGGGCGGACTTTCGGGACGCAAACTGGCGCTAAAGGTCTATCACGCCAGGAACGATGCCCATGAGCAACTGCTGGCAAAGAAGGTGGCAAAGGACACCTCTTTTGCGGCTGTCATAGGACACCGATTCTCATCAAACAGCATACCGGCGTCGGTAACGTACGAGTATCACGGACTTCTCTTTGTATCGCCGTCTTCAACGAACATCAACCTCACCAATCACGGCTTTGAATATACCTTCAGAACCATAGCGTCGGATCGCAATATCAGCAGGGAAATCGCTGCTCTCATGAAGTCGCTCGGACACCGCAGGATCGCGATTATCGACGACCGCGGCGTGTACGGCAAGGGGATCGCGGATGGCGTCATGGAATCCCTGGCGGACCTGGGTTTGCAGACGGTCGTGCGCCGGCATTTCACTCCCAGGACCGACTTCAAGCAACTCTGCGCGGAACTGCTCCGGCACGATTTCGACGCCATCTTCCTTGGGGGGGTAATGCCCCAAACGGCGGATTTCATACGGGTAGCTCGTCAAATGGGTATCCAGCAACGCGTGTACGGCGGGGATGGCCTGGATTCTGCGGAGCTGGCGAGAATTGCCGGCGAAGCGGCAAACGGCACCGTTGTGCCTACTTCGTTCAACCCGGAGATCGACCATCCGTTGACAAAGGCTTTTGCAAGCAGCTTCAAAAAGCGTTACGGAAAGGCGCCGGATACTTTCGCAGCCGCGGGTTACGACTCGTTGAAGATAATCTTCGAGTCGATGCAAAGGAGCAAGAGCGCCGAACCCTCGGTTGTTGCTTCTCATATGAGGTTTCTCAAGGATTGGCAGGGAGTGACGGGCAGCTACACCTACGATCTTCAGGGGGATCTGGTGGGGAAAAGCAGTTACTTCAAGTTCCTGGATCAGAGTCAATTTGTCTATGTGCATGATTCGGCAACCACGGAGCCGCTGAAAAAGGGCGGGGTGGCCGCACAGATCGACAGATTGCCGCACCAACCTAAAATCTCCAAGGAGTAGTCATATGATGCTGGCATTTGCTTACCTTGGGCTCTGCTTCTGCATAGCCTTGTTGGGGACCAACAGGAAGTTCGGCTACTGGGGTTATTTCTTCAGTTCTCTGTTTCTTACCCCTATGATCGGCATCATCGTCTTGCTTGGTTCCGACAAACGGGCGGAACAGCCGAAGAAGTGCCCCAAATGCGCCCATTCCCTGAGCAGCGGGAGCTAACCGATGCCGGCTGCCGTGAATCTGTTCCTTTTTCCGTTTGCCGGGGGCAACGCCTACTCGTACCGGTCGCTTGAGCGGCGCATGCATCCCTCCATAAACGTGGTTCCACTGGAGCCTCCCGGCCGGGGCCGGCGCTCGCGGGCATCGCGTCTGACGAGCGTGCATGAGATGGCGCTTGATCTGGTGGCATGCATGCGCCCTTTCCTGGACCGCCCCTTCGCGCTCTTTGGCCACAGCATGGGCGCCCTTTCGGCCTACCTTGTCACCTGCCAACTCGCCAAGGAGCAGCTTCCGCTGCCGCTCCATCTCTTCGTTTCCGGCAAGGGACCGCCTCACAGAATCAGCAGCGAGGCGCAGTGGCATGCCCTCCCCTCTGAGGATTTCAAACGGAAGCTCGCCGAACTGGGAGGCTGCCCACCGGCGGTTCTCGCTGACCCGGAGCTGATGGCCTATTTCGCGCCGATCATCCGCGACGACATGCGGGCCGTTGCGGAGTACCGACATGAAACGGCCGCGCCTCTTCAGGTCCCCATCACGGTCATGATAGGCACCGCTGAAAGCACCACCGGCGCCGAGGCCTCGCAGTGGCGGGAGATGACGACATCCGACTGCAGCGTGCTGCAGTACGAGGGGGGCCATTTCTTTTTGTTCGACCATGTCGACGACATCTGCGCGCGGCTCAACTCCGCACTCGGCACTTCGTGATGCTGCAGGTCCATCTGGCCTCCTCAGTGAAAAGGATCTCCGAGCAGACCGAGCAGCATTACCTGGCCGGCATACCGGCAGCGATGCACGCAGCGATTCAGCGCTATCGGCACTGGGAGGACAGGCAGGCGACGCTTTTCGGCAAACTGCTGCTGCAGCGAGCGCTGCGTAGCCGCCCCGGCCAGGGGGAGTGGTGGTCCCTTGAACGGCTGGAGCATACGGAAAAAGGAAAACCGTTCATCAGGGGAGCGCCCGGCTTCAACATCTCGCATTCCGGGGGAGTTGTGGCCCTGGCGATGGTCGATACAGGCGAGGTTGGCATAGACGTCGAGAAAATTAGGGCCGTCGATCTGGCCGATTTCGCGAATTATCTTCCTGAAACGGCTGGACTCGGTTCTCTTGCCCCATCGGAGCGGCTGAACAGCTTCTTTGCCTGTTGGACCAAGAAGGAGGCCGTTCTCAAGGGAGAAGGTTCCGGCCTGCTGGCCCCTTTGGAAGAGGTGCATCTGGGTTGCGAAGCCGCTGTTTTCCGGCAACGCCCCTGGGGCCTTCGAAAAATCGATTGCGGCGCGGCCTATTGCTGTCATGTGGCAACCAGTGAGCATCAGGCTGGCTGCCTGGTCGAAACGGTGAACTTTTGAAAGGCGGGTGCGAGATGAGGAACGTTTCGAAAAGTCGGTCCGGATCTGCTGTCTGGCAAGCGGGAACGGGATTTGTCAAACGGTGCGCCGTTTTTTTGCTCATCGCCGCTGCCGGCACGCTGTGCGTTGCAGCAGCCGATGTGCGGGCCGAGGAACCCGTGCTCACCCCGGAATACCTCAAGCAGACCAACCCGGAGCTGTACCGGCAGATCCAAGGCTCGCCAAGACTGCCGCCGAAGCGGGTCGATCCGGACCAGCCTTACCCCGCCTATCCCGGTTTTTTCGCGCAACCGGTATTGAAACCTGATCAGCTGGAGGATTGGTGGGAGAACAGCTCGTTTCTCTACACCCCTCAGTACCCGTATCTGCTCAAACATACCCACATGAAGTTCTCGTATGGCAAGACTACGGGCAACGATGACGGTTACGCCGTCAAGGGGGGTTTATACCTCGCCCTGCGCAAGGATAGGTTCACAAACTTCATAGGCTATGAGGTGGACAAGAAAAACATCGAGTCGCGGGACGGTTCTTCCTACGACAAGGATGTCCAGAGTTTCGAAGAGACAGCGCTCTATGAGTTGAACCGGTATCTTTTCGTCGAGGCGGGGATGTACTGGCAGCGTCTCAGTCTGCAGAAGATCAGGGACCGTTACATGCCTTTTGCAGGGATAGGTTCTTACAACGTGCTGCAGGATGTTTTGGATCAAAAGAAGGACCGCCTGGGCCTGAACTTCGGGATCGGCAGGGTCAGGGACGAATACGAGCCGATCATATTGGAGATGATAAACAAGGATTCCGACACCTTTAACGGGGTTTACGCCAGAGCGGATTTCAGCCACAAGTTCAGCGACCTGTTGACCTACCGGCAAAAGTTCGTCATGAAGCACGCCATCGACTCCACTCCCATCTACAGTATCACCACCATACCGCAGACGACAGAGCAGCAAGCGATCGTGGTGGGGACCACCAAACGCTATGACTGGCGCTGGACCAACTCGCTGGAATTCGCGCTCAACCAGTACGTCGGTTTTCTGGTTTCCTACGAGGTGGCGTATGACAGTAATCCCTGGCCCGTAGTGGCCAAGCGGGACACGGAACTCATGACGGGCTTCAAGTTCGCCTACTGACGCTTGGCCGCATACATTACACAAGAACCTTTCGCCGAACTTATCGTCAAGGAACAAAAGCTGTGGCCAGATCATTTTGCACCTACAACCTCAACAACATCGATGCCGTACAGCAGTTGAAACGATTGCCGGGCGATCTGCGTCAGGCGATGGCGGTGGTGGGAAGGGTTTTCCCGATCAGGACCAACAACTACATGGTGGATGAGCTGATCGACTGGGACAACGTCGAGACCGATCCCATCTACAAGCTGAATTTTCCCTGCCGGGAGATGCTGCTTCCCGAACATTATCAGCGGATAGACGGGTTGCTGCAGAGCGGGGCTCCGAGGAGCGCGGTTCGCGAGGCTGTACAGGAGATCCGTTTCGAGTTGAATCCGCAATCGGTAGCCGCCATGGATGAAACCCTCCCCGCCATCGATGGTCGGAAGCAGCAGGGGATCGTGCATTGCTATCCCGAGACGGTCCTTTTCTTTCCCGCACAGGGACAGATGTGCCATGCGCACTGCACCTTCTGTTTCCGCTGGCTCCAGTTTGTGGGTGACGAAGAGGAGATATTCACCAGTACCGATGTGGAATCCCTGGTCGGTTACGTGTCGCAGCACGAGGAAGTGCGGGATATTCTCTTCACCGGAGGGGATCCGCTCTTCATGAAGACGCAGACGCTTGCCGGTTACGTCGACAGGATACTGGCAGCGGATATCCCCCATCTGAACGCCATCCGGTTCGGAACCAAGGCGATCACCTACTGGCCCTACCGTTTCCTGACCGATCCTGATGCGGACGAACTGCTGGCGCTCTTTGAGAGGATCATCGCCAAGGGGAAACATGTCGCCATTGTAGCCAACATCAACCACCCCCGCGAACTCTCGACCGACGCCGCCCGGCAGGCCATTAGCCGCATCCGCGCCACCGGCGCCGAGATCCGGGCACAATCCCCGTTGCTGCGCAACATCAACGACGACGCGGCGATATGGTCCGACCTCTGGCTGGAACAGGTCAGGCTCGGCATCATCCCCTACTACCAGTTCGTGGTACGCGATACCGGGGCGCGTCACTACTTCGGAGTGCCGCTTGTGGAAGCACTGGCGATTTTTCGCGACGCCTACCGCAGGACCAGCGGAATTTGCCGAACGGTGCGCGGCCCCTGCATGTCCACCCCGCAAGGAAAGGTGCAACTGCTCGACGTGCAGCAACTGCAGGGGGAAAAGGCACTGCTGCTGCGCTACCTTCAGGCACCTGTGGCTGAGCATGTGTTAAGTACCTTCTTTGCCGTCTACGACGAAAAAGCGCAATGGTTCACCGACCTGAAACCGCTGCGCCCGGAAGACGCCGTCTTTTTCCGGAACGGCTAGTTCTCCCACCTGTTGCAGCATCGTTCTTTGACGGGAGGGATCAGGGGATGGTGAAGCAGCCAATGAAGCCGCTGATGGCGCCTTCCCCCTCTCACAAAGTCCCTCACACACCAGGGGAGAGGGACTTTGCTCCAGTTGTTGGGCACGCTTCGCTTTGCCCAACCTACGTTCTCACACCAGGGGAGAGGGGACTGCCATTAAGTCGGCGGTTATCACGCAGATGCAGACAACGTAGGGGCGGTTCCCGAACCGCCCAGCCACTCCAGTTGTTGGGCATGCTTCGCTTTGCCCAACCTACGTTCGCACACCAGGGGAGAGGGGACTGCCATTAAGTCGGCGGTTATCACGCAGATGCAGAACAACGTAGGGGCGGTTCGCGAACCGCCCAGCCACCGATGCAAACGGGAAAACGCGGCTGCTCACCCAAATTCAAAACGGGCGGTTCGCGAACCGCCCCTACAGGGTGAAATTAACGGCAGCGGGGGCTGGGGGAGGGTGAAAAGCAGTACTTTTCCGACCAGGCTCATACTGCAATTACCTACCGGACAACGCTGGCACAAACCCCGGCAAAGGAGTTCTATCATGCAACCGATCCAGAGAGTTACCAAGCTGGTGGCACTGTCGGCAGTTACCGCCCTCGTGCTCTGCGTCTGCGGGTGCGGAGACAGCGAGTATATCTCCGGAGATACCGCGACGGCTCCACCGGTAACTGGAAAAACGGACGCCGCCCTGAAAAAGACCATCGACGATTACATGACCGATTACGGGACACCTGCGGGTGTTCCGGGCGCGATTGTCGCGGTGAAGATGAACGGCTACCAGACTTGGTACTATGCGACCGGTTCGGCGGAAATCGACCTGTCCAACAACACGCAAAAGAGCGCCATGAAGCCGGAGATGCCCTTTCGCATCGCCAGCATGACCAAGATGTTCATGGCCCAGACGGTCCTTCAGTTGGTTCAGGAGGGGAAAATAGATCTGGATAAGAGCGTCGACTACTACCTCCCGGGCGCACTGACCGGCAAAAACGCGGGCAACGCGAGCAAAATCACCATCGAGATGCTGCTCAATCACACCAGCGGCCTTTACAGCTATGTAACCTCGGACGCGGGCCTCATGAACGGGAACGGCCCCACTGCCGGGCTCCCCATGAACTCCTTTGTCAAGAGCCTTGGCCAGGCCACCTGGACCCACTCCGTTTCCCCGCAGGACCAGGTGCTGACCTTCGTCAATACCTTCAATCCGCCGACCTCCATAAAGGTTCCGGTCTTCAATAACGCAAGCTCCGTAGGCAACCCCTATGGAACCAACCCGTACTTTGCACCTGGCACCGCTTTTCACTATTCCAACACCAACTATTACCTGCTCGGTCTCCTGATCGAAAAGGTGACCGGCAAATCGGTCGAGTCCGAAATCGAGCGTCTGATCACCAAGCCGCTCGGTCTCCAGGACACCTGCCTGCCGACTACGAACGGTTTTGCTACCGCCAATCACGTGCACGGCTATACCGATTATTTCAACAACCAGTCCTACCTGAGCACAATGGAGGATGCGCTGCTGGCATTTAGACTCGATTCGGCCGGAAACGCCTGGAGCAACGGTGACGGGTTACTGGAGGATTTCTCCTATGTAAACCCCAGTTTCGCCTGGACCACCGGCGGCATCATTTCCAGCGCGAAGGACCTGCTCACCTTTACCGAATTCGTGATGAAATCGCGGGTACAATCGGGCCGGGAAGCCGGGAAATGGATCCAGGCTTCCCCTCTGGACAACCGGACCTCATTCCAGTACGGCCGCGGCATCGCACGGGTGAACGAGGTCATGTTCGGTCACGGAGGGCAGTTTGCAGGATACAACGTCGCCTGCTACTGGTATTCGCCACTCGACGTCTACCTGCTGGTCATGACCAACAAATATTCCTACCTCGACAACGACCCCAACTACATGGGGGGATTGATCGTGGCGGGAGCCGAAGGGCTCTACAAGTCCGCCACAGGGAAAACGGTGATCCGGCACGACCCCAACACCGCCATCATCAACGGCATGCTGGGCGCTCTTGAGCAGGAGCCGGGTCTGGCCAAGGCATTGAAAAAAGCGGGGGGCGCGTCCTTCAGGCTCCCCGATGTAACACCGCTGATGAACTAACCGGAGAACTCATGGCAAGGACCTCCTTCATTTACTCCGGCATGGGCGCTCAATGGAGCGCCATGGGGCAGCAGCTCTTCCTGAACAACGAACTGTTCAGAAGCAAGGTGGCGCAACTCGACCCTGTCATCAGGCTGCATACCGGGTTTTCCGTTGTGGAAGAGATTCTCCGGGACGGGCAGTCGTCCCGTCTGAATACCCCCTGGATAGCTCACCCGGCCACATTTGCCATTGAAATGGGTATCACCGCCTTGTTCGCATCGTGGGGAATTACCCCCCACGCGGTGCTGGGGCACAGCGGCGGCGAAGTTGCAGCGGCTTACACTGCGGGCGTACTTGCCCTGGAGGACGCGGCGCGCCTCCTGGGAGCCCACGGCCGGGTCATGCGCCAGGTGGGGGGAGTCGGAAGGATGCTCTTCGTGGCCCTCCCCTGGCGGCAGGCAGAAGGTCTCATCGCCGCCCACCAGCTGCAGCTCAGCATCGCGGCGCTTAACGGGCCCCGTTCCACGGTGGTTTCGGGTTGCGCGGGGATGGATGAACTGATCGCTCTCCTGGACGGTCAAGGGGTGTTCAGCCGCATCCTCAATACCGACGTGGCGTTCCACAGCCCCCAGGTGGAGCCTGCACTGGATGAATTCCGCAGCTCCCTTAAAGCCCTGACACGCGGATCGGCCAAGCTCCCCGTCTACTCCTCCTGGCGCGGCGAAATGGCTGCGCCCGAGGATTTCGACGCGGCCTACTGGGTGCGCCACATCAGGGAGCCGGTCCGCTTTGCCCCGGCCATTGCAGCCATGCTGCAGGACGGGGAGACGCATTTCCTGGAGATCTCCCCTCATCCGCTGCTGCAAGCAGCTCTTGCCGAGTGTTTCGGGCAGGGGCGCAGTCGCGCCTACGCCATCGGGACGCTGGAGCGGGATTCCGGCGGCATCGACGACCTGATGCGGAGCCTGCTTGCCCTGGAGCAAAGCGGCGCTTGCGTATCCTGGGACTCTCTGAGCGAGGCGGAGCGCCGCTCGGCCGACGCCCTGCGTCCTCCATCGTTTCCCGGCCCGTCGCATCCCGATGCCCTTCCCGACCGCGCCGCGCTGCTGCGGCTGATCGGCGCTGCGGTTGATGCTGCCAGTTCCGGTGCGCTCAACTGCGCTGACGAGCAGTGCGGTTTCTTCGACCTGGGGATGGATTCCCTGATGAGCATCCGGATGGTCCGGCACCTGGAGAAAGGGATCGGGATCTCCTTGCCGGTCACCGTTCTCTTCGATCACGCGTCTCCGGCAACCCTGGCGGATCACCTGTTGCGCCTGCTCCCGGGCGGGGACCAGCCGGAAACAGCCGCTGAAAGGGGAGTTTCCGCAGCCGCGGCCGGCGAGCCGATCGCCATCGTCGGCATGGGGTGCCGTTTCCCCGGCGGCGCCAATTCGCCCGACCAGTTCTGGCGCCTGATCGACGACGGCGGCATGGCCATCTCCGAGGTCCCCCTTAGCCGCTGGGACCCGGAGCGCTACTACGATCCCGATCCGCAGACGCCGGGCACAAGCTATGTCAAGCGGGGCGGTTTCCTGGTTCCCGACCGGCTCGACCAGTTCGATGCCCCGTTTTTCCGCATCCCCCCCCGTGAGGCCAGGGGGCTGGATCCCCAGCAGCGCCTCCTGCTGGAGGTGGCCTGGGAGACCCTGGAGCAGGCCAACATACCGCTTGAAGAGCTGAAGGGGAAGAACGTCGGCGTCTATCTCGGCATCTGCTGCGATGACTACAAGGCCGCCCACATCCACTCCGGCAGCATGGACCGGATCGACGCCTATTCCGGATCGGGTTCCATGGCCAGCTCCGCAGGGGGGAGGATCTCCTACGTATTCGATTTCACCGGCCCCAACCTCTCGGTGGATACTGCCTGTTCCTCGTCGCTGGTCGCCTTGCACCTGGCCTGTCAGGGGCTCAGGAACGGCGAGTGCGACGCCTCCCTGGCGGCCGGGGTGAACCTGCTTTTGACCCCGCATCATTTCGTCTATTTCTCCAAGCTGGGGGCGCTCTCCCCGGACGGGCGCTGCATGTCGTTCGAGGAGTCGGCCAACGGCTACGCACGCGGAGAGGGGTGCGGCGCGCTGCTGCTCAAGCGGCTGTCCGACGCCCGGCGCGACGGCGATACCATCTTGGCGCTGATCAGGGGGAGCGCCGTCGGCCAGGATGGCGCGAGCTCCAGCTTTACCGCCCCAAGCGGGCTGGCGCAACAGCAGGTGATCCGCAGGGCTTTGGCCGACGCCGGGCTCAAGCCGGCCGATATAAGCTACGTCGAGGCCCACGGCACCGGCACCGCTCTGGGTGATCCCGTCGAGGTCTCCGGCATCGGCACTGTCTACTGTAAGGGGCGCGCCCCCGAAAATCCCCTGCTGCTCGGTTCGGTCAAGGCGAACATCGGCCACCTGGAGGGAGCTGCCGGCATGGCCAGCCTGATCAAGGTGATTCAGGCCCTGCGCCACGGAAGGATTCCGCCTCAGCCCGGGTTCGGCAGGCCAAACCCTCACATCCCCTGGGAGTCGGTCGCGCTCAAGGTGGTCACCGAAACGACCCCCTGGGGAGCATCGGCGTCGCCCCGCAGGGCCGGTGTCAGCGGCTTCGGTTTCAGCGGCACCAATGCCCATGTCGTTCTGGAGGAAGCGCCGCCTGCTCCGGCTCAAGGCGCTGTTGTCACTTCCCCCTGCCACCTGCTGCAAATCTCCGCCCGTACTCCGCAAGCGCTGCGCGAGCTGGCCGAAAGCTATGCCGGACATCTTGCCGCCGCCGGTTCCCTGCCTGGCGATATCTGCGCCACAGCCGCATCGGGACGCAGCCGCTTCGCCGAGCGCCTGGCTGTTTCCGGGCGCACCCCCGAAGAGCTTGCGGACCGTCTGAACCATCGCCTGTCACAAGAGCTGCAGCCGCCGCTTTCCGCCGCCGGAAAAGGGGTGGCGTTCCTGTTCACCGGCCAGGGCTCCCAGTACCCCGGCATGGGGCAAGGGCTCTATGAAGCCTGGCCGGTATTTCGGGACGCCCTGGATCTCTGCGACCGGCTGTTCCTCCCTCGTCTGGGGCGCTCGATACGCCAGATCATGCACGGCGCGGACGCCGAACTGCTCTCCCGCACCCTCTACACCCAGCCTGCCATTTTCTCGCTGCAGCATGCGCTCTGCGCCCTCTGGGGCTCCTGGGGGATCCGCCCTGCCGCTGTTGCCGGTCACAGCATCGGCGAGTTTGCCGCGGCCTGTCTCGCCGGCGTAGTGACGCTGGAGGATGCGGTAAGCCTGGTGGCACGCCGGGCAGCCCTGATGGATTCCGTACCCGCCCAAGGGGTGATGGTCTCCGTGTCAGGGAGCGAAGCGGAGCTGGCACCGCTTCTGGCCGACATGGCGGACCGGGTTGCCATTGCCGCCATCAACACGGAGCAGAGCGTGGTGCTTTCCGGGGAGAGCGAGGCGGTGCGGCAGATTGTCGCCCGGATGGAACAGCGGGGGAGCCAGGTCCGCTACCTGCAGGTCTCCCATCCGTTCCACTCTCCCGCGATGGACCCGATCCTCGCCCCCTTTGGGCAGGCTGTCGCCGCCGTCAAAACCGATTGCGCCTCGATCCCCATGGTGTCCGGGGTTACAGGCCTGGTTGCCGCCGGAGACGATTTCCGCTCGCCTGAGTACTGGCGGCGCCAGTTGCGGGAACCGGTCCGGTTCGCCGCGGCCCTGGAAACCCTGCTGCAGCAGGGGTTCACGACCTTTGTCGAGATCGGCTCGGCCCCGATCCTTACCGGCTTTGGCAGGACGCTCTCCTCGGATCCCGGCCACGCCTGGCTGCCCAGCCTGCGCTCAGGCCAGGACGACCTGCTGCAGATCACCGGCAGCTTGTGCCGTCTGGTGGAGCGCGGCCAGGCCGACGCCCGCGACTACTACCGGGATCAGGGCCGCGGCTTGGCGCAGCTTCCCGGCTATCCCTTCCAGCGCTCCTCCTACTGGACCGCACCTCAGCCGCCTGCCGTTTCCGCCGCGGCATCCCCGGCGTTTGGCGCCGATCCGCTGCTGGGCGAGCGGATCGACTCCCCGGCCCTTTGCGGCGGGGCGCTCTTTGCCACCACGTTTACCCCCACTGCCCCCCGCTTCCTGGCCGAACACGTCATATTCGATCGCTTGCTGTCGCCGGCGGCGGCCCATCTCTGCATGATGGCCGCCGCGGCTCGCAGAGTGGCCGATGCCGCCGGATCGCCGGTAGCCCTGCGGGACGTTCACTTCATCCGCCCGCTGCTGGTCGGCGCCGAGGGGAGGGAGGTTCAGGTCATCCTGGGAGCTGCTGCTAACGGTACGCGTTCGGCCCGGGTGGTCAGCCGGGCCTGCGGTGCCACCGGCGCGACCTGGCTTGAGCATGCCGTCGGCACGGTGTCCGCGTCCGGCGCGGCGCCAAGCGGCGAAGCTCTGGACGGCATCAAAAGGCGCTGCAGCGAAGCGCTCGATCCGGCGGCATTCTACCAGGCCTTCCTTGCCGCAGGGTATCAGGTGGGACCATCCTACCGCCGGATACGTGAGATCTGGGGCGGAAGCGGGGAATCCCTCTGCCGTCTGGAAGGGGTCAGCCGTCCCGGAGATCCGGATCCCGGCCTGATGGATGCCATACTGCAGAGCATGAGCGCCGCATCTCATGAATTCAGGCAGGCGATCGCAGGGGGGGAGCGTATCTATATCCCGATGGGTGCGCTGGAGGTTCTTTTTACCGCCCCCCTGGAGTCCGACATATGGTGCCATTCCCGCTCACGTACCACCGGCGCCGCCATTGAAGCGGATCTGCGGGTCTATTCGTCGGACGGGGCGCAGCTCATGACAATTGGCGGCTTCAGCCTGCGCCGCACCGACCGGGCAACCATGTTTGCCGCCGAAACCACGCCGGAGATCCTCTACCGGCGTGCCTGGAAAACTTTCGACCCGACGGCGAAGATCGGCGCCGGTCAGTATCTGGTGGTCGGCGATGCCGCCGAGACGGGCCCCCTCGCCGCTGCCATCAGCGCCTTGGGGCACCCCTGTATCCAGCTCTCCCGGGAAACTCTCGCAAGCGAAGCCGTGGCCCGCTCCCGCAGCCGCGGCGGGGTGTCGATCCTGATCGCCGCGCCACTTGCCGAACCGGAATCGGGCCAGGAAAACCTGCCGGAACAGCTGGCCGGCATCTCCGCCCTGATCGCCGGAGTGGGGGAGCATCTTGCGCTCTCCGAGGGGGTGAAACTCTGGCTCGTGACACGGGAAGCGGCTTGCCTCGAAGGTAACAACCCGAATCCGCTCCAGGCCGCCTTCCAGGGGATTGGCCGTGCCGCTGCCCTGGAATATCCGCAACTTTGGGGCGGCATGGTTGATCTGGATGCCTTCCCTTCCGGCCGGACTGTGGAACAGCTCCTGAGCTTCATGGCGGCGCCCGATACCGAGCGCGAAGCCGCCGTGAGGGGTAACAGCGTGCTGGTCCCCAGACTGGAGCCGTTGCCTGGGATCAGCGGCAACGCCGGCGCGCCTTTCCGCAGCGACGCCTCATACCTGATTACCGGGGGAACCGGCACGCTGGGCCTGGTCCTGGCCGAGTCTCTGGTCACTGCGGGTGTACGCCATCTCTGCCTTGCCGGGCGCACGGAACCGGCTGGCGAAGCGGCCGGACGCTTCGCGGCCCTCGCCTCCAAAGGGGCAAGCGTCACCTTCATGCAGGCCGATGCCGCCTCAGCCGTTGATCTGGAGCGCCTGTTCACCTGCTTCGGCACAACCATGCCGCCGCTGGGCGGCCTGTTTCACCTGGCCGGGGTGCTCGACGATGCGCCGCTCTCCTCCCTCGATCGGTCCCGTCTGCAGCAGTCCATGGGAGCGAAGGCGCTCGGGGCCTGGCATCTGCACCGGCTTTGCGAGAGCCTGCAACTTGACCATTTCGTCCTCTTCTCCTCGGCGGCAGCTCTGCTGGGGGGGCGGGGACAGGGAGGGTACGCTGCGGCCAACTCGTTTCTGGACGCTCTCGCCTGTCTGCGCCGCAGCCGGGGGCTGACCGCGATCAGCATCGACTGGGGTCCCTTTTCGGGCGGCGGCATGGCCGAATCATCAGAAATGGTGCGACGGGTGATCGAGCGGCAGGGGTTCGGCTTCATCCCGCCGGACAGCATGTTCCCGATCATGGAACAGTTGCTTCGTGCCGATCTCCCCTGTGCCGCTGCCGTTCTCTGCGACTGGGATCGTTACCGGGAGGCGAACCAGCTGGCGCCGGGGGGGCTGCTTGCCGCTTTGACCTCGCGTGAGAAACCGGGAGCGCGCTCCGATAACCTTTGCGCCATCGGGCAGGAGCTCCGCGACGCCGCTCCCGATCAGCGCAGGAAACTGCTGATCGGCCACCTGCAGCTGAGAGCCGGGGAAATCATCGGCACCCAGGGGGAGAGACTCGAACCCGGGACGCCGCTGCTTGAGCTGGGGATGGACTCTCTCATGGCCATCGACTTGAGGAATGCCCTGGTAAAGGATCTCGAGGTCAGCCTTACCGTGGCGACTTTGTTCAACTTCCCGACTCTGGACCGGCTGGCCGGTCATCTGCTCGAAGAACACCTGGCGTTACCCGCCGAAACGGCTGCGACCGCCGCGATTTGCGACGTGGTCGGGTCTGCACGGGATCTTCTGGCAGAGCTGAAGGGATTGATGGCATCAGAAAACCGGGAGGGTGCATGAAGGGATTGATCGTCAATGGAAGCCCCAGGGGAAGGAAAAGCAACAGCAAGATAATGTCCGACTTTTTTGAACAAGGGTTAGTCGCTGCCGGCGTCGAGACGGAATCTATCTACTTATCCGAGACCAGACTTGAATTTTGTCGCGGCTGCTTGGCCTGTCTGAAGGGAAAGCAAGGCAGGTGCGTCATCGATGACGAGATGAACCTGTTTCTGGATAAATACAGTGCGGCTGATTGGGTGGTTTTTACTTCCCCCGTTTATTACTACACCATGCCGGCGATGCTGAAAAACTTCATCGAGAGACTGCTGCCTTTGTCTACCTATCAGGTATACCGCCACGAGACCGGCGCCTTCTATCACGAGAACAGGTATTTGAAGCAGCCCAAGATAGCGCTGCTGGCCAACTGCGGCTTTCCGGGGGAGGGAAATTTCGAGGGGATAAAAGTTGCCTTTACCTTTTTGGATCCGCTGATAACCATCTGCCGCAACCAGGGGGAGCTTCTTAAAATCAGTAAAAATCCCGCGAGGAAAATCGTCGCGGACTATGGCAAATTGTTGAAAAAAGCGGGTCGGGAACTGGTCCGGACCGGTGCGCTCTCAGCCGATCTGCAGCAAAAACTGACCGTTTCGCTCATGTGCGACGATGCATACGCCAACGGCATCAACACCAGGGAAATACCGATTTAGGCAGGCGTCGACCGGTTTGGTCTTTCTTTGCGTTATCCCCTCCCTTGACGGGAGACGCTGAGGGAGCATGTTGCATGTAACATGTAACGTGTAGGTTGGGCAAAGCGAAGCGTGCCCAACAACTACTGCGAGATATCCTATCGCAAAGCCGACTCTTAAGAGGGACCTTCATATTCAGGATCCATTTTGGACACGTTCGGGATCGCGTATGCAAGAGCTACGAAAGCCGATATGTTGGGCACGCTTCGCTTTGCCCAACCTACGATACCGGTAAGGCGATATCAGGGATACCGAGCGTTGGGCACGCTTCGCTTTGCCCAACCTACGATACCCAACGCATGCTGAAGAGATGAAAGAATGGTCCCATTGACCACCATCTTCGGCATTCGCCATGATGATGGTGCGCGTTGCTGAATCTGCTAAAAACTAAGGATACCAGCCATGTCACACCTGCCGACCTACCAGGAGGCGCTGAAGAAGGCCTCCTCTGCCATAGATCTGCTGATTGCCGAGAATGAGCGACTCAAACGCCGGGAGCCGATCGCCATCATCGGCATGGGGTGCCGCCTGCCGGGGGGCGCCAACTCTCCGCGGGAGTACTGGCGCCTGCTCTCGGAAGGTCGTGACGCCATATCGCCCATCCCGCCCGAGCGCTGGACCGCTGCCAGTTTCTTTTCCGAGGACCCCGAGGCTTCCGGCAAGATGTACGTCGCCGAGGGGGGGTTTCTGGACCTGTCCCCCTACGATTTCGACCCGCGTTTTTTCGGCATCTCGCCCAAGGAGGCCAAGGCGCTGGACCCGCAACAGCGGCTTCTGCTGGAGACCGCCTGGGAGGCGCTGGAGCATGCCGGGATCGATCCCGCCTCGCTGATGGGGAGCCGCACAGGCGTGTTCATCGGCATATCGAGCAGCGATTTCGAAAGCGCCCATATCCATTCGGACCAGCTCTCCCTGATAGACGCCTATTCCATGACCGGCATAACCTTCAGCACCGCTGCCGGGCGCATATCGTACACCCTCGGGCTGGAAGGCCCCAGCTTCCCGGTGGACACCGCCTGTTCCTCGTCCCTGGTCGCCCTGCACCTGGCCTGCCGCTCGCTCAGGGAGGGGGAGTGCGACCTGGCTCTGGTGGGAGGAGTCAACCTGATGCTGGCCCCGGAACCGCTCATCGCCGGCAGCAAGCTGCGCGCCCTCTCTCCCGACGGTCGCTGCAAGACCTTCGACGCAAGCGCCAACGGCTATGGCAGGGGCGAGGGGTGCGGCATGATCGTCCTGAAGCGACTGGACGGAGCGCAAAGGGACGCGGACCGCGTTCTGGCAGTGGTGAAGGGGAGCGCTCTCAACAACGACGGCCGCAGCAACGGCTTGACCGCCCCCAACGGAGTGGCCCAGCGTCGGGTCATCGGCGCCGCCCTGGAGGACGGGAATTTGCAGCCCGGGGATATCGACTATGTCGAGGCCCACGGCACCGGCACCCCGCTGGGGGATCCGATCGAAATCGAGGCGATCGCCGCGGTGCTCGGCCAGGGACGCGACGCCGCCCGCCCGCTTTTGGTCGGTTCCGCCAAGACCAATATCGGCCATCTGGAGGCGGCGGCCGGCGTGGCGGGTATCATCAAGCTGGTGCTCTCTTTGAACCGGGAACATATCCCGCCCCATCTCCACTTCCGCTCCCCCAATCCCCACCTCGCCTGGGACCGCTTGCCGCTACGGATCGTTTCCGGCGGAGCTCCATGGCCGCGCTCCGCCCGTCCCCGGCGCGCTGGCATCAGCGGCTTCGGCTTCAGCGGCACCAATGCCCATGTCATCTTGGAAGAAGCGCCGCTTGCTGAAAAACCGCCGCTTCCCGACGGACGCGGCAGTCATCTGCTGGTCCTGAGCGCAAGCGACCAAACGGCGCTGCGCGCCCTCGCCGGTCGTTACGCCGAATACCTTCAAAGCGACGACCTGCCACAGCTTAGCGCCATCTGCAACACCGCTGCCACAGGCAGGAGCCGCTTCCCGTTTGCCCTGGCCGCAGCCGGGGCAACGCCGCGGCAGTTGGCGCAACGGCTGACCGCTTTCGCGGGGGAGGAAACAACGACCGGCGTCTACCCGCGCTCCCAGCCGGCGGGCCGCCAGGGCCCGGTCTTCCTTTTCACCGGCCAGGGTTCCCAGTACCCCGGCATGGGGAAGGAGCTCTACCAAACCTCGCCGGTCTATCGCGAGGCTGTCGACCTTTGCGACACCCTGTTCGCCCCCCTGCTGCGCCTTTCCATCCGCGACCTGATGCACAATGGCAGCGAGGAGGAACTGGCCCGCACGGTCCATACCCAGCCGGCGATTTTCTGCCTGGAGTATGCCCTGGCCCGGCTCTGGCAGTCCTGGGGCGTCATCCCGTCAGCAGTTCTGGGACACAGCATCGGGGAATTCGTTGCCGCCTGCATCGCCGGAATTATGCCTCTGGAGCATGCCGTGACCCTGGTGGCTCATCGGGGCCGTCTGATGAACGCGCTCCCTGCGGGCGGCGTCATGGCGGCGGCATTGTGCCCCGAAGCAGAGGCTTTGCCGGCGCTTGCGCCATTTGCCGGCCGGGTCTCGGTGGCGGCGGTCAACTCCCCGGGCACCGTGGTCATCTCGGGAGAACAGGCCGCGGTGGCCGCTGTTCTGGAGGCTCTCAAGCAGCAGGGGGTATCTTGCCAGTACCTGACCGTCTCCCACGCCTTCCATTCCCATCTCATGGATCCGGCGCTGGACGAGTTCGAAAGGATCGCCGCCGGACTCACCTTCCAGGAACCTCTCCTGCAGGTCATCTCCAATGTCACCGGCAGGCCGGCTCTGGGGGACGACCTGCGGACCGCTTGGTACTGGCGCCGGCATCTGCGCCAGGCGGTACGGTTCGGCGATTCGATCGACTACCTCAAGCAGCGGGGCAACGACCTGTTTCTGGAGATCGGCGCCAGCGCGACTCTCTCCTCATTCGTGCGCCAGGGTGCCGGAGCAGCCTGCCGCTGCACTGCTTCCCTAAAGAGGGGGGTTTCCCCCTGGTCGACCCTCGCCGCGGCCCTTGGCGAGCTGTTCGCAGCAGGGGTCGATATCGACTGGAAGGGGTATGACGCGCCTTACCAGGCGGGAAAGGTTGCCATACCGACCTATCCGTTTCAGCGGGAGCGCCACTTCATGGATCCGGTCCGGGAACCGGTCGGGAAAGCAAAAAGCGACTCTCTCTGCCGCGCCGCAAAGGAACACCCGCTAGTTGGCAGCCGGCTCGATTCCCCCTCCCCAGAACGCCGCTTCAGCTCCGCTATCGGGACCGGCGCAGAGAACTGGCTCACCGGCCATACCATCTACGGTGCGGTCATCCTGCCTGCCGCCGCCTATCTGGAAATGGCCCTTGCAGCGGCAGCATCGGAGGGCCTTGCCGCTCCGCTGGTACTGGAGCAGGCGAGGTTTCTGGCTCCGCTGGTTCTGACGCAAGAGACCAGGAGAGTGCAAACCATCTACCGGCCTGAGACAGGTGGAGTGGAGGTCTTCAGCAGTAGCGGCGACCAGCGATGGTCGCTGCACGCAGGGATGAAAATCCGCTCCCAGCCGGGTGCCGGGTTTTCCTCCCCTGCGGAGATCCCTTCCCCTGGCGAGCTACTGGAGCGGGACGGGTCACTCTTTTATGCCGACCTGCTGGAGAAAGGGTACAGCTATGGCGGGGTATTCCGGAGTATCGGACATCTGGCGCTGCAGGGCTCGGAGATCACCGGGGTCGTGGAAATTCCGGCACAGGCTGCAAAGGGCTTTGTCCTTCACCCCGCTCTGCTGGACGGCTGTCTCACCCTGGCCGGGGCATCGTTTCTGTATGGCGCGCAACCGCTGGATGACTCGGTGCTCTTTGTGCCGGCAGCTATCGAATCCCTGATTTTTTCCGGCAGGTCGGTCTCCACCCTGACCGTCTGCTGCCGGCAGAAAGAGCGGAACCGGACCAGTGCCAGGTTCGATCTGTTCGCCAGTGACGGAAACGGCGAGCCGGTGCTGCAGATCACCGGCCTGACCCTCAGGCGGGTCGCAAAAGAACAGCTTGTGCCGAGAGTGGAGACGCCGCTTGCCGCTCTCATGTATAGCGTTCAATGGCGGGAACTGGCGCTCGCGTCCCCCTCCCCTCCCCTGTCCGGCAGATGGCTGGTGCTGTCTGATGGCTCGTCCCTCTCCGAAGCTCTCTGCGCTGCGCTCAAAGGTGCCGGGGCCGGGGTTGTGGAGATCAGGGCATCTAAGCGTGAGGCAGCGCAGGCTGGCGTTGTTCAGGTCGACCCGCTCTCCCCGGCGCAGATGGAGCGCCTCGCCGTTCAGCTGCGGGAAGGGAGCGAGCCGGTAACCGCCATCGTGTCGCTTTGGGGCGATGCCGTGACAGGAAATCTCAACCTGGTACGGGGGCTTTTGGCTGCCCACCTCTTTAAGCCGCTCTTCCTTGTGACTGCGGGGGTCCATGATCCGACCGGGATGGAGCGCGGCATCAGGCCCGAGGGCGCGGCGCTCTGGGGCTTCGGCGCTTCGGTGGCCAGCGAAATGCCTGAACTTTCCTGCCGGCTGCTGGATCTTTCCCCCTGGCCCGGAAACGAGGAACTTGCCCTGCTGGTTCAGGAACTGGCCTCGTCCGACGGGGAAGACCGGGTGGCGCTCAGGGGGGGACGGCGTTTTGTGCAACGCCTGTCCGGGAGCCACCTCCCGGAGCGCCGTGACGGGCTGATCCTGCCGGAGCAAGACGGTTTCCGTCTCGATGTCGAGGAGCGGGGCAGCCTTGAGGGACTCTGCGTCAGGACATCGGGTCGTCGTCCCCCGGAGAGCGGCGAACTGGAGGTGCGGGTTCGGGCAGTCGGCCTCAATTTCCGGGACGTGCTGAATGTGCTTGGCCGTTACCCGGGGGACCCCGGCATCCCCGGTTTCGAGTGCAGCGGCGAGATAACCGGCGTCGGTTCCGGCATCGAAGGGTTCGCGGTCGGGGACCGGGTATTCGTCTTCAATACCGACGGCTGCATTGCCGACTATCTGAACGTATCTTCGGCTCGTGCCATGAAAATCCCGGATGACCGGTGTTTTGAGGAGGCCGCCGCCATTCCGGTTGCCTTTCTTACCGCCTGGCACGCCCTTCACAACCTGGCCGGCATGGCAAAAGGGGACCTGGTACTGATCCATGCCGCAGCCGGCGGGGTAGGACTGGCGGCAGTACAGTTGTGCCTGGCTGCTGGAGCCATCGTCTTTGCGACAGCAGGAAGCCCGGAAAAGCGAGAACTTCTTCAAAGTATGGGAGTTCGGCAGGTGATGGATTCCCGCTCGCTGGCCTTTGCCGAGCAGATCAGAGCCGCAACCGATGGTCGCGGAGTCGACATCGTACTGAACTCCCTGGCCGGTGAATTCATCGACAAGAGCCTGGAACTGCTCTGCGCCGGGGGGCGGTTCATAGAGATCGGCAAATCCGGCACGCTGAGCGGCAGGGAGATAGGGGCGCTGTATCCGCAGATCGCCTACCGCCGCTTTGACCTGGCAGACATTACCGAGCAGGAACCGGCCCTGGTACTATCCATGTTCCGCTCCCTGTTTTCCCTGTTCGATCAGGGGACCCTGCAGCCGCTTCCGATGACCGTCTTTCCAGTGCAGCGGGCTCGGGACGCCTTCCGCTTCATGGCGCAGGCGCGACACATAGGAAAGGTGATCATCTCGCTGGCCGACCGTTTCAGGGAGCGCCGCATGGCGGACCGGGGGATCGTCGACCCGAATGCCACCTACCTGGTCACCGGCGGGTTAGGCGCCCTGGGATTGGCCGTGGCAGGCTGGCTGGCCCGGGAGGGTTGCCGGAATCTGGTTCTGGTCGGCAGGAACGAGCCTGGCGCCGAAGCCGCTGCCTCGGTTGAAAAACTGCGTCAGGCCGGAGTAGAGGTTGCCGTTATGGCGGGAGATGTGGCGCAGGCGTCGGATGTCGCTCGGATCATGACGCAACTGCGTGCCGCCCTGCCGCCCCTGAAAGGGATATTCCATGCCGCAGGAGTGCTGGATGATTCCATGCTGGTCGACCTGGATGCAGAGCGGCTGGAGCGTGTGATGAGGCCGAAGGTCGCCGGCGCCTGGAACCTGCACCGGATCACGGAAAGGGACGATCTGGATCTGTTTGTGCTCTTCTCGTCGCTGACGGCGGTGACCGGAAGTCCCGGACAGGCCAACTACGCGGCCGCCAACGCCGCCTTGGACGGCTTTGCCCGCTGGCGGCGCAGCCGCGGTCTGGCCGCTGTTTCCATCAACTGGGGTCCTTGGGGTGAAGCCGGCATGGCGGCCCGGGAGGGGATGGAGGAACGTCTCTGTGCCAGGGGGATCCGGAGCATCACCGTCGAGGCGGGGTTGCAGGCACTGGCAGCAGTGCTGCGGGCGAACCCGGTTCAGCGAAGTGTGGCCGACCTTGATCTGCAGCGGCTGTCGTCGTTCATTCCGTCCACCGGTGTCGGGCTCTATTCCGGGTTGTTTTCCCAAAGCAAAGAGATCGCAGGCGATACGGTCCCGGTCAGGAGCCGTCTGGACGGGCTCGGTCAGGCTTCCGCTGCGCAGCGTCCGGCGCTGATGCTATTGATGGTGCAGGAACTGGCCGCGAGGGTCATGGGGCAAAGCGATCCGGGCCGTATCGAAAGCGACCGACCCCTGCAGGAGCAGGGATTTGACTCCCTGATGTCCGTCGATCTGCGTAACCTGATTGCCAGGACCTTCAGCGTCGAGCTGCCGGTGTCGCTGTTGTTCGATTATCCGACGCCGGAGAAAGTCGGGCGTTTCCTCCTGAATGAGGTGCTTAAGTGGTCGGCCGAAGCTGAGTCGGCAACGTTAGTGCAGGTTGTTGACAATGCGGCAGTCAAGACAGCCGACGACCTGGTAAACGAGATAGAGCAATTGCTGGCGTAGGGGCGGTTCGCGAACCGCCCAGCCACGGTCGCAAACGGGAAAACGACGCTGCTCACCCAAATTCAAAACCGGCCGGTTCGCAAAACCGCCCCCACGGGAACATCCGCCCTATGACAAACGAGCAGGAACAGAAATATCGCGATACCCTGGCAAAGGCCAGCGTCAGAATAAAGGAGCTGATGGCTCAGCTGAACGTGCTGAAGGGGACGGGACGGATTGCCGTAATCGGCATCGGCTGCCGTTTCCCCGGAGGCGCCGATTCGCCTGAGGCTTTCTGGAATCTCCTGGCTGACGGCGTCGACACGGTCAACGATGTTCCTGCTGACCGCTGGCATGCAGCTGATTGGTACCATCCCGATCCCTCCGCTGCCGGCAAAAGCTACACCAAACGCGGCGCCTTTCTCAAACTGGACGAACTGAAACAGTTCGACGCATCCTGCTTCGGCATCTCACCTCTGGAAGCCGCCTCCCTGGACCCGCAGCAGCGGCTGCTCCTGGAAACCTCCTATGAGGCGGTGCAGCGCTCGGGCGCCGACCTGAAAAGCGTGCGCGGGAGCAAAACCGGCGTGTTCGTCGGGGCCTGCGGCTCCGATTACGCCCAGGGGGGCATGCACTCCGGCGATACCGCCGTGATCAACCCCTACAGCCTTACCGGCGTTCTCCCAAGTGTCGCCTCGGGCCGCATCTCCTACCTGCTCGACCTGCATGGACCCAACCTCTCTCTGGACACCGCCTGCTCTTCCTCGCTGGTCGCCCTGCTGCTGGCTGTCAAGAGCCTGCTGTCCCACGAGTGCGACGCGGCCCTGGCCGGCGGCGTGAGCCTGATGCTGACACCCGCCTCCTTCGTGGCACTCTCCCGGATGAGCGCCCTTTCGCCCGACGGCGTCTGCCGCCCCTTCGCAGACAACGCCAACGGCTATGTGCGGGGCGAGGGGTGCGGCATGGTCTACCTGAAACGGCTCGAGGACGCGGAGCGCCAAGGGGATCCGATCCTTGCCGTGCTGCGGGGTGGAGCGATGAGCCATGACGGCCAGAGTAACGGCCTCACCGCCCCCAACGCGCTTTCCCAACAGGAGGTGATCCGCTGCGCCCTCTCCCATGCCGGCATGCAGGCACAGGAGATCGACGCCGTCGAGACCCACGGCACCGGCACCCCTCTGGGAGACCCCATCGAAGTGAGGTCCCTGGCGGCGGTGTTCGGTGGCCGGACGGAGCTGCCGGTCGGCTCGGTCAAGGGGAATATCGGGCACCTGGAAATGGCTGCCGGGATCGCCGGGGCGATCAAGGCGATGCTGATGGTGAACCGGGGCGCCCTCCCCCCCAGCCTTCATGCGCTGCAGCTCAACAGCCGGATACCCTGGGACGGCATCCCGGTGCGGGTTGTGCGGGAGCTGCGCCCCTTTCCCGACACCGGACGCCTGCGCAGCGTGGGGGTCAGCTCTTTCGGCTTCAGCGGCACCAACGCCCACTTGATCGTCCAGGAATACCGCCGCGGCGACGGGACCGCCTTCCCGCTGGCTCCTCACCCGACGCAGAGCTTTCTGCGCCAGCCCCACTGGATCGACCCGATGGGGTTGTACAACCGGGGGCGCTCCGGCTCTTTCCCCGCCTCCCACCCTGAAGAGAAGGAAACCGGCGCGCAGGAAATGATCGCCGCCATCATCGCCATGGTCTCCAGCGTCTCCGGCTTGCCTGCCGCGACGCTCGACCCTGACGCGAACCTATTCGAGCTGGGACTCGATTCCCTGATGCTGATCCAGCTTCGGGACATGGTGAACCGCGACTACGGCGTGACTCTGGAAATGTCGCATCTGATAGAGGAAACCAACACGCTGAGCCGTCTGGCAGGTTTCGTTTCGCGGCATGCCCTCCTTGCCGAGCCCGCCTCGCAGCTCCCCCCCACTCTCCCCGCTCAAGGGGTGGCAGGGGGCGCGGAAGCCTTCTTCAACGGGCAGCTGGACGAGATCCGCTCCTTGATGCACCGGCAGCTCGATGCGCTGCACCAGGGAGGGGGCCCGTCCCCGGCCGAGCGCAAGCGCGTAAACTTCCGGCTCAACATGCTGGAGGACGAGACCGGGCGGCTGACCGGGCAACAGCTAAGCTTCGTGACGGAGCTTGTCGCCCGCCATACCTCCCGCACCCCCCGTTCCAAGGAACTGGCCCAGCGCCACCGCAAACGGATGTCCGACTGGATCAGCACCCTGGCCTTCCGCGGCTGCCTGAAGGAAATGGTCTACCCCATAGCCTCGGCATCGTCCGCCGGCTCCCGTTTCGTCGACGTGGACGGCAACAGCTACCTCGACCTCGCCATGGGGTTCGGCGTGGAGTTCTTCGGCCACTCCCCGGCGTTTGTGACGGAGGCGATACGGGAGCGGCTGGACCGCGGCCTGGAACTTGCCACCCAGCTTCCCGAAGCGGGTGCCGCCGCCGAACTGTTTTGCCGCCTGACCGGCATGGAGCGGGTGACCTTCTGCAATACCGGCTCCGAGGCGGTGATGATGGCGCTGCGCATCGCCCGCACCGTGACCGCCAGAGACCGCATCGTGATCTTTGCCGGTTCCTACCACGGCATCTCCGACGGGGTGCTCGCCTTGAGCGACGATACCGGCGCGGTTTTTCCCACCACGCCCGGCGTTACCTTCGGCGCCATCGGCTGCGTCACCGTGCTCCCCTACGGCACGCAGGAATCCCTGGAGACCCTGCGCCGCATTTCGGGTCAGCTGGCCGCCATCCTGGTCGAACCGGTGCAAAGCCGCCGGCCCGGCTTCCAACCGGTGCAATTCCTGCGGGAACTCCGCTCCATTGCCGACCAGGGCGGCGCGGCGCTCATCTTCGACGAGATGATCACCGGCTTTCGCAGCCATCCCGGCGGGGTGCAGGCGCTGTTCGGGATCCGCGCCGACCTTGCCACCTACGGCAAGGCGGTCGGGGGAGGGATGCCGATCAGCATGGTCGCCGGCAGCGCCCGCTTCATGGATGCGGTGGACGGCGGCTTCTGGCAGTACGGCGACCATTCCAGGCCTGAGGCGGAGGTGATGTTCTTCGGCGGCACCTTCTGCAGGCATCCGCTGGCGCTGGCATCCTCACTGGCCGTCCTGCGCCACATGGAAGAAGAGGGGCCGGCCCTGCAGCAATCGGTGAACGGCAAAACGGCGCGCCTGGCGCGGGAGCTGAACGCCTTCTTTGTCCTGGAGCGGGTGCCGATGCTGGTGCAGCATTTCGGCTCCCTGTTCCGTTTCGAGTCCTACGGCAAGTACGCTCTGCTGCTGCAGCCCCTGGAGATGGACCTGTTCTTCTACCTGCTCATGGGGAGGGGGATCTACACCTGGGAGAGGAGGATATGCTTTCTCTCCACGGCCCATAGCGATCAGGATGTCGACCTGGTAGTCGCAGCGGTAAAAGAGAGCATCCGGGAGCTGCGCGCCGGTGGATTTCCCTTCGAGGGGGCGCCGCCGGAACAGCGCTCCGATGAACGGCACCCCCTCCCCCACCCTCCCCCGCTCTGGTGCGGATCGCAGGGCTTCCCCATGTCCTCGGCCCAGAAAAGGCTCTACATCCTGAGCCAGTACGAGGAGGGGGAAGGGCCGTACCACCTGAGCGGCGCCACCCTGGTCGAGGGCCCGCTCGACCTGGACAGGCTCCAGACGGTTTTCAATCTGTTGATCGAGCGGCACGAATCGTTGCGTACCGGCTTCGACATGCAGGATGGCGAACTGGTCCAACTGGTGAGGGATGCCGCGCCTCTTGCGGTAACCCGGCTGGAACTTGCCGAGGAAGAAGCTCCCCAGGCCATTGCCAGGCTCATTACCCCGTTTGATCTGGCTCACCCGCCCCTGTTGCGGATCATGGCCGTAAAAACCGGCCCGGATCGCCATATCGTCGTGCTGGACAGCCACCATATCGCGCTGGACGGATTCTCCCTGAACATCCTGATCGGCGAGTTCATGCGCCTGTACGCCGGGGAAGAGCTGACAGCCGTGGCTCCGCAATACCGGGATTACGTCGGCAGGCAACGGAGCTACCTGGAAAGCGGGCAATGCCGGAGCGACGAGCGGTTCTGGCTGGAGCGGCTCAGCGGAGAGATCCCGGTGCTGCAGCTTCCCTATGATTTCAGCCGCCCGCCCAGGCAACGGTTCTCCGGTGATGTGGTTCGTGCCCGATACGACAGGGAGTTCAGCGCGGCCTTGAAGCAGGCAGCGGCGAAAAGCGGCACGACCCTTTTCATCTTCCTGCTGGCAGGGTTTGCGGCCCTGCTGAACCGCCTTTCCGGGCAAGGCGAGATCGTCATCGGCGTCCCCGTGAGCTCCAGGGACAATGACACGCTGACCACGGTGGGGATGTTCGCCAATACGCTCCCGCTGCGTATCGCCATGGATGCCTCGCTGGGATTCGACGCCTTAATCAGGACGTTGACCCGCGAGACCTTCACCGCGTTCGAGCATCAGCAATACCCCCTGGAACTCATCGTGGATCGGCTGAACCTTCCCGTCGATACCGGGCGCAACCCGCTCTTCGATGCCGGTTTCTCCTTTGAAAACGCCGATGAGCGGGGAGTGAGGATAGAGAACCTCACGGCCCGTCATTTTGATCTTCCCAGGGGTGTCTCCATGTTCGATCTTTCCCTGGAGGTGATAGAAGAGCAGGGAGGGCTGAGGGTAACCCTGGAGTTCGCCACCTCTTTGTTCCGCAAAGAGAGTGTGGAACGTTGGGGAGGGTATTACCGGAACATCCTGGAAGGGGCCGTGAAAAACCCCGGCCGGCCGACCGGCGAGATCGAGATGCTCTCTCCCTGCGACCGGGATCAGCTCATCGTCGGCTGGAACGCCACGGCTGTGCTACTGCCGCAAACCGGCATTGTTCAACTGTTCGAGGCGCAGGCGGAGAAAACCCCTGAAGCCGTTGCGCTGGTTTTCGGGACTCAAAACTTAAGCTACGGCGAACTCAATGCCCGCGCCAACCGACTGGCGCACACCCTGATCGCATCCGGTGTAGCAGCCGATGCGCCGGTCGGCATCGCGCTTGAGCGCTCGCCGGAGATGATCGTGGCGCTTCTGGCCGTCCTCAAGGCGGGAGGCGCCTATCTTCCCCTCGACCCGGACTATCCGGCGCACCGTCTGGCCTTCATGCTGGAGGATTCCGGGGCAAGGATCGTGATCACCCTGGAAACCCTGCGCCCGGGATTGCCGCAGGCCACGCAATATCACCTCTGCCTTGACGCAGAGGGGGCGACCATCGCCGCTCAGCCGGAACACAACCCCGACCGCCCGGTCGCCCCGGAGCAGCTCGCCTACGTCATCTACACCTCGGGCTCTACAGGCAAACCCAAGGGAGTCGCGGTGGAGCACGGCTCCCTTGCTCAGCACTGTCATGCCATACAGGCTTATTTTGAACTGACGCCAGGTGACCGCGTCCTCCAGTTCGCCTCCTTCAGCTTCGATGCCTCGGTCGAGCAGATCGTGCCGACCCTTTGTTGCGGCGCCGCGCTCATCCTCCCCGTGCACGGCCTGGCTTCCCCCGAAGAGCTGGACCATTTCCTCAGACAGCATCGGGTTTCCGTCGCTCACCTGCCTCCCGCTTTCTTCGAGCAATGGATAGCGCAAAGGGAGTCTGGCTCAACGGACATCCCGCTCAGGCTGCTGCAAGTGGGAGGAGACGTTCTGACCAGCCGGATGGTAGCCGGCTGGCGCGCTTGCCTGCCGTCGACACAGAGCGCCATTCGTCTTCTGAACGGCTATGGCCCGACCGAAGCCACCGTCACCACCACATTTTACGAGATCCCCGAGCTGCTGTCCGGGAGCTCGGTGCCGATAGGCCGCCCCCTCCCCAAGCGCTGCGCCTACGTCCTCGACGGCAAGCTTCAGCCGACGCCCATCGGTGTCCCCGGCGAGCTGCACATCGGGGGCGCCGGAGTTGCCCGCGGCTACCTGAACAGGCCGGAACTTAGCGCCGAGAAATTCATCCCCGACCCCTTCGGCAGTCAGCCCGGCGCCCGCCTTTACAAGACCGGCGACCTGGTTCGCTATCGCGGCGACGGCAACCTCGAATTTCTCGGGCGCATCGACCATCAGGTCAAGATCCGGGGCTACCGTATCGAACTGGGCGAGATCGAAGCAGCGCTTGCCGCTCATCCGGCTGTCCGTGAGGCGGTGGTCATTGCCCAAAGCGAGGCGGACGGAGACCAGCGCCTGGTGGCCTACATCGTCGCCGGCCGCGGGGAAGCGTTCAATCCGGATCGGACTCAGAGAAGCTGCGCGCTCCCCACGGTCCCTGACCTGCGCGCTTTCCTGAAGCTCACCCTGCCCGACTACATGCTCCCCGCCCGGTACCTGTTCCTTGCCGCGCTTCCGCTGACGGCAAACGGCAAGGTGGACCGGAAGGCTCTTCCGGCAGAGCCGCCGGTTGTCCGCGCCGCACCGGCTCCCCGGGACAAGGGGGTGGCATCGGAGCTTGAGGAGCAGATAGCGGCGCTCTGGGAAGATCTGCTCGGAGTTGGGGATTTCGGCAGGGAAGACTCCTTTTTCAGTATCGGCGGGCACAGTCTGAAGGCCGTGCGAGTCGTTGCCCGGATGCAGAAGGAGTTGGGGATCGCTCTCAAGCTGAAGGACTTCTTCGCCAACCCCACGGTTGCCGGGTTGGCGGCAGTCGCCGCCCGACAGGCGGGAAAACGGCCCCCTGAAACCATACCCCGGCTTCGCGACGCGGCGAGCTACCAGCTTTCCCACGCCCAAAAACGCCTGTGGCTGTTGGATCAGACCGGCCAGGGGGGGGCCTCGTACAATATGTCCGGCTCCTGGCTGATAGAGGGCGTCCTCGATCTCCCCCTGCTGCAGAGGAGTTTCCAGGCGATAACGGCACGCCATGAATCGTTCCGGACCTCCTTTGCCCAGCGGGAGGGGGTTCCCTGTCAGGTCATAGCTCCGGAGGTTGCCATATCCATTGTCGAGACGGATCTCCGCGGGGATCCGCGGGGCGGGGAGCATGCCAGGGAGCTGGCCGAAACAGAGGGGATGACCCCATTTACCCTGTCAGAAGCGCCGCTCTTGAGAATCCTTTTGATCAAGCTTCCTGCCGGAGAGGATGCCGCTGAACGCTTCGTACTGGTAGTCACCATGCACCATATCATCGGCGACGGCTGGTCGGTCGGCGTGCTGATGCGGGAGATGACCCGGCTCTACGCCGGGGAAGCGCCTGAGAACCTGCCGGATCAGCCGATCCGGTACCGCGACTATGCCGCCTGGCACAACTGCATGGTGGCAGGGGAGTTCGGGAAGGAGGCCGGAGCATACTGGAGGGAAACCCTTTCCGGCGAGATTGCTCCACTTGAGCTGCGGACGGATTTCCCCCGGCCGGACCTTAGATCCGGCCGGGGGGGGAGCGTGGCGCTGGAGTTGGGAAGCGAACTGACAAAAGGGGTGCAGCATCTGGCGGCGCAGCATGGGGCTACCCTCTTCATGGTCCTTCTGGCCGGCATCAAGGCGCTCCTTCATGCACGAAGCGGGCAGGATGACATCTTGGTCGGAGCGCCGGTTGCCGGGCGGGAGCATCCCGACCTGGAGTCGCAGATAGGCTTTTACCTGAACACACTCCCCCTGAGGAGCAGGATTGTTCCGGCGGACAGTTTCGCCACACTCCTCTGCCAGGTCAAGAAGATGGTCGAGGCCGCTTTCGCTCATCAGGAGTACCCCTTCGACCTGGTCGTGGAAGATCTGGGGCTCCAGCAGGATCAGGGCAGAAATCCACTTTTCGACGTGCTCTTCGTCCTGCAGAACAACGAGCCGGCGCAGGTTTCGCTTGCCGGAGCCCGGGTCTCCCCTTTCCTGGAAGGGGCGCTGATGAGCAAATTCGACCTGATGTTCGATCTGGTGCAAGACGCGGCCGTCACGGGAAACATCGAGTACAGCGCCGATCTGTACCGCCCCGAGACCGTCGCGCAGCTAGGGCTGGACCTGAGGAAGCTGCTTCAGGCGGTTGTTGCCGAACCTGCCGTCACGCTGGCCGGCCTGGACCGGCTGCTCGCCCCGGAGGTGGAGGAGGCGACCCGTCATCTCTTCGCGCAGGCGAGCGTTGACGTGAGCGAGGATTTTTAGCGTGTGCGGCATAGCGGGCATTTTTGACCGAAAGCGAAGAGGAGAGGTTGACCGGCGCATAGTGGCGGCCATGACCGATGCCCTGGCGCATCGGGGGCCGGACGACTCGGGTTACCATCTGGAGAGACATCTGGGGCTGGGCTTCAGACGGCTGGCGATAGTCGACCTTGCCGGCGGCAACCAGCCGCTATATAACGAGGACCGCTCCGTCGTCATCGTCTGCAACGGCGAAATCTTCAACTTCAGGGAACTGCGCGCCGGCCTGGAAGCACGCGGGCATCGTTTCGCGACCAACTGCGACGTCGAGGTGTTGCTGCACCTGTATGAGGAAGAGGGGGCCGATTTCATCCCCAGACTGAACGGCCAGTTCGCCTTTGCCCTCTACGATACCGGCAAGCGCCGTCTGCTCCTGGCGCGGGATCATGTAGGGATTGCGCCGCTCTTTTACACCGAGGCCGAAGGGGAGTTCCTGTTCGCCTCCGAGATCAAGGGGTTGCTCAAGCACCCCTCGGTCAGGCGCGAGGTCGATCTGACAGGCCTGGACCAGGTATTCGCCTTTCCCGGCTGCCTGGCCCCCCGCACCATGTTCCGGGGGATCAAAAGTTTGGAGGCGGGCCATTACCTGCTCGTTGACGAGCAGGGCGTGAGCGACCGTCAGTACTGGGACATGGAATACCCCGAGGAAGGCGCCCTGGAAGCCAGGGACGAAGCGTATTACCTGGAGCGCCTGGACCACGAGCTGCAAAGCGCCGTCAAGCTGAGGCTTTTGGGGGACGTGCCGGTAGGCTACTATCTCTCCGGCGGGCTCGATTCGTCCCTGATCGCCGGCATCCTGCACCGCCTTTTTCCCGATGAACGGAGGCATTCCTTCTCCATCGGCTTTGCGCAGCAGGAGATCGACGAAACCCGTTTCCAGCGCATGATGGCCGGGCATGTCGCTTCCATCCACCACGAGATGCGCTTCGACTGGCCCGAGATCAGCGGCGGTTTCAGGAAGATGATCCTGCACGCGGAGAGTCCGCTCAGGGAGAGCTACGACACCTGTTCCATCGCCCTTTCCGGCGCCGTGCGGGAGGCGGGGATGAAAGTGGTGCTGGTGGGAGAGGGAGCGGACGAGCTGTTCGCCGGGTACTACGGCTACAAGTTCGACCAACAGCGGCTGGAGCAGGGCAGGGACGACCACTGCGACCCGGAGGCGATGCTTGAGGCGGAGCTGCGGGACGAGCTTTGGGGCGACGATAGCTTCATCTACGAAAAGAACCTCTACGCGTTTCAGTCGGTCAGGGAGGCGCTCTATTCGGGCAGGGTGCTGCAGCAGTTTGCCGATTTCAACTCCGTGCGCGAAGGGATCATCGACAAGAGCAAGCTGCAGAACCGGCACCCGGTACACCGGCGCTCCTATATCGACCTGAAGCTGCGGTTGGCCTCCCACTTGATCTCCGACCACGGGGACCGCTCCGCCTTCGCCAATTCCGTCGAGGCCCGTTATCCGTTTCTGGACATCGAACTGATGCGCTTTGTACGTGAAATCCCGCCCGAGTTGAAGCTGAGCGGTCTGACCGAGAAATACCTGTTGAAGCGCCTGGGAGAGAAGTATGTACCCGCAGCGATCCGGGAAAGGCAGAAATTCGGATTCGTGGCGCCGGGGAGTCCCTACCTGCTGGGGCAGCAGCTTGAGTGGGTGCGGGACCTGCTTTCGCCGGAGACCGTGGCCCGGCAGGGGTATTTCAACCCGGATACCGTGCAACGGCTGGTAGCGCGCTACGGCAGCCCCGGGTTCCAGTTGAACGTCCCCTACGAGGACGACCTGTTGATGATCGTGCTCAGTTTCGGGGTGTTTCTGGAAGAGTTCGGCATGCCGGAGTTTTGAGCAGGGGTTCGTTGGGCACGCTTCGCTTTGCCCAACCTACATCAACGTACGAACCCGGCACGTGCCCAACAACAGAAACGGTAACGGTAGGTTGGGCAAAGCGAAAGCGTGCCCAACAGCCCAAGGCAAACCAAAGGCAAACTTCGCTTTGCCCAACCAACGTATCAAGGTACGAACCGGCACGTGCCCAACAGCAGAAACGGTAACGGTAGGTTGGGCAAAGCGAAAGCGTGCCCAACAGCCCAAGGCAGACCAAAGGCAAACTTCGCTTTGCCCAACCCACGTATCAAGGTACGAACCGGCACGTGCCCAACAGCAGAAACGGTAACGGTAGGTTGGGCAAAGCGAAAGCGTGCCCAACAGCCCAAGGCAAACCAAAGGCAAACCATGCGCTATCGTCGCAACATAACCAATGGCGGGTGTTATTTCTTCACTCTGGTGACGGAGCGACGTCAATCCCTGCTGACCCTGCCGGGGAATATGGAGCGTCTGCGGGAAGCCTTCCGACGTGAAAGGCAGCGCCATCCTTTCACCTTGGATGCAGTGGTAGTCTTGCCCGAGCACCTCCATATCCTCATGACCCTACCTGAAGGTGATTCCGATTATGCGGGGCGGTTGTTGAGGATCAAGCGATATTTCAGTGCCGGCTGCACAGGTGTTACCATCCCTCTCAGCCCATCCAGGGAGAGGAAGCGGGAATGTCCCGTCTGGCAGCGCCGGTTCTGGGAACATCTGATTCGGGATGACGATGATTGGAGGAGGCATATGGATTACATTCATTACAACCCGGTCAAGCACGGGCTCGCGGCCTCTCCCTGGGCGTGGCCGCACAGCTCGCTGCTGAGATGCGCGGAGCGAGGGTGGTATGAACCCGGGTGGGGTGAGGTGGCTCCGGCGGGGTTGATGGGGGCGGTCGCCGGGGAGTGAACCGGTTCGATCGGGTTGGGTTGGGGTCGCTTCGCTTTGCCGGTTTCGTTGGGCACGCTCCGCTTTGCCCAACCTACAATTTAATTACGGATGGAAAATTATAAATGAACAAAAAAATCGTCCAGAGCGTTTTCGAACATGTCGCCGCATCCCGCCCCGATCACATCGCGGTGGAGGAAAGCGGCGGATCCTCCATCTCCTATCATGGACTGAACCGACAGGCCAACATCGTGGCTGCCCTGCTGGCTGAACGGGGCATCGGCCGCGACAGCCTGGTGGGCGTCCTGCTCCCCTCCGGCATCGCCTACTCCACGGCCATTCTCGGGGTGCTCAAGGCCGGCGGCTTGTTCATGCCGCTGGAGCTGGGACTCCCCCGCCCCAGGATACGCCACATCCTGGCCCACACGACCCCGGCGCTGATCGTGACGGATGAGGCTTCCACGGCCACCTTGCAACTGATGCTGGAGGAGTTCGGGCTGGCCCAGAGCACGCGGATCGTGGTGGCGCAAGGGACTACCTTTTCCGACCTCATCTACTCCGACCGCGCGTGGCGACGCTCTCTCGTCGCGGCATCCTCGGATGGCTCCAACCTGCCGCTCATCTCTGAACCGGACGACAGCTGCTACGTGATCTACACCTCCGGTTCCACCGGGGTCCCAAAGTTCATCGAGGGGCGGCACAAGGGTCTGGCCCACTATGCCTACTGGCAGGCCACCGAGTTCGGACTGAACCAGACTCACAAGATCAGCCAGATGGCGCCGGTCAGCTTCGAGGCCAGCCTGAAGGATTTCTTCGTCGCCCTCTGCTGCGGGGCAACGCTCTGCATCCCGTCCGCCGAGGTGAAGGAAAACCCCGCCCGGCTCATCGAGTGGATCGACTCTTGCGGGCTCACCCTGTTCCAGACCGTCCCCTCATACCTGCGCCTGGTGATCCGCGAGCTTGCCGCGCAAGGCAAGACCTCGCCGTTTCCCAAACTGAGGCTGCTGTTCCAGTCCGGCGACACCCTCTACGGCAAGGATGTCAACCAGTGGCGACAGGCCACAGGCGGGCGTGTCGAGATGGTCAACCTCTACGGCCCGGCTGAAGTGACCCTTTTGAAGAGCTTTTACCGGATACCGGCGGGGGAGCTCAAACCCAACGAGATCGTGCCGATCGGCAAGCCGATCAGCAACACGGTCATCCTGGTCATGAACGGCAACACCCTCTGCGCACCGGGGAAGATCGGCGAGATCTGCGTCAAGTCCCCCTTCATCGTCAAGGGTTACTACCGCTCCCCGGAGCTGACGGCGGAGAAGTTCGTGCAAAATCCGCTCAATCCCGAAACCAGTGACATCATCTACCGCACCGGCGACCTGGGGCGCTACCTCCCCGATATGAACATCGGCTTCGTCGGACGCATGGACAGCCAGGTCAAGGTGCACGGCAACCGGATCGAGCTGGCCGAGATCGAACAGGTCCTGCTCTCATTCCCAAAGATCGGCCAGGCGGTGGTGCTCCCCCATCTGACCTCGGAGCTGGAGAACGTCCTGACCTGCTACTACACGGAGCAGGAGCCGACCAGCCAGGCGGAGTTGCGGGAGCTGATCCTCTCCCGGCTGCCGGACTACATGGTCCCGGCCTATTTCATCATGATGGAGCAACTGCCGCTCAGCCTGAACGGCAAGGTGGACCGCAAGGCTCTCCCCAAACCGGAACAGCTGGTCATCACCAGCTTTGATGAGCCGGGGACCCCGACGGAGAAGGGGCTGGCGGAGATCTGGAGCGAGGTGCTGGGGCTTCTCAGGGTCGGAATCGGCAATCCCTTCATGGAGATCGGCGGCGACTCCCTCAAGGCGATCCGGGTCATCGCCAGGATCTACAAGGTGTTCGAGGTGGAGGTCTCGGTGCGCGATTTCTTCGCCTCCCCCACCATCCGGCAGTTGGCCCGTTTCGTGGACGCCGGACGCCACAAGAGCTATCGGGAAATCCCGGCAATTCCGGCGGCCGACAGCTACGAGCTCTCCCACGCCCAGCGGCGTCTCTGGCTTTTGGCTCAGCTGGAGAGGGATTCCGCGGCCTACAACATCGCCTCCTCCTTCCTGATCGAGGGGGAGTTCTCGAGCGACGCCTTCGTGCGCGCCGTACAGCTCATGCACCGGCGGCACGAGACTTTGCGGACCAGCTTCAGCGCCTCCGGCGAGATGCCGCGCCAGCGGGTGGACGCCGCATCGGTGCCGCTTATCGACATGCGGAACATCTCCTCGGCGCCCGATCCGGAACAGGAGGCGCGCCTCATGTTCCGGGCCGAAGCCTCCCGCCCCTTTGATCTGGCGTCCGGGCCGCTCTACCGGATCACCCTGCTCCACCTGGCCAAGTCACGCAACGTCTTCATCTTTGCCATGCACCATATCATCAGCGATGTCTGGTCGCTGGGGGTGATGACCGACGAACTCGGTCGGCTCTACGACGCTTTTTCCCGGGACGAGACCCCTGAGCTTGCTCCCCTTCGGATCCAGTACCGTGACTTCGCCGCCTGGCAGAACCAGGCGCTGGCGGCGGACCATACCCAGGCGGATCGGGCCTACTGGCTGGAGAAACTGGCCGGGCCGCTACCGCTGCTCGATCTCCCCGCCGACTTCCCCCGCCCGCCGGTCAAGACCTACGCCGGCGCCGTGGTCCGCTTCCGGCTTGAGCGAACCCTGGCCGACCGGCTTAAGGCATTGGCCGCCGGTGAGGGCGCCACTCTCTTCGCCCTGCTGCTGGCTCTGGTGCGGGTGCTGGTGTTCCGCTACACCGGCCAGCGGGACCTGG
>Ga0209317_1000128_pt1 | contig 100905 bp, 91 predicted proteins | sample RifGroB2_FD_183994 | JGI IMG/M metagenome (GOLD analysis project Ga0209317, IMG submission 183994) | Soil microbial communities from Rifle, Colorado, USA - Groundwater B2 (SPAdes) (version 2) | ecosystem: Environmental > Terrestrial > Soil > Unclassified | place: Rifle, Colorado | collected... | reverse complement strand
AAAAAAGGGATATTGAGAGCTTCGCTCTCAATATCCCTTTTTTACCATCTTTTTTCAGGAGAGGTTTTAATACAACGTACCCGGCGGGATGACCCAGTGCACCTGCGCGGGCACGGGGGTCAGGAAATACACGGTGACATGCCGGTGCCAGTTGACGTAATTATCGTCCGGGTAGCCCAGGTCAATCCAGGCTCCAGAGATATAGGCTGTATCCATGGCGACTGCAAAGCCGTAACCGGGGATATACAGGCGTGTGCCGCAAGGCACATAATTCAAATCCACAGACACATAACCCGGCTGCCATTTACCCCCGCAGGCTACGGCTCCATACCAGGGCGGTGAGGTCATCTTGGGGTGGTAGGAGGTGGCGTAAAAATCGAGGGCGCGGTAATACTCCACCGGGCCCTCGGGCGTATCCATGCTCTGCACCGTGATCTTTGTCCCAAAGCCCTCGATCTGTGCCACCGGTTCGCTCAACACCTGTTTGGTTTCCAACACGCGCCCGGTCTCCACGCCATCCTCGTAGCGGATGCGCGTGCGGCTGGCAGACAAGCCGCTTTTGCCAAACTGGATGATCTTCTGCGTGTCAATATTCATATCCGCCTGGGCCTGGAAGGTGGTATCGAATGGGATGCTTTCGGTTTCCAGTGTGATGCTTTCATTGACCCGCACCACCTGGACGTTCCCATCCGCGGGCAGAGGCTCACTTTCGGCTGGCAGGCTGGTATCCAGCCCCTGCAGGGATATCCCCACCTGGGCCAGGGCTGCACCGACCGTATCGGCCGAGGCGCGCGCTTTGATGATCTCACCACCCACCTGGATGGTCAGTGCACGCGAGGACAGCAGGGTGACCGTCAGAGGCGCGTTCAAGGGGGTATCAGCCGGAGGATCCAGACGATCGCTGGGGTAAAGTTTCAGGCCCGCTTCGTTCAAGGCGTCACCCACGGAGAGGGCAGTGCTGGTGAAGGTGCGACGCTGCCCATCCTGGATCAAGGTAACCACCACCGGACGGTGGATTTCCACCTGATGTTCAGCGGCATACGGGACGGGTCGGGAGGGGTCGCGTTCCTCGCCATCCACGAACACCCGGTCTGAACTGCCCAGGATGATGCCACCCTCTTGCAGCCAGGCCTGCGGGGAGGTTTCCACTGAAGTGACCGGGATCTCTTTTTCTCCATCCAGGATGCGGATGGTGGCGGCGTGCTTTACCACGATGATCATTCCATTGACCAGCAAGCTGCCCGCCGAGGGCTGAATGCTGTCCAGACTGGAATAGTCCACACCGGACGCCTTCAAGAGATTCCCCACTGTGAGGAGGCGCGTGGTCAGGGTCTGCCGACTGCCGTCCACTGCCAGGGTCACATTTTTCTGACGGAAAGCAAATAATGTCCCCAGGGCAACCAGGAGCACAAAGATTGACAGGATGAATGAGACAGGTGATTTTCTTATTTGCAAGGGTGAGCCCACTCCCAAAACTCTTTTTACCACCATCCCAAAGTCACGGGACATGAGTCACAAAGACACCAAGAGAAAAATGCTTTTGTTTTCTTTGTGCCTAAGTCCCGGCCTCTTTTTCCGGGATCGTGTCTTTGTGGTAATGTCTTTTGAAATAAAGTCATGGTTTAAATTTCTTTTCAAGCCGCATGCCGCAGCACCTGGCCGGGCAATGCGCCGCTGTGCTGTTCGTCCGCCACCACCAATACCCCGTTGACGAACACGTAATCGATGCCTTGTGGATACTGGTGGGGATAGTTTTCAAATGGATAGGTGTGAGGGTACAGGTTGGTGGCGCGGTCATGCAGGCGCTCCAGGTCAAATACTACCACATCTGCCCACATCCCTGGCAGCAAGCGGCCGCGATCCAATAGCCCCAGGCGCTGGGCCGGGAAGGAGGTCATCTTGCGGATGGCTTCCGGCAGGCTCAACACGGGATCAACGCGCACATAGCGTTCCAGTACGCCAGGGAATTCCCCGTAACTGCAAGGTGAATACGGCGGCGGGTCGTTCAGGAAACCATAAGTTGCCAGGACTTCCCCGTCCGAGCAGATCATGACGGCAGGGTGCTGAAGCAGCAAGCGGATGTTGCTTTCATCAATATAATCAAAAATGGCAATGGCGGCGCTGCCGTTCTCCACGATCAGGTCAAAATACACATCGAACGGTTCCCGCTGGCGCTGGCTGGCCAGGGCCGCAATGGTCTGGCCGACCACTTCCGGGCTATGGGGCGCATGCAGCAGGGTGATGCGTTGCCATTGGGCATGCTTCAACAGTCCGACCGGGCCAAAGGCGGGTTTTTGATCCAGCACGATCTCTTCCCTGATCTGGTGACGGAAGCGTGGCTCCTGCAGCATGGCTTTGATGTTTTCATCCTTGAGTTCCTAGAAGCGCTGCGGCAGGGCATGCAGCAGGGCTGGCGCCAGGTCGGTGTGCACATCATTGTCCACGGTCACATCCTGACCCTGCAGACGGGCGGCATCCACCAGTGCCAGGTTGGCACGCGCATCCCTGGCAGCCCCGAACTTGGGGGCATTGTGCGAGATCTGCACCGGCAGACCGGCTTCGCACCCGATGTGGATGGCCTCCGCCACCGCCTCCAAAATGGTCTCGCGCTCACCGCGGATGTGCGAGGCGTAAAACCCATTGTAAGCTGCCGCGATCTTACCCAGGGCAATGATCTCATCCGTGCCTGCAAAGCAACCGGGTGGGTACACCAGCCCGGTGGAAAGGCCAAATGCCCCGGCCTGCATGGCTTCACTCAGCAGGCTTTGCATAACTGCCAGTTCGGTGACGCTGGGGGCACGATCTGCGTAGCCCATGACCGCCAGGCGCAATGCGGCATGCCCGGCCAGGGAGGCGATGTTGATGGCCACGCCACCCGTCTGTATGACTGCCAGATAATCCTTGAAAGTCTGCCAGAGCCAGGTCACTTCGGGCTGAGCAGCGATCTCCCCCCAATAGGTGCGCATGTCTGCCAGGTGCCCGGCGCTGAGCGGTGCCGGCGACATGCCGCAGTTTCCCACTACGTGCGTGGTGACACCCTGGCGCACGGCGCTCTCTGCCCGGCGGTTAACCAGGATGGAGAGGTCGGAGTGGGTGTGAATGTCGATGAAACCGGGCGCGACGAAGCGCTCCTGCATGTCCAGGGTCTGCCTGCCGTGCAGCCTGCCAACCGGTCCAATGGCGGCGATATGCCCATCCTGGATGGCCAGGTCACCGCGATACCAGGGGTTGCCGCAGCCATCCAGGATGCGCCCGTTGCTCAGAACCAGATCAAATTCAGCCATGTCAGCTTCACCTCAACCAGAGGATATCCCGGGATATAACCGGGATGATATCACAAATGAGCCCGCTCCCAGGCCTCCAGGCCGCCTTCCCGAACCTCAAAGATCGGGTACGGTTGAAGAATGACCAGCCCGGCCAGTACCTGGTAACGGTCAGCATCCCGTCCAGGTGTTATTTACAACCTCCGCGGCGGGCACTTCCCGTTCAATCCCATTATCGCGCAATTTTTCAGAGCTTGAGGGTATGCGGCTTGACCCTTTCAAAACCAAAATTAACCATGTTTCTTATCCCCGGCTCACTTTTGTTTTGCGGGCAATTGTGCTAATATTTACTAAAGTATCATCTCAGGGAAAGGACCTTAATGAAAAAAGATTCCAAAAATCGTCTAGTGGTCGTCACAGGGGATGTAACCATGGATTGGAACCTGGCCCGTACGGGGCAGGCCAAAAGAGGAGCTCCTGTTTGGAGCCCGAATGATACGGTGGATATCTGTTGGCATCGCGGCGGATCTGCCTTGCTGGCCGATTTGCTGGAGGCAATCAGCGCAGACCTGCTCAATGAGAAGTCCATCACTGGCAGCATTCGTCAGCCTGCTATTCCCAAGGTATCTGCCGAAGCCATCCCGGGTGACCCCAAATTCCATCAATCCTTTGCCATCTGGTCTGAGAAAAAATATGCTGAAAAACCTCCGCTGGACAGGGAGAGAGCCTGGCGGATGGATGAATTCCTGGGCATGCGCCGGGCAGAATCGCCCTGTCCGGTCATGAAAGTGGTTGATGATTCGAGTGAGGCAGATATTGTCGTCCTGGATGATGACGACCTGGGTTTTCGGAATACCCAGGAGTGCTGGCCTCTGGCTGTAAACATGCCCGGCAACCCCTCCGGTTGGTTTGTGTTGAAAATGGCCAGACCGGTGGCGCAGGGGTCATTATGGGAGCACCTGCACCGCCAGCATGCTGACCGCCTGGTAGTGGTTACAACCGCCTATGACCTGCGCCTGACCGAAGTGCAGATCAGCCGCGAACTTTCCTGGGAGCGCACAGCCCAGGATGTCTTCTGGGAATTGATCCATAATCCCTGTGTCAATTCCCTTTCACACTGTGCGCATGTAATCATATCCTTTGGTGCTGCAGGAGCCATCCTGTTATCCCGGCAGGCAACAAATGAATCGCGGTGCCTCCTTTTCTTCGATCCACGTTCCATTGAGGGCACCTGGGAGAGCGGCTATCCTGGCATGGTGATCGGCTACACTTCCTGTCTGACAGCCGGGATTGTGCGCCAGTTGATGTTGAGCCCAAACAACCCGGATATCCCCCAGGGAATCCAAAGCGGGTTGGCTGCCTTGCGCAACCTGCACTCAGATGGCTATGGAGAAAAGGGCAAGACGCCAGTTCAAAGTCCGCTGGTCTTCCCATTCAAACGCATCGCTTCAATCCTGGGGCAGGAGAAGTCAAACTTTGCCATGGTTGCAATACAGGATCCGCTGCGATTCATCAAGCAACCAGCCGGGAAAGATGAAAAACCCGTAACTCCGGGCTTTTGGACCATTCTCCAGGACCGTTATCAGGGCACCCTGGATCAGGTGGCTGAACAGATCGTACGCAGCGGACCTGAGACAGCACTGCAGGAAGTGCCTCTCGGGCAGTTCGGCAATCTATTAACAGTTGACCGGCAGGAGATCGAGAGTTTTCGCAGCATCCGCACCCTGGTGGGGGAATATTGCCAACAGGGTCAGCAAAAACGTCCGCTCTCCATCGCCGTATTTGGTGCTCCAGGCTCGGGCAAATCCTTTGGCATCGTCGAGGTGGCAAATTCCCTTCTGCCCGGGCAAATTGAGGTGCGTGAGTTTAACCTGTCTCAATTTGCAGCTGCCGGTGATTTGATCTCAGCCCTGCACCAGGTGCGGGACATCGGTTTGAGCGGCAAAATACCACTCATCTTTTGGGATGAATTTGATACCACCTTCAATGGAAATCCGCTGGGTTGGCTGCGCTATTTCCTGGCACCCATGCAAGATGGACGTTTTCAGGAGGGTCAGATCGGTCACCCCATCGGCCGCAGCATCTTTGTCTTTGCGGGGGGTACATCCATCTGCATGGCTGATTTTGGTGGAGAGTTGTCTGTGGAGAACTTCCGGGCTGTCAAGGGTCCGGATTTCGTCAGCCGTCTTAAAGGGTATGTGAATATCCTGGGTCCCAATCCAGTAAGAAGTAGTGAAATAACACCTGTCCAGGATCCTTATTTTGTCATTCGCCGGGCCATCCTGTTGCGTTCCATCCTGAAACGCAATGTGCCGGACTTGTTTGAGAAGGATAAATTGAATATAGACTCGGGTGTTTTGCGAGCATTGATGAAAACCCGAGAATACCGCCACGGTGTGCGCTCGATAGAATCGATCATCGCCATGAGCCAGTTGGCTGGCAAAAAATCCTTTGAGCGCTCCAGCCTGCCATCTGAGGCACAGCTGGACCTGCATGTGGATGGTCAAAATTTCCTGGTATTGGTTCAGCAGCTTGAATTGAGCGGCAAAGTCCTGGAGGATCTGTCCGGGGTAGCCCACGAGATCTATTGCGAGGGTTTGAAAAGCCGGGGAGAGAGCACTTACGCCACATCAGTGAACTATAAAGATCTGCCTGAAAATTTCAAGGAACAGAATCGCCAGAACGTCCGAGACATCCCCATCAAGCTGGCCAGTGCCGGGTATGCCATGATCCCTGCCCGCAGCAATGAACCTCCTTTTAACTTTCCCGGAGATTCGCTCGAATTTTTGGCTGAAAGGGAACATGAACGCTGGATGCAGGTCAAGCTGGCGGATGGCTGGAAATATGCCCCAGAAACAGACAAAGACAAAAAACTGAACCATTGCCTGGTGCCCTGGAACGAACTGCCGGATGATGAAAAGGAAAAAGATCGTGACATGGTGCGGGGCATCCCTAAAATGCTGGCTCGCGGCGGCTATGCTGTTGTCAAAACACATGGATGACCCACATGGCTAAGAGGTTTTGGCGCGATTCTTTCATCATCCTGTCTGCGATCTGGGTCAACCTGGCTTTGTTTGGCCTGTTGTTGATCCTGGGTGCCGTTATCCTGAAGCTCTTCGGCTCCAAACCCGGGGCTGGCTGGCCGCAGCTCTTTCTGGATGCTTTCTATATGGCCAGGCTGGAAGGGGTGGACACTGGCGGAAAGCTGATCCCCGTCCTGCTGGCATTCCTCATGCCGGTAGCGGCGGTGCTGATCCTGGGCGAGGGCGTATTAAGGGTTTTTTCCATTTATATGCAGCGGCGAGTAAACAGAAGGGAATGGGATCTCATGGTCATCAAGAGCTTTAGCGATCATATTGTAGTGTGTGGTGTGGGTGAGATGGGCCGGCAGTTGGTGCGGCGCTTGGTCAACGAGCAGTCTCAACGGCCTATTGTCCTGATCGATCCACGACCCGGCCTGATGGCCGAACTTGGTTTGAAAAGTGAAAACATCATTCATTTACAGAGCGACATGGCAGATGTTGAGACGCTCGCAAATGCCAATATTTGCACAGCCAGTTTGATCATTCTGACCGCCGGGGAGGATGCCTTGAACCTGGAAGTAACCTACAAGGTCCAGCAGCTCAATCCCCAGGTAACCGTGTGGGTGCGCCTGCATAACAGCGGCTTGGCCGATCTTCTTGACCTGTCCCGCAAACCCAACATCCATTTTTTCTGCCCCTACCAGCAAGCCGCGGATGTGATCATCGAGCACATCCTGGGTCAAAAACCTACCTGATGTGGAGGCAACAGCAATGACGCATGATGTATTCATCTCATACTCGAGCAAGGACAAGCCCATCGCAGATGGGATCTGTGCCAACCTGGAAGCCTCCGGCATCCGCTGCTGGGTCGCCCCACGCGATATCGGTCCAGGGGAGGAATGGCCCAGGGCTATTACTAATGCGATTACCAAAAGCCAGGTGATGGTGCTCGTCTTCTCATCCCAATCAAACTCTTCCTCTGATGTGGGCCGTGAGATCGTGCTGGCTGCCAATCACAAACTGATCATTATTCCCTTCAAGATTGAAAATATCGAACCGGAACCCGGCAAGCAGTATTACCTGGCGCAGACGCACTGGTTGGAAGCCATGAACCCGCCGACTGCTGAACAGATCCAGAAATTGGTTGAAAGGGTCCGGGCGATCGTACCACCTCTGGATTCGAATGCGAATGTTCAGCCTGTACTTGTTCCAGCGCCAATCATTGAGCAGCCCCCAACTCCCAGCCCGGTTGTAAAAAAGAACTGGTTCCACCCGGAATATCTTTGGATTGGGATTGCACTCTTGTTGATCATCCTGGCGGTCGCATTTTGGCCAAAGATCCAGGGCATGCTTGCCAGTCCAACAGCAACCCCAACCCTGGCAGCGACGGATATACCCCTGCCAACCTCCACGATCTCACGCGCTGCCACTGCGACGGAAACCCTCATGCCATCCGCCACTCCCACCACCGGAACGCTTACGGGCAGTGTTGTCGTTTGGGGTGGTCAGCCATATGAAGGTGTGACCGTTACACTCTGCTCGGAATGGACCTTTGCTTGCAAAGGGCTTGCATATTCCGCTGTCACAGACACGCAGGGAAGCTTTACGATCAGCGGAATTGATCCCGGAACATACCATATGATTACTCTTGTTCCCGAGCAACTTGGCATAATTTACCCAGGGGAAGATTTGCGTCAGATCCAGGTAAATGCCGGAGAGACGATCGAATTGGACGCCATCCATAAATGCAAATATGATTTGAAGGTCTCTGCACCCGTAGTTCAAAATGGCAAGGTCACGCTTCACTGGAGCGCGTATCCTGGAGCCCCCTTTTACTATTTGAATATATACGATATTTATTGGAATAACTTGGATTTTGTAAGAACACCAAACACTTCAGTCACTTCGGAGAATAGCCTGGCAGCTGGGAATTATTATTATCAAGTTGACATAAATGAAGCAGATGGGGTTTGTGTTCGTGCTTTCGGCCGGTTCACGGTCCCTTGATCCCGCATTCTGCCTGAAAGACAAGCACAATGACACATGACGTTTTCATTTTATTTTCAACAATCTTCCCTAAAAATGTAGAAAAGAAACACTAAACCTGTATAATTAGTTCAGGCTGTTCGGATCGTTCTGGAACCTGACAACCAAAATGCAACCATCATGACACAAATCTTCATCTCATATTCACGCAAGGACCTTGAATTTGTGGACCGGCTGGCAAATGATCTAAAAGCCACCGGTTTTGAGGTCTGGTATGACCTGTCCGGCCTGGAGGCAGGCACGCGTTGGGGGCAGGAGATCCAAAAGGCCATCCAGGCCAGTCAATTCTTCCTGGTGGTCCTGTCTCCAAATTCGATCATCTCCGATTGGGTGGAAAGAGAGTTTTTGTACGCCAGCGATCAAAATTTAAAGATCATCCCGCTCCTGTACCAGCCTTGCAACCTGCCGATGTGGTCTCTTAACCTGCATTTCATTGATATGCAGGGGAAGAACTATGTGCTCCATTATCAGGAACTCCTGAAAATTATGGGTGTAAAACCCGAATTGGCGGAAGCGAACCCGATCGCCATCCGCTACATCGAGATCGGGGATGAGTACCGCAAAAGGGGGCAGGCCAGCCAGGCCATTGAAAGCTACCTGCAAGCCCTCAAGGTGGACCCGGGAAACCTGAAAGCCCGCTCCAACATTGGGGCTGTTCATTTGATGGAGCAGGACTATGCACAGGCAGCCGAGGCCTTTGAGCTAGCACTGCAGATCTCCGGTGGAGATCTAGTTGCGCGCGCCGGCTTTTGTGATGCCAACCTGGCCCTGGGCAACCAGGCCCGTGCCGAAGGAAAGATCGAAGAAGCCATCAGGTATTATTTGGAGATCAACAGGCTTGTTCCAGATGACAGGGTTGCCCGCCAGAGCTTGGTTAACATCTACACCACCCGGGCGGAGACCCTGCTCAGCGCCGGGCAGGATGATGAAGCCTTGATAGCCTTCTCGGAGGCCTTGAAGTACTCTCCGGACGATCCGACCCTGACCTCACGCCTGGAAAAGATACGCGCCGGGAAAACAGGCAGGGTTTTGAATGAGTTGATCGCCAGATCTGAAATTGAAATTTCAGCCGGAAATTGGGAGAAGGCAATTGCGGCATTGAATGAAGCTTTGGAGACAGCGCCGCAGGAAGGGTCGATTCTTAAAAAGATCGGGCATATCAAAGCGAAACAACTGCAGGAGCAGCTTGAGGCCATCCTTTCCAAAGTGGACCAGGCCGAGAAAGCGGGGCGTTGGGAAACAGCCCTGGCCGGGTTGAATGAATATCTCCAATTGAAGCCCGATGACACCGCTACCAAAAAAAGACTGGTGGACCTGATGGACTCAAAGCATGCAGCCTGGCTTAGCGCCATCTCGCTGCGTGTCGATCAGGCATTGGAAAAGCGTAACTGGGACGAGGCGTTGACTGCATTGCAGGAAGGCTTGCAGATCGAGCCGGATAACGCTGGGCTAAAAGCCAGGGCAGCCCAGGTGCAGGCCAATCGGCGCACTACCCAACTGAAAGCCATTTGCCTGCGTGCGGACCAGGCCGCCGGTGCAGGTCGCTGGGAAGAGGCCATCGAGATCCTGACCCGCGGGGTATCCAGTTACCCTGAAGATGGAACACTCAAAAATAAGTTGGTAGAAATGCGTCGGTCCAAACAGGACTCGTTTCATCAGGTGGCCTTGCACCTGGCTGATGTAGCCACTCGAGCCGGTCAATGGGAAACTGCGCAAAATTTGCTCAACGAGGTGCTTGCCGAAGAGCCGGATAATGTTGAGTTCCTGCAAAAACTGGATCAGATCCTCAGGTTGGAACGTGACAGCAAACTTCAGGCTCTCAAAACAAAGGCGCAGGACCTGCTCAAAGCCGAAAAAATTGATCAAGCCCTGGCGCTCTGGAACGAGGCCTTAACTCATGAAACCGGAAACCATCAGGCTGTCTTGGATGAGATCGAAGCCGTCATCCAGATCCAAAAGTTGGCGAGCAATTATTCCGCAGCAGAACAGGCTTATGCCGAGAAAGATTACGAAAAAGCCGTAAACCTGTTCAAGAGCATCCTCCAGGAACAGGCCGGTTACAAGGATGCAGCCAAATTACTGACAAAGTCACAAAAACGGCTGCGCCCTTCAGGAAAAGTGCCGCGCTCCTCGAGCAGACGGATCTGGCTGATCGGTGGCTTTCTGGTGATCCTGGCGCTTGGAATTGGCGCGCTTGTGTTCTGGTTTGGGGAAAATGGCCTGCCAGCCGATCCTGGTCTGGTTACAAAGAACACCTCCACCTCTACGAATAACAACATCCAGATAATGAACACACCCGACCCAAGAAAATTAAATCCCGCCAACCAGCATCAATATCTATTTGTGGATAATGATTATTCCTGGCAGGATGCCAGAGATGATTGTGCCGCAAGGGGTGGCTACCTGGTAACGATCCAGGATGAAGCGGAAAATCAATTTATAAACCAATTTGGATTTGGTTCTTTCTGGTTGGGAGCTACAGACGAGACCGAAGAGGGAACCTGGGGTTGGGTCACTGGCGAACCCTGGATGTATACGAATTGGGCTGAAGGTCAACCTGATAATGATATTACTGATGATTCCAGCGGAGAAAATTACCTGGCATTATTATGGCCCGAGGCTCCTTCACAATGGAATGATGTGCCCAATGGAAGCGGGCCATTTGTCTGTGAATGGGAGCCTTCCCTGCAAGGCAAGACCATTACGGTCACCAGCGTGGAAGATAGCGGGACTGGCACCCTGCGGCAGGCATTGCTGGATGCTCGCGCCGGAGATACCATTATCTTTGATCCAGCCGTTTTCCCTACAGAGGTGCCCGTAGCGATCAATCTTTACAGCCAGCTTCCGATCCTTGATCAGGGCTACCTGACTTTGGATGCCAGCAACGCCGGAGTCGTATTGAACGGGTCCCATATTGGCGGCGAATGGATTGCAGGAATTGATGTTTGGTCTGATCATAATGTCATCAAAGGTCTGGGTGTTTTAAATTTTTCCGGACCGGGGATCATCCTTCAGGTAAATGCTAATTTTAATACCGTTGGCGGGGATCGCGGCGTTGGGCTTGGTCAGGTTGGCGAAGGGAATTTTTTTGGCGCTAATAGTGACGGCATTGCAATTTGGGGGTCTGACAACGTGATCACTGGCAACCTGATCGGCATAATTGCTGCGGATGCCGAAGACTGGGAAGTGGGCAACAAAGCCTCGGGGGTATTTATCTCTGATAACGCCAGCCGCAATACCATTGGTCCGAATAATATTATTGCTTTTAATGGCTCAGTTGGTGGCTGTGGTATCGATTATCTCAGTTTGGATGCCAAAAACAATAATATAACTGCAAACATAATTTACGGCAATGAACCTGATACTCCGGGTATTTGCTACAACATCAACCCCGGTGGTCAGTTCGTCTATTCAACGCCGCCTGCCATTCTTTATTTTGAACTGGATTCCGGCAGCGTAGCCGGCCAGACCTGCCCGTACTGCCTGGTGGAGATCTTCAGCACCGACACACAGGACGGGAAAATATACGAGGGCGCAGTCAGGGCGGATATATACGGGAATTTCACTTTTCGTAAGGGCACCCCGCTCGCCGGACCATTCCTGACCGCCACCTCCCGTTCTGCTGGCGAAAACACCAGCGAGATATCCTTACCCACGGCCGCGCGCACGGACATCCAGATCGCACTGGATGCGGCCTGGGTGTCTGCGCCACTTTTCCAGACCAGCTTTAACTCCTGGGATTTTGGGGATTCCAATCCGAATGCCATGTTGGAGAATGGCAAGCTGATCATCACCAGTGTAAACGATGAGCATACCAGTGTAGATATGAGTAAACTGCAATCTGACAGGTTTGTGGCTGAATTCGAGTTCATCCTCTCGGAGGCCAGCTCGCAAGGCCATTGCGTGTTTGAAACTTCAAATAGTGATAACGGAGAACTCTCGAGAGGAATAAGTGTTGGTTTTTTCACAAATTCCCAGACAACCCTGGCACATCATGTTCCTCCAGAGGATACAGTAGCAATTGCCATGGCATTATATGATGATGCAAAAATAAATAAGGTAACACTGATCATTCTTGGAGAGCAAATTGCTGCTTTTTTGAATGGGCAAATCGCATACGCTACAATCAACCCTGACGAAAGTGTCGTATATACCCATCAGGCTCTGACAGGAACTTTTACAATTACCTGCGAATACGATAATTACAAGATCTGGGATCTAAGCGGAGTGGATTTCAATCCATGACCCGGGTTTTCATCTCTTATTCCCGCAAAGACCTTGAATTCGTCCAACGGATGGCAGATGACTTAAAAACAGCCGGTCTGGATGTCTGGTATGACCTTTCGGGTCTGGAAGCCGGCACGCGTTGGGGGAGTGAGATCCAAAAGGCTATCAAAACCAGCCAGTACTTCCTTGTGGTCATGTCTCCAAATTCAGTGAACTCGGAGTGGGTGGAAAGGGAGTTCTTATATGCAAGCATTCAAAATCTGAAGATCATCCCGCTTCTGTACCAGCCTTGCGACCTGCCAATGTGGTCGCTCAATTTGCATTTCATTGACGTGCAGGGCAGGAACTATTCGCTTCATTACCAGGAATTACTTAAAGCACTGGGGGTGGAAGAGAAACCTTTACCTGTTGAACAGGGTTTACCCGTTGCAAGTCCGCTCTCGCCTGCGCAGCGCAAATTTACGATTAAACCGACATTGATCATTGGTCTTTTAGCTGTAGTTATCTTTGTATTTGCTGGCATCTGGGGGTTGCCACAAATTATAACCTGGCTGGTACTCTCGCCAGCCGCGACCATGACGGCAACGGTTGCGCATGAGACACCTTTCATCTCCAGTGCGACCCTGGCAGCCACCGCTTCAAAGGTTGTTTTCACTCCAACATCAACGTTGGTTCCTCCCCTGATGAAAATCCTCACAGGTCATACCGGCTCTTTATCAAGTGTTGCTTTCTCACCTGACGGGCGCACTCTGGCCAGTGGTGCATGGGACGGCAGAATCATCCTGTGGGATACGGTCAGTTGGTCCAGGCTGCAAACCCTGTCCGGGGAAAATAGAGGAGTTTCAAGTGTTGCCTTATCTTCAGATGGGCGCACTCTGGCCAGCAGCTATGATGACAACACAATTTCCCTTTGGGATATTACCAGCAGTACCAAATTGAGTACCCTCGCGAATCATACGGACACTGTCATGAGCGTTGCCTTCTCACCTGATGGGCGTACCCTTGCCAGCAGCTCGAAGGATAACAACGTCCTCCTTTGGGACACTGCCAGTGGCGAAATGCTTCGAAGCATCGATGTTCTTACCAGCACAGCATTTAGTGTAGCATTCTCGCCAGATGGGCGCACTTTGGCTGGGGGTTCAACCGATGGCACGATCATCTTGTGGGATACATCCAGCTGGAACAGGGTGAAAACACTGGTGGGTCATAAAGGCATGATATTTAGTGTAGCGTTTTCAATAGACGGGCACACCCTTGCCAGTGGCTCTTTGGATGGTTGGGGTACAGGAGGTAATGTTCAAGGCACGATCATCCTGTGGGACGTTGCCAGTGGGACCAAGCTGCATACATTCTTGGATAGTAATGGAGGAATATATAGTGTAACCTTCTCACCAGATGGGTACATGCTTGCCAGCGGCTCATCAGATAGTTTTGGTACTGATGGTAGTTTTAAAGGCACGACCATTTTGTGGGATGTAACCAGCGGTAACAAGCTGCAAACCCTCGCAGGGGATAATATTGGAGTGTTTTGTGTGGCATTCTCACCTGACGGACGCACTCTGGTCAGTGGTTTGAAAAATGGAAAAATCCTGATCTGGAAAATAGATAACGATTGATTAATAGGTAACAATTTCAGCTTCATCTCTATGCTTGTTCGAAGCCAATGTCGATGTTGTGATCGGTTCGTTAGGCTGGTACTCCGGATGGTATTTCTCTGCCTTGACCCACTATGTTATTAACCACTCCTTCTTTCTTCCATCCTTCCACCTGCTGCCATATGATAGAATTACAGCATCATTACCCGGTTTTTCTGGAGTTCTTATGTCCGATCTGATCGAAGTCTTAATTGACAGTGTGCGCGTCAGTTTAATGTCGCCTCAGCGTATTGTCATTTTACGCGAAAAAAATGCAGAACGATATCTGCCCATCTGGGTGGGTCCTTATGAAGCCGAAGCCATCACAGTTGCACTGCAGGAAGTGGAAGTCATCCGGCCATTAACTCATGACCTGCTCAAGAATCTATTCACCATCTTCAAGGCCCTGCTGGTGCGGGTGGAGATCCAATCCCTGAAGGAAGATATTTATTATGGCAACATTGTGGCCGAACTGGATGGACAGACCCTGAACATTGACTCGCGTTCTTCAGACGCCATCGCACTGGCAGTCCGGGCTCACATTCCCATCATGGTGTATAAATCAGTCATGGATACAGCCGGGATCGTTCCAGAGCATGATATGCAGGCGGAAGCCCAAACCCCGCCAGACGAAATTGGCGACCCTGTTGAAAAGACCCTGCCTGTACCCCCCACCGAGGAGGAACAGGAACGGCTCTCCATATTTGACGACTTCCTGGATAAGCTCGACCAGGACAGTCCGCCAGACAAGAATGATCCTGATCCCTCACAACCTTCCTGATCCGCCTTTTCTCCTCCCCAGAGAACCAGATGATCGATAATCCTTCCGAAGAGAGCAGCTTTACAACCACCACCATCCCCCACAGCCGCGAGGCCGAAGAGGCCGTGGTAGGCGCGGTCATGATCGACCCCGAAGTGTATTATGACCTGGCCCAGTTCCTGCTGGCCGAGGATTTTTACATTCACCGTCACCGCTGGATCTGGGAGGCCTTCAACCGCCTGCACGATCAGCGTATTCCTCTTGATTTTCTGACCGTCACCGGGGAACTTGAGCGCATGGGGCAGCTCAGCGAGATCGGCGGCCCGGCTTTCCTGACCGCCCTGCTGAACCAGGTGCCCACCTCCATGCATGCCGAAGCTTATGGGCACATGGTCGAAGCCGCTGCCATCCGCCGCCGCATGCTGACCGCTGCCAACCAGATCGCCACCCTGGCTTACGACGAGCATGAACTGGTCGACCAGGTCATGCAGCAAGCCGAGAAAGCGGTCTTCAATGTCAGCGAACGCCGCCTGAAACATGACGTGCAGCCTATTTCCGTGGTGCTGTCTGATTATTACAACCGGATTGACGACCTGGCGCGTCGGCCGGATGACATCCATGGTGTTCCAACCGGTTTTAAAGACCTGGACCACATGCTGGCCGGCCTGCAGCCTTCCGACCTGCTTATCATCGCCGGGCGACCAGGCCAGGGAAAAACCGGCTTCCTGCTCTCGGTGGCTCGCAACGCCGCCCTGACCCACAAAAAGCGAGTGGCCATCTTCTCCATGGAAATGTCCAATGAACAGGTGGTTCAGCGCCTGATCTCCCAGGAAACAGGCATCGATTCGCAGCGCCTGCGCACCGGCAAACTCGAAGAGCATGAGTGGCCTTTATTTACGCAGGCCATCGAAGTCTTCTCGGACACCAAAATCTTCCTGGATGACACCCCCGCCCTGACTCCCATGCAGCTGCGCACCAAGTGCCGCCGCCTGCACATGGAGTATGGACTGGACCTGGTGTTGGTGGATTACCTGCAATTGATGAGCAGCGATACCCGCAACGACAACCGCGTTCAGGAGGTTTCGTACATCTCCCGCAACATGAAAGTACTGGCACGTGAGCTGAATGTGCCTGTCCTGGCTGCTGCACAGCTCTCGCGTGCAGTCGAGCAGCGCACCGATAAGCGCCCCGTACTCTCAGATCTGCGAGAAAGTGGATCCCTGGAGCAGGACGCAGATATAGTCATGTTCATCTACCGTCCCGACCAGTATGAGAAGGATACCGTCAAGCAAAACGTAGCCGAGATCATGATCTCAAAGCACCGCAATGGGCCAACCGGCAATGTGGAACTGGTCTTGACCGGCAAACTGGCCAAATTTGTGGATGCCGCCACCCATACAGTGGATCTTAACCGGACATGACCCTTTGCCGGTCTCTCAGCCCTAAGAAACAAGTGTCACTCCCTTTCAGGGACAACGTGCGAGGGTGGTTGCCCGAACCAGTCTCCTCTCCAAACTGGGGATTGTCCCCGCAGTACACGGGGATTGCCACGCTCGGAAAGCGCTCGCTCCCCGAAGGGCATGGGGACGATATCGCAATGACAGAAAATTTGTTTCTTTTGTAATACTAAGCGACATCCTTCCGTTGTGGAGTTTCTCACGAGGAGAATAGCTGGAAAAAAATGAAAGAATTCAAAGGCTTTTCAGATCAAGAAACCTTCACCCAGGTACCCGATTCGTTCTTTCAACACCTCCTGAACGAAATTGAAGACACGGCCGAGTTAAAGGTGACCGTGTATGTGCTCTGGCGAATTGCACACATGGAAAGCCGTTCCCGTTCCTTATGCCGCAGTGAGATCCTGGCAGACCAGGCTTTCATGGCAGGCCTGGATATCGCCCAACTGGATGCCGGGCTTGAAAACGCGGTTCAAAGGGGCAGCCTGCTGCGGGTGGAGAACGAAGAAGGCGGCTTCTATTTTTTGAATTCAGCGCGCGGGCGCGCGGCCGCCGAAGCCCTGGAGAAAGGCGATTGGCGCTCAGCCGCCCGGTCAGCCTCCACCCCGCCGCCTGAGCGACCCAATATCTTCAGGCTTTACGAGACCAGCATTGGTCCCCTGACACCCATGCTGGCAGATGCTTTAAAGGACGCTGAAAAAGCCTACTCTGCCGACCAGATCGAAGCCGCCTTCAGTGAAGCGGTAAAACGCAACAAACGCTACTGGAAATATGTGGAAGCCATCCTGCGCAACAGGAAGGAGGAAGAGCATGCCAAAGAACAAACTGGACGAGACACTGAAGAAGATCGCCGAAAGTACATCGAAGGCAAATACTCCGACTTCATCGAGCATTAATACCCTGGGTGACCCGGATTGCCCAAATTGTGGTGGTGCCGGGTACTTGCGCCGGGATCTGCCGCTCGAACACCCCAACTTTGGCAAGCTCGAGATCTGCACCTGCCGGCAGATTCAAGTCTCCCAACAGGTACGCCAACGTCTTTTCTCGCTCAGTCACCTGGATGAACTCAATGGCCTGACCTTCGAGAGTTTCCAAACACGTGGCCGCAAAGGGCTGGGTGAACTGCATGCCAATTCCCTGGAGTGGGCTTACAATCGCGCCCGCCTGTACGCCGGCAACCTGCAGGGTTGGTTGTTGATCATGGGCAGCTACGGCTGCGGCAAAACCCACCTGGCTGCCGCCATTGCCAACTTTGCAGTCGGCATGGGGGTTCCCACCCTGTTCCTGACCGTTCCCGATTTGTTGGATACACTCCGTTTTGCATACGATGCTGAAAATATCACTTTTGAACAACGCTTTGAAGAGATCCGCACAGCAGCCCTGCTGGTGCTGGATGATTTTGGCACCCAGAACGCCACCGAATGGGCGCAGGAAAAACTCTTCCAGATCATCAATTTCCGTTACATCAACCGCCTGCCATTGGTGGTCACCACCAACCTGGCTCTCGACCAGATCGAACCCCGCATCCGCTCACGCCTGCAAGATCCCGAGCTGGTCAGCGTCGTACGCATGCAGGCGCCCGACTACCGCCGCCCAACCGACGATACCGGCAACCCCGAACTCTCCTCGCTCGATCTGCACGCCAATAAAACCTTCGGCAATCTTTCCCAAAGGATGGATGAAGGTTTGGAAGAAGCTGAGGTCAAATCACTGGAAAAAGCCATCAAGGCCGCCCATGCCTTCGCTGAAAAACCGCGTGGCTGGCTGGTGCTGATCGGGCCCTATGGCTGCGGTAAAACCCACCTGGCGGCGGCCATTGCCAATTATCGCTCCGGATTGGGCGATCCGCCTCTGTTCATTATGCTGCCAGACCTGCTGGACCACCTGCGCGCCACTTTCAGTCCGCACAGCAACGTGGCCTATGACCGCCGCTTTGAAGATATCCGCACCTCTCCTTTGTTGGTCCTGGATGATGTCGGCACACAGTCCATGACCCCCTGGGTGCGGGAGAAGCTCTACCAGCTTTTCAACCACCGCTACAATGCCGAGCTGCCAACCGTCATCACCACTGCCGACTCACTGGACAACATGGATGCCCGCATCCTGTCACGCATGCTGGATAAACGCCTGTGCACCATCTATGGCATCACGGTGCCATCCTACCACGGACCGAAGACGCGCACCAAAAAAACCAGGAAGTAGGTTCCAGTCAGCCTCTTAAATAAAACGACCTCACCAGGTAAGAACCCGGGAGGTCGTTGGTTTTATGCCGGGATCACTTTCAGAGTGCCTACACATCCAAATTGCGGACACCGGCTGCATGCGTGATGATGAAACGGCGGCGGGGATCAACCGCATCCCCCATCAGCATATCAAAGGTGCGGTCTGCCTCGGCAGCATCTTCAATCGTCACCAGCAGCAGGGTGCGATTGGCCGGGTTCATGGTGGTTTCCCAAAGCTGAATCGGGTTCATCTCACCCAGACCTTTATAACGCTGCAGGTTGACCTTTTCAGCATTGATACCCAGATCCTTAATGTGCTTTTCTTTCTCGGCTTCCGTATAGGCATAATGGACCTGGTTCTTATAAGCCATACGGTACAGCGGCGGCTGGGCAATGTAAAGGTGACCTTCATCGATCAACGCCTGCATGTAGCGGAAGAAGAAGGTAAGCAGAAGGGTGCGAATATGGCTGCCGTCCACATCGGCATCTGTCATGATGACCACTCGCCCGTAACGCAAACCGGCCGTATCAAAGTTATCGCCAATGCCGGTGCCAAGCGCTGAAATGAGCGACTTGACTTCGTTGTTGCCCAGGATCTTATCCAAGCGGGCACGTTCAGTATTCAGGATCTTGCCGCGCAGCGGCAGGATGGCTTGAAAATGACGGTCTCTACCCTGTTTGGCAGAACCACCTGCCGAGTCACCTTCCACGATGTAAAGCTCGGTGCGCGAGGGGTCACGCTCGGAGCAATCTGCCAGTTTGCCCGGCAGGGTCATGCTTTCCAGGGCTGATTTGCGAATGACCAGGTCACGCGCCTTGCGGGCTGCATCCCGGGCGCGCGCCGAGGTGAGACACTTATTTACGATGGACCTGGCTGCCTGGGGATTTTCCTCCAGGAAGGTGGCAAAGGCCTCGCCGATCACCTGCTGGGCGTAGGTTTGCACTTCTGGATTCATCAATTTGACCTTGGTCTGGCTCTCAAACTGCGGATCCGGGTGTTTGATGCTGACAATGGCTGTCAGACCTTCACGGGTGTCATCCCCCGAAAAGTTGGGGTCGGAATCCTTGATGAGACTATTCTTGCGGGCATGGTCATTGATGACGCGCGTCAGGGCTGAGCGCAGGCCGGTCAGGTGGGTGCCTCCATCAATGGTATTGATGGTATTGGCAAAAGAATAAACCGATTCGGTATAGGCATCTGTAAACTGGATGGCTGCTTCAATACCAATGCCTTCGATCTCTTTTTCAATATACATGACTGGGTGCAGGGTCTCGCGATTGCGGTTCAGGTGGCGCACAAAGGAGGTAATGCCGCCTTCAAAGTAGAATGTCAGTTCACGGTCATTGCGCTCGTCTTTGAAAAAGATGGTGGTACCACGGGTTACAAAGGCCATTTCGCGGAAACGCTGGGACAGGGTGTCAAAACGATAATCCAGGTCAGTTCCGAAGATGGTCGGATCAAATTTATAGGTAGTTGAAGTGCCAGTATCTTCGGGTTTGACCTTTCCGATAACCTTCACCGCGCCCTGGGGATAGCCGCGTTCATAACGCTGGAAGTAAACCTGGCCTTCCCGGCGTACCCGTACTTCACACCATTCCGAGAGGGCGTTCACGGCCGAAACCCCCACTCCATGCAAACCACCGGAAACCTTGTACCCGCCGCCTCCGAATTTACCTCCGGCATGCAGGGTGGTCATGACCACTTCGAGGGCGGATTTCTTCTTCTCAGGGTGGATGCCAACCGGAATACCACGCCCGTTGTCCGTCACAGTTACGCTGCTGTCAGTTTGGATGGTGATGTCAATTCGGGTGCACACTCCCGCCAGGGCTTCATCAATGGAGTTGTCCACCACTTCATAAACCAGATGATGCAAAGCCTTGATGTCTGTTCCTCCCACGTACATGCCCGGGCGGCGACGGACGGCTTCCAAGCCTTCCAATACCTGGATATCTTTTGCATCATAACTTGTGTTTTTATCAATTGCCACTTGCATACCTCCAAAAAATTACCAGCAAGAGTTGATCTCACTGCAAGCCAACCCACATGCCAGACACGTCACTTTACATGACCAAGAAAAATGATACTTCTAGACAGGTGTTTGTTTTGCCTTTATTTGTTCAAACACTGTTTGCAACCAGAGGTTGATATCGCGAAAATAAATAAAGCTGGCAGCCAACAGGCCAGTTGAAATAAACGCATGCCCGATGATGGCGACCAGTGTCAGCCAGGAATCAGTGGGGGGAATCCTCCACAGATAACCCAATCCCTCACTGATCAACAGGCTGCCTAAAAGGAACAAACCGCTGGTCGGCAAGGTAAAGCGCATCATGCGCAGGCTTTGCATAATGGACGCAAATGCATTCTGTTCATAAGCAAAGATGCCGTGCGGAGAAAAGAAGACCGGCAGGATCACCCAGATGCCCATGAGCATGATAATGAATATGCCAATCTGTGCCAACACGGGGTTGATCAGAAGTAATAATGAGAATCCCAGCAGCGAGGGAATGCCTGCCAGGATGGCCAACCCCAGCCAGGTGAATGACAATAAGACGCTCTGCAGCATGGATTTCTTCAGCGAGCGTTTCTGCCCCAGGGCAAGGGATATGCCAGAGACCCAATAAAAATATAAACAGCCCAACAGCCAGCCGCAGGTGATAAGCAAAAGCCAACTTCCCAACATACCAGAAAAAGATGAAACCTCCCAGGTGAAGGATACACCCAACGGAGATTTATCCGGCATGCTGGAACTCATCAGACTGGCAGTGCCCACCGGAAAAGTGCGCAACAATCCAAAAAGATTGAATCGGGTTAAAAATTCAGTCCAAAGCTGCTGCAGGCTGGCAGGGTCTGGCAGGGAAGCTGAAAGCGGAACAGATGTATTTGCCAGTTGGTCCATGACCGGCTGCATCAAAGTTTTCATACGCAGACGCGGTCCCAGCCAGAGCAGCATATCCAGCAGGGCAGGCAGCAGGATGATGGCAACATGGTTGGCGATGGCATCAAAACCGGCAGCCAGGGCGGGAATAAGTCCTGGCGGAGGGGGTAGCTTGACTTTTTGAACTTGCATACCTGAGATTCTACCACACCGCACCTGCTGCGAAGCTGTCTGTCCCCTGCGGGAAAAATATTTACCACCTTCCCATACAGACGGAACATGAAACACCAGGCACACAGGAAATAATGGTGAGCTCTGCAGGCATGCCTCCGCGTTGAGATTTCCGAAGTTTTGCGAAGCACCCCCAAAGACGCAGTCAAAGGGGGTAAAAACTTCGGAAACCCGGTTCGGCGTCATACCAGTATGCGCATATCCTCCGTCCACTGGAGTGACCATGAAAATAAATACTCAAACCTGCCCTTATGTGATATAATGCACTCCGTTCACAGACCAGCCTGTAAATGACTGCCATGTAATTGTGATCCCGGGCAGTCAAGGAGTGTGTTCAGCCATCATTTATTGAAGATCTCAACATCGCTTTTTGGTTTTTGCGTCTTCTCGGCTGTGTCTGTAAAAGCCGAGTTTTTATTTTCCTGGCCGGGAGCAATGTTCGTGTCTTCTCAATAAAAGGGGAGAGTGACCAAATACACCCTCCCATCTTCTTGAGAAGAACCCCATCTTCATAATTGGAAGGAGGTGAATTTAGGTGACAGCAGTAAATTTACGTAACAACGAATCACAGGATAATCTGCTCCGGCGTTTTCGCAAGAAAGTCGTCAAAAGTGGTATTTTAAGCACAATCCGCAACAAGCGTTGGTTCATCTCCAAGAGCGAACAACGCCGCATGGAGAAGAAGAAAGCCATTCGACGCTCAAAACGGCGCATTCACGAGTTTGAACAATAACATTCGGTTGCTCGGCTGTTTACCGGACTGGAGGCATTTATGGCAAAAGAGGAAGATAAAATTCAGGTGGAAGGACTGGTGATCGAGGCACTGCCCGGCACCCAGTTTCGCGTCCGTCTGGATAATGGTCACGAGGTCCTGGCCTACCTTTCGGGCAAAATGCGCAAGTATTACATCCGCATTCTGCTGGGAGACCGGGTGAAAGTGGATATGTCGCCCTATGACCTGAGCCGTGGCCGCATCACTTATCGCTCGAAGAAGAATGCTCCAACCGGTGTTGAAGAGTAAACCTCCTGCAATTATCGATAAATAAAAACTCCTGCTTAAACGTAGGAGTTTTTATTTTCCAAATTTGACAGGTGCATTTTAGGGGCGGGTCTTGTTTATTTAGGTTGCTTTTTAAGTCAGGAAGATCCGCCCCTGCTTTATGGCAAAGACGTATATGAGTTCAGCACTTTGATGTAATTCGAGCGCCGCAAAGCATGCGGGTTATGGGTGGCTTGTTCGCTCATGCTGCCCTGCATCTGCTGGATGGAGATGTAATCATGGGATTTCATCCACTTCTCCAAATCAACCAGGATCTCAGAGACCCGCCCGGTGCCATTCTGCAGCAGTTCGGAGGCCAGCATGGCCACACGGGCACCCGCCATCATGGCTTTCAGAACATCCTCGGCGGTATGGATCCCGGTGGTCAGTGCAAAATCGGTTTTCACGCGACTATACAGCAAGGCGATCCAGCGCAGCGGCATGCGCAATTCCTGCGAGGTGCTCAGCACCAGGTTGGGACACACCTCCAACTCCTCCAGGTCGAAATCCGGCTGGTAAAAGCGGTTGAACAAAACCAGCCCGTCCGCACCGGCATCCACCAGGCGGGTGCACATATTGCCCATGCCTGTGAAATACGGGCCGATCTTGACTGCCAGGGGGATAGTGATTTTGGAGCGTACTTTGCTGACAAAATTGACATAGCTGTTTTCAAGGTCTTCACTGGTCAGGTCGGTCTCAAAAGGCAGGTAATAAATATTCAGTTCCAGGGCATCTGCACCGGCTGCTTCGATCTTGCGGGCATATTCAACCCAGGTACCTGCTGAAACCCCGTTCAGGCTGCCGATGACAGGAATATCCACCGATTTTTTGACCTGTTTGAGATGATCAACATATTTTTCCGGGCCAATGCTGTACCGCCCAATATTCGGCAGATAGGTCAGTGCTTCGGCGTAAGAATCTGTGCCATAATCCAGGAAATGATCGAGTTCCATGGATTCGTGGATGATCTGTTCTTCAAACAACGAGTACATCACAATAGCAGCAATGCCGGCTGATTCCAGCTTTTTAACAGTCTCCACTTTTTCAGATAACGGGGAAGCCGAGGCAACCAGGGGATTTTTTAATTTTAAACCCAGGTAGGTGGTGGTCAGATCCATTTTTTTTGACACTCCCTTCTCGATAAATCGAATGATGGGTATGATAATTGTGTCATTGCGAAGGAGCGGCGGCAGCGACTGAAGCAATCCCCCTGTTTGCAAGGAGACTGCTTCGTCGGACAAAAAATCCCTTCTCGCGGTGACATGTTAAATATTAAAGTTCTGGATTCCAAGGTTACTCTTCAGAACTTCCTTCGTCATCATTGCTATAGTGCATGGCAGCCATTTGACGGTAGAAATTCAGGCGCTTCTTGTTATCCTTCTTTACTTTCTTAAGCAGCATCTCGGCACGGTCTTCATCACTTTGCACCAACATGCGGTAGCGGGTCTCATTGTACATATATTCCTGGGGCTGGATGGTGGGATCTTTGGAATCAATGGTGAGAGGATTTTGTCCCAGTTCGATCAGGCGCGGGTCATAGCGCAGGAGTGGCCAAATACCGGATTGTACGGCCAGTTTTTGCTGGTTGAGACCCTGGGTCATGTCAATGCCGTGCGCAATACAATGGCTGTAGGCGATGATCAGGGATGGACCGGGGTAAGATTCAGCTTCCAGGAAGGCTTTCAGAGTCTGGGCATCGTTGGCGCCCATGGCTACACGCGCCACGTAAACATAACCGTAAGACATGGCAATCAGACCCAGGTCTTTCTTGGGCAGGCTTTTCCCCTCAGCTGCAAATTTGGCGATGGCTGCCATGGGTGTTGATTTGGAGGCCTGTCCGCCAGTGTTGGAATACACTTCGGTATCCAGGACCAGGATGTTGACATTGCGGCCGGAAGCCAGCACATGATCCAGCCCACCATAGCCGATGTCATAAGCCCAACCATCACCACCCACTATCCAGACACTGCGCTTGACCAGCATGTCTGCCAGACTGAGCAAATCTTTGGCGCGCGGTTCAGTGGACTTGGCAAGCTTTGTTTTCAAGGTGGCAACACGCTCACGCTGCTGGCCGATGCCGGTTTCATTGCTCTGATCGGCATTGAGCAGATCATTTATGAATTCCTGGCCGAGTTCTTTTGTGAAGAGAAGCAGAAGCTCACGGGCAAATTGTACCTGCTTGTCAACCGTCAGGCGCATACCCAAGCCAAATTCTGCATTATCCTCAAACAGGGAGTTCGACCAGGCCGGTCCGCGACCCTGCTTGTTGAAGGTGTAGGGGGTGGTGGGAAGGTTACCGCTGTAGATGGACGAACAGCCGGTGGCATTTGCGATCAAAGCACGATCACCATACAACTGGGAGAGCAGCTTGATATAAGGTGTCTCACCGCAACCTGCACATGCACCCGAAAATTCAAACAGAGGCTGGAGCAGTTGTGAGTTCTTAATGGTGCCAGGGTTGATCAAGGAGCGATCCACTTCCGGCAGGGACAGGAAGTATTCCCAATTGGCAGCTTCGCTCTCACGCAGAGGAGGTTGCGGCGCCATGTTGATAGCCTTTCTGCCCACCTGGGTCTTATCTTTGACCGGGCAGGTTTCCACGCACAGCGTACAACCGGTGCAGTCCTCGGGCGCCACCTGAACAGTATATTTCATTCCGGGAAATTCCTTGAACTTGGAATCCATGGATTTAAAGGTAGTGGGTGCCTTCTTGAGCAGGTCGGTGGCGTACACTTTGTGGCGGATGACGGCGTGCGGGCAGACGAAAACACACTTGCCGCATTGGATGCACAGGTCTGGTTCCCAGACCGGGATATCGAGCGAGATGTTGCGTTTCTCCCAGCGGGAGGTCCCAGTGGGGAAGGTGCCGTCCACAGGCATGCCTGAAACCGGCACATCATCTCCATCAAAGGCGATCATTTTCCCGAGCACGTCACGGACAAATGCCGGGGCTTGCTCCGGGACGGGGGCACGGCGGGTGATCTTGCTGGAAACCCGGGCTGGCACTTTAACCTGGTGCAGATTGGCCAACGACTGGTCCACGGCTTCGTTGTTCTTCTTAACCACGCTCTCACCGCGCTTGCCATATGTCTTTTTGATGGTGTACTTGATCTGGGTGATGGCTTCTTCACGCGGCAGCACTCCAGAAATGGCAAAGAAACAGGTCTGCATGATGGTATTGATGCGGTTGCCCATGCCGGTTTTTTCGGCTACATCGTAAGCGTTGATAACGTAGAATTGAAGTTTTTTATCAATGATGGAGGCCTGGGTTTCGCGCGGCAGTTCATCCCAGATCTCCTGCGGACCGTAGATGCTGTTCAGCAAGAAGACACCACCCGGTTGGGCATATTTGAGGATGTCATAGCGCTCCAGGAAGTTGAACTGGTGGCAGGCAACAAAGTTGGCAGTATTCGGAGCGATCAGGTAAGGAGCCTGGATCGGTTTGGGGCCAAAGCGCAGGTGGGATATGGTCAGTGAGCCGGATTTTTTGGAATCGTAGACAAAATAGCCGCGTGCATAATTTTTAGTTTCTTCACCGATGATCTTGATCGAGTTTTTATTGGCGCCCACGGTTCCATCAGCGCCCAAGCCCATGAATACGCAGCGCACGGTCTCAGGATGTTCAACTGAAAAGCCGGGGTCGTAATCCAGGCTGGAATGGGTTACATCGTCATGGATGCCAATGGTGAAATGATTCTTGGGCTCAGGTTTGAGCAATTCATCATAAATACCCTTGACCATGGCAGGTGTGAATTCTTTGGAGGAGAGGCCATATCTCCCGCCGGTCACTTTAGCCTGGCGGTTACCCTCACTGAGCGCCTGGACTACATCCATGTAGAGCGGTTCTCCACCCGAGCCGGGTTCTTTGGTACGGTCGAGAACCGCAATTTTTTTGACGCTGACAGGCAGGGAGGCAACGAAATGCTCAAAAGAGAATGGGCGGTACAGGCGGACACGCAAAACACCGACCTTCTCGCCTTTTGCGACCAGGTGACGTACCGTGGCTTCCACGGTTTCGCCGCCGGATGCCATGATGATAATGATACGCTCGGCATCTGCAGCGCCATAATAATCGAAGAGGTGATACTGTCGCCTGGTAAGTTTTGCAAAATTATCCATGGCTTTTTGAACAATGCCGGGACAGGCCTGGTAATAAGGGTTGACTGTCTCGCGTCCCTGGAAGTAGACATCCGGGTTTTGGGCGCTGCCACGCAGAACAGGATGTTCCGGTGAAAGCCCGCGGGCGCGATGGGCAAGCACAAGCTTATCGTCGATCATGGCGCGCAGGTCCTCATCGGTCAACTGCTCGATCTTGTCCACTTCATGCGAGGTGCGAAACCCATCAAAGAAGTGGATGAAAGGAATGCGTGCTTCGAGCGAGGCAGCCTGGGAGATCAGGGCAAAATCATGCGCCTCCTGAACCGATCCCGAGGCAAGCATGCCCCAGCCGGTCTGGCGTACCGCCATCACATCGGAATGATCTCCGAAGATGGAGAGTGCCTGGGCTGCCAGGGAACGCGCCGTAACGTGGAACACCGTTGAAGTCAATTCTCCGGCAATCTTGTACATGTTGGGGATCATCAGCAGCAAGCCCTGGCTGGCAGTGAACGTGGTGGCCAGGGATCCGGTTTGCAGGGCGCCATGCAAGGCTCCTGCTGCTCCGCCTTCGGATTGCATCTCCACCACCATGGGGATGGTGCCCCAGATGTTCTTCATTTTCCTGGCAGACCATTCGTCTGCCAATTCACCCATGGTGGAAGATGGGGTGATGGGATAGATGGCGATGACTTCATTGAGGCGATGTGCCACCGACGCGGCGGCTTCATTCCCATCAATGGTTACTATTTTACGCTTCATTATTGCTCCTTGTCTGAACCAAAATACAGAGAAGCCTCTGTGTGCATCTGCTTTATAAACTAGGGGTGTGCCCCATGCTTCCCTGATTTTTAAGAAGTTACTTTTATATATTTATTTAGAATGAACCAATTGTAAGTGTATTCCCGCCTTGCCGGGCGGTATAGTTATATAACACACCTATAAAATGGCAACTTGTCATAATCTGGGTGGGTATTTTTTCAATAATTCTGTAGAAAGTGGGTGGGTTGGGGTGTGCCCCCACCCTCAACTAATTTGAGAAGTCACCCAAGTTTCAGGTACTGTTCCAGGCGCGAACGCGCCAGCCACAGAGCGGCCAGAGATTTCGAATCCGGGAGCCTGCCTTGCTCTGCCATCTGCATGGCCTCTGCCAGTGGAACAGGCTGCACCTGCAGGAATTCATCTGCATCCGCTTCAAGCGGAGAATGATATAGATCTGTCGCCAGGTAGACATGCATGTATTCGGTTGAGTAACCCGGTGCCAGGTAAAATCCACCCAGGGTTTCAAGCTGGCGTGCAGCCTGCCCGGTTTCTTCGCGCAGCTCACGCGAGGCACACACCTGGGGAAGCTCGGCCTCATCCAGGGTTCCAGCCGGAAGTTCCAGCATATCCAATCTGGCAGCATGCCGGTATTGGCGTACGAATAGCAGGTTGCCTTCATTATCAATTGGGATCAGAACCACCGAGCCGTGGTGCTCTACAATATCAAATTTGGTAGTGCGCCCATCCGGAAGGCGCACCTGGTCACGGCGGATGGTGAAAGCCCGGCCTGGATATACGATTTCAGATTCGATCAATTCAAATGACATGCCTGTCTCCATGAATTAAGGATGGGGCGTCGCAAGGAGACAAAATGTCCTTGCAACGCCCCAATCCCTGTGCTCTTTACTCACAATTCACACCCAAACAGAGGTTCATTCCTGCCCGGGTGTTGTTTATTGATCAGGGGGGTTACGGTATGGTGATGGTCTTCCCGGTTTTCAGCGTGTAGGGTGCCACTATGTTATTGGCAGCTGCGATGGTGATGGGATCAATGTCGCCATATTTGCAGGCAATCCCATAGATGGTGTCATTTGCGACAACTAAATATTTTGCCGGGCGTGGAAGAACTGCGCGTGGAGGCGGGAATGGATCACCGTTCTGCGGGATCTTCAGAACCAAACCGGGTACATATTGCCCACCGGCGCCCAGCCCATTGAGATTTAATAATTCAGCCGGGTTCACATTGAAACGGCGGGCGATGCAATAAGGAAATTCGCCTTCCTGCAATGTATAGGTGGCAGGTTTGGTATTTGAGGGTGGTACGGCTGTGTTGGGGGCGGATGTTGGGGTTTGGAAGACAGGTGTGTTGGGGACGGGGGTAGCGTTTACGGTACCAACTGGTAAAGGTGTCCCAACGACAGGCGTGGTGGTTTTGCCGCCACTTGGTTGAGCGGTGCCGCTCATTGCTATGGCTGTTTGTGTGGCAAATGCGCGCAACATCTCCATGGGATCATCGCTGGTTGCCACCACTTCCTGGCTGACGGTCGGCGTTGCCAATGGATCCGTGGTTGCAGACCTCTCGCAGGCTGAAAGCCCCAGGGCTAGTATTAGTATGAACACGGCGTAAATAACTGTTTTCTTTGACATTCTCTACCTCCTCAACCCTCTGAAATGAGGGGATAATTCTCTCGTAATTCGATACTAGCACAACCTTTCTAAAAGGTCAAGCGAACTTTTTATCCATATTTTCCCACACTATTCCTTGCCCCTGACACCTGGATGCAAAGGCCGGCGGGGTCTGTCAAGCAGGAATTACCAGACATGATCCAGGGGTAATATGCAATCTGTGACCGTCCAATGCAAGGTCACAGAGTTCTTAATAGTCGCAAATTAACGTTCATGGGTATTACGAGGCTCAAACCAACCTCAAACTTCCGAAGTTTTTAAAACTTCGGAAGTTTCTTTTCTTGGAATAGAGAAAATTGCCTCTTGTATTATTAGATTATTTGTTCTAAAATAAGTCTGGTGAGAGTGATGTTACGAGGGAGCCATACCGTATTGTCTATTATCGACCGTCAACCACAAACCGGCAACGATCATTTGACTCCGCTGGTATAATTATCTTTCGCGCCATCTTCTAAAAGCGTTGAACAGAATATCCATTTCAATCTGAAAGCGAAGCAAATGTCCCCTGATGTCATCCGTGTGGTGGGCGCCCGTGCCCACAACCTAAAAAATATCACAGTGGAGATCCCGCGCAACAAACTGGTGGTCATCACCGGTCTGTCCGGCTCGGGCAAATCCTCCCTGGCCTTCGATACCATTTTTGCCGAGGGTCAGCGCCGTTATGTCGAATCACTCTCGGCCTATGCCCGCCAGTTCCTCGGGCAAATGGAAAAACCGGACGTGGATACCATCGAAGGCCTGTCCCCGGCAGTTTCCATCGACCAGAAAGGCACCTCACACAACCCGCGCTCCACCGTTGGGACTGTCACCGAAGTGTATGACTACCTGCGCCTTTTGTTCGCGCGGGTCGGCATCCCGCACTGCCCCATATGCGGTCGCGAAGTGGTCAAGCAATCTGCCCAGGAGATCGTGGAAGCCATCGAGGCCATGCCGGAAGGCAGCCGCATCCTGGTGCTGGCTCCGCTGGTGCGCGGCCGCAAGGGTACCTACCAGGCTGTCTTTGAAGAGATCCGCAAGGCCGGTTTCGTGCGCACGCGCGTCGATGGTCAGGTCTACGGCCTGGACGAAGAGATCAACCTGGACCGTTATAAGATCCATACCATTGAAGCTGTGGTCGACCGTCTGGTCATTGCGCGTCCGCAGGACGAAAGCGAAGCCAAGGCTGCGCGCACCCGCCTGACTGACTCGGTTGAGACCGCCCTAAAGTTTGGGGATGGTTATCTTACCATCCAGACCCTGGCGGGTTCTGCCGAAAACCCGGGCGCAGAAAACGAAAACCTGGAATATCGCTACTCCGAACACCTGGCCTGCCCGGAACACAACATCAGCATCCCGGAGATCGAGCCGCGTACTTTTTCATTTAATACACCCCACGGTGCCTGTCCGGATTGCCAGGGTCTGGGCAGCAAACTCGAGATCGACCCCGAGCGGTTGATGCCCGATCCCGATATGTCCCTCAATGAAGGTGCCATCGTCCTGTCTGAATGGAGCGGCCCACGTGAAGAGGGCGGCTGGTACTGGCAAAGCCTGGAAGGCGCGGCCAAACACTTCAAGATCGACCTGGACACCCCGGTCAGCAGTATCCCCCCTGAGAAGCTGCAAATCATCCTGAACGGCACCCAGGGCAAAGAGATCGAAATGACCTATAAAAACCCCAAAGGGCGCGAATACACCTTCAACCGCACCTTTGAGGGAGTCATTCCCAATATGCTGCGTCGTTTCCGTGATACCAACTCGGATTACATGCGCAACCGCATCATGGAGTACATGACCGACCGCCCCTGCCCCACCTGCCGCGGTCTGCGCCTGCGCCCTGAAGCCCTGGCTGTCACTGTGGACGAAACCAACATCGTGCACGTTACCGGATGGCCTGTTCTGCAAACCCTGGAATGGATTGATAAGCTGGCCGGGGATAAAACTCCCTTCAGTAAACGCCAGCAGGCCATCTCCGAACGTATCCTCAAGGAGATCCATGCCCGCCTGGGCTTCCTGGTCAATGTCGGGTTGGATTATCTGACCCTCAATCGTTCCGCCGGCAGTCTTTCGGGTGGTGAAGCCCAGCGCATCCGCCTGGCCACCCAGGTGGGTTCCCGCCTGGTGGGCGTATTATACGTCCTGGATGAACCTTCCATCGGTTTACACCCGCGCGACAACCAGCGCCTGCTGGATACCCTGAAGGGCTTGCGTGACCTGGGCAACACTGTCATGGTGGTTGAGCATGACGACGAGACCATCCTGGCTGCCGATTGGGTCATCGACCTGGGTCCAGGCGCGGGTGAACACGGCGGACGCATCATTGCTGAAGGCACTCCGGCTGATATCCTGGTTCACCCCAAATCGCTGACAGGTGCCTACCTTTCCGGCCGCAAGAGTGTGCCGGTTCCCAAAAAAAGGCGCCTGGGTAACGGAAAACACCTCACCGTTGTAGGGGCACGCGCCAACAACCTGAAAAACATCACGGTCGACATTCCATTGGGCAAGCTGGTTTGCATCACCGGCGTTTCCGGGTCGGGAAAATCCACGCTGATGGTGGATGTGCTCTACCAGACCCTGGCACACACCCTGCATGGCGCTCATACCTACCCGGGGGAACATGATCGCATCGACGGGCTGGAGCATATTGACAAGATCATCAACATCGACCAATCCCCCATCGGTCGAACGCCCCGCTCCAATCCAGGTACCTACACCGGGCTTTTTGACGAGATCCGCAAGCTGTTTGCCGAGTTGCCCGAAAGCAAGGTGCGCGGCTACAAGCCTGGACGTTTTTCATTTAATGTACACGGCGGACGCTGTGAGGCCTGCCAGGGACAGGGGCAACTGCGCATCGAGATGCAGTTCCTGCCGGATATCTACGTCCCGTGTGATATCTGCCACGGCACGCGCTTCAACCACGAAACCCTGCAGGTCCATTTTAAGGGTCACTCGGTAGCGGATGTGCTTGACCTGACGGTTGAAAAAGGCATGCAGCTTTTCTCCGCCTTCCCCTCCATGCACAACAAGCTGAAGACTCTGCAGGAGGTTGGGCTCGGATATATCCGCATCGGCCAGCCTGCCACCACGCTCTCCGGCGGTGAGGCCCAGCGCGTCAAGCTGGCGCGCGAACTTTCCCGGCGTGCCACCGGCCGCACCTTATATGTACTGGACGAACCTTCGGTTGGTTTGCATGCTGCCGATGTACACAAATTGATCGAAGTGCTGCAGCACCTGGTGGAAGCTGGCAACTCCATCCTGATCATCGAACACAATCCCGACATCATCAAGGTGGCAGACTGGATCATCGATCTCGGCCCGGAGGGCGGGGACCGCGGCGGGCAGGTCATCGCCGAAGGCACCCCCGAGCAGATCTGCTCTATGGAAGATTCATATACCGGACAATATTTGCTCCGCCATTTACAGCCTCATAAAGGATGATCGTTGCAGCACTCCGCCAAAATGATCCTGAGATGGCCATTTTGTCCAATTTTCAAACACTCGCTTAAAGCCGGAATCTCAGGTAGAATAATTATGACTGGTGTATGGGGTACCTCCCGACACTGAAATTTAATTATTGCAAGCAACTTGAATGGACAAAAAATGAATGAAAATCCTCCAATTAAATCCACGATTGACTCGTACCGTAAACGGCGCAGTCGTTCTCTGCCAATCATCATCTGGGGTTTGGCGGCTGTACTCGTCATAGGCGGCATTATCATCCTGGTATTATCATTAAAAGACGGGGATGGTTCCTTCTCCCTATTCGCCACCAAGACACCCACGCCCACCATCACACCTTCCCCCACCAACACATTACCGCCCACCAAAACACCCACGGTCACATCCACACCGACCCTGACCAACACGCCCACACCGAGCGCACCTTTTTATTACATTGTTCTGGATGGCGATTATCTGTCCACAATTGCCGAGAAATTCAACCTGGGGGAGAGTGGTGTCATTCAAATTCTCCTGCTCAACCCGGGCATTGATCCGGTCACCCAGACCATCTATACCGGTCAGGAGATCCTGGTGCCGCCACCCGGCTGGCCCATGCCCACCCTGACCCCCTGGCCGGTGGATGCGCCGCGAGGTACCAAGATCACCTACTACGTGCAGCCTGGTGACAGCCTGGGCACCATTGCCGATAAATTCCTCAGCACCATTGCGGAGATCATCAAAGCCAACCCCGACGCTCTTGAAGATGAAACTTCCTTGATCTACCCCGGGCAGATGCTGATCGTTCCGGTGAACTTGATAACCCCCGTTCCCACCAAAACCGGCACACCCGCGGCAACGGCAACACCCACGGCAACGGCAACACCCTGACCTGACCGGATTTTCACGAAGGCTGAAAATCCCCAATTCCTTCCATAATTCAAAGACCTGACAGGTTCCAAAACTTGTCAGGTCTTTCAGTCCCAATCCACGTCCAAATGGGAGAGCATCTCTGGATAATTCCTTTGACAATCCAGCTTTCAAAGGCTAAAATGGAATGAGAACCCGCTGGTTGATGGGCTTACATCCTTTTAAGCCGGGATTTCATCCTGCAAAACAAGGAATTTCACAAGGAGATGTAGTGAGGAAGTGGTCTGACAAATTTGTCATCGGTCTCACCGGCAACATTGCCACAGGCAAGAGCGTGGTAAGGAAGATGCTGGAGCATTTAGGCGCATATGGGATTGATGCCGATGCACTTGCTCATCGTGTGATCGCCAAAGGAGCTCCCGGATACCTGCCGGTTTTAAGCACCTTTGGCGGCTGGATGCTGAATGAAAATTCCGAGATCAACCGTCAAAAATTGGGGCGGCTGGTTTTCAGCGACCCGGAAGCATTGGTATTGCTGGAAGGTATCATCCACCCGTTTGTCAGCCAGGCTATTGACCTGATCGTGAAGCGCGCCCCCCAGCGAACCATTGTCATCGAAGCCATCAAACTACTGGAGACTGATCTGGTGAAATCTTGCGACTCCATCTGGACCACATTTTCTCCCGAAAGAACCCAACTGGCGCGCCTGATGGGCAAGCGCGGCATGTCTGATGTCGAGGCGCTCAAACGCATCCGCATGCAGCCTTCCCAGGCAGAAAAAGTAGCCAAAGCCAGCGTAGTCATTCATAACTTAGGCTCTTTTGAGGACACATGGCGGCAGGTCAAGGCAGCCTGGAGGAAGGTCATCCCACCCAGCACCGATACCGCACCGACCCGGATCCGGAAAGCATCCCACGGTGAGCTTGCCGTCCAACGCGGCCGTCCGGGGGACTCACAGGCCATTGCCAATCTGATCACCCAATTGAGCAACGGCGTAAATCCCCAGACTTCAGAAGGTGTGATGGCGGCTTTTGGAGAAAAAGCCTTCCTTTTACTCAAATTGGAAAAGAAACTGGTTGGCCTGGCTGCCTGGCAGGTGGAAAACCTGGTTGCCCGTACTACCGATATCTATGTGGATGCGAATATTGCCCTGCCACATGCTTTGAAAGTGCTGATCGCCGAAGTGGAAAGCGCTTCTCGAGACCTGCAATGTGAGGCTTCCCTTGTATTTTTGTCCCCTGCACTCACCAGGCAGGCAGCCTTCTGGAAAGAACTTGGGTACGAGAGTCGTAATCCCACGTCTCTGAGTATCCAGGCCTGGCAGGATGCTGTCAATGAATCCATGCCAGCCAACACCACCCTGTTTTTCAAACAGTTGCGCCAGGACCGCATACTGCGTCCGATCTAAAAAAATACTGTGCCTGAATTATTTAGCGACCTGATTTTTATTTTCCAACGCCTGAACTGGCTGGGTGTCATCGATATTCTGTTGGTGACTCTTATCTTCTATGGTTTGCTCTATCTGTTGCGCGATACCCAAGCCATGGTACTGTTGCGCGGTGTGATCGTGTTATTCGTGCTGACCGCCCTGTTGACCAGCCTGGTCAACCTTCCAGCTTTTTCTTTCCTGGTCAGCACTGCCCTGCCAGCCTTATTGTTTTCCATCCCGGTCATATTTGCACCTGAAATTCGCCGCGCACTCGAACGCATCGGGCGCGCCGGAACATTTCTTCCATCCCGGCCACGCACCTCTGCTGCAGAAATGGCACAAACCATTCAGGCCATCGTGGCCGCAGCAGCCCGCCTATCCGCCCGGCAGCATGGAGCCCTCATTATTATGCAGCGCATGGATAACCTGGATGAGTATGTCCGAACCGGGGTGCGAATGGATTCCAAGGTCACGCCCGAACTGCTTTTACAGGTTTTCTATCCCAACACGCCTCTGCACGATGGAGCGGTGATCATAGATACCCGGCTGTTGGCTGGCGCCTGCGTCCTGCCTCTCTCAGCCAGCGGTATCCTGACACACTCCCCGGATCGCCAGATGGGTTTGCGTCACCGGGCAGCTCTCGGCATTTCCGAAGTCAGTGATGCCATTGCCGTGGTGGTTTCGGAAGAAAGCGGCGCGATTTCAATCGCCCACTCCGGGCGAATGATCCGCCGGTTGGATGCAGAACGATTGGAAAACATTTTAATTGCTTTTTATGGGTCAGATCTAAAGACTCCCAGCAAAAATGTCTTCAAGCGTTTTTTCCCTTACCTGTTCCCCAGGAAGGAAGAGTGAGGTACAATGCTTGACTGGCTTTCCAGGAACGTTCGCATCTTCATATTGGCTTTCTTCCTTGCACTGGCTGTCTGGGTTTCGGCTGTAACGGCAGCAGATCCAGACGAAACCCGCCCTTATCCAAACCCGGTGTCCATCGAAATTGTCGGACAAGACCCCGGCCTGGTGATCACCAACGCGTACACCAGGCAGATCGAGGTAGTGTTACGAGCGCCTCAATCGGTCTGGCGCCAACTGACTTCTGAAAAAAATTCTGTGCGCGCCGTGGTGGATATTTCAAATTTGAGCTCAGGTTCACATCAAGTCCAGATCCAGGTACAGGTAAGTAACCAACCTGTACGCATCATGTCCACTTCCCTCGCATCTCTCGAACTGGTACTTGAACAATTACTGACCAAAACCATGCCGGTCGAGATCAATATCATTGGTACACCAGCCATAGGCTACCAGGCCCAGGAAATGCAGTTAAGTTCCACGGAGGTGGTGGTTTCCGGACCACAATCGATCATCCAACGCGTTCAAAAAATTGGTGCATCCCTGGATATCTCGGGAGTACGGCAGGATGTGGACACCGAAGTAAATTTGAGTGTTCTGGATGAGAGCAACCTGCCAATTGACGGCCTCAACCTTACACCGGCCAATATCCAGGTGACCGTGCCGGTCGTCCAACAGGGCGGTTACCGTGATCTGGCTGTCAAGGTTGTGGTTAGCGGTCGTGTTGCCAATGGCTATCGCCTGACCAGCATCCTGGTCAATCCTCCAGTGGTGACTGTTTTCTCCTCCGACATCGCTCTGATCAATTCTCTGCCCGGCTATGTTGAAACCACCCAGTTGGATTTAACCAATGTTAGTGCAGATATAGAAACCCGCCTGGCACTGAACCTTCCTGAAGGGGTTTCATTGCTCGGAGATCAGAACGTGCTGGTACAGGTGGGAATTTCTGCCATTGAAGGCAGCCTGACCATCACCGACCGTCCGGTTACCGTCAACGGACTGTCCCCCGGTTTGGCTGGGACCGTATCCCCGCTGACGGTGGACCTGTACCTCTCCGGTCCCCTGCCCGTGCTGGATACACTGATCACAACGGAAGTACTGGTAAGCGTGGATGCCACCGGACTGGTTGCCGGTACTTACCAATTGACACCGAGTGTCACCATCATGGTCGTTGGCATTCGGGTTGAAACCATCCTGCCCGGTACTGTTGAAGTAATCATCGGTAAAAGTACTCCAACGCCCAAACCGTAACATAACAGATATCATCGCACAAGCGATTTTCAGTATCTTTCCATTAACCCGGAGAAAGGCTGGGATGTGAAAGCAAGCTTAACTTTTTTTCACACCCCTCTCACCTCCACCGGTTAATTTTCGGACAGATAATTAGTATTGGTTCATTGGGAATTGGTGTGGTATAAGGAAGATGTGGGGGTGTTTTGCGGGATACGTCCGCAAAACACCCCCACACTCAGCATCACGGAGATTCCCAGAAAGCCTTAGTATTTCAGGAATAGAGAGATCATGTCCAAACCTATTGTTGCCCTGGTCGGTCGCCCGAATGTGGGGAAAAGCACTTTATTTAATCGCCTGGCAGGTGAACGCCTGGCTATTGTTGATGATACACCCGGTACCACTCGTGACCGTATCTTCGCCGAATCAGATTGGAACGGTATTGCATTCGATATTATCGACACCGGCGGGATCGACCCGCAGCATGGCGGCAAAACCCCGCTTTCCACCGGGTCGGTTGATTTTATAGAGCAGATCCGTGACCAGGCTGAGGTGGCCATCCTGGATTCGGATGCCGTTCTGCTCCTGACAGATGGGTCGGTGGGTGTAACTGCTCCCGACCGTGAAGTGGCAGACATCCTGCGACGGCATCAGAAAATTGTGAACGGAGTGCCATGGCCTCCCATCCTGCTGGTGGTAAACAAGTGCGAGAGCGCCAGCCGCCGGGCGGAAGCCTCCCAATTTTACGAGCTGGGTCTGTCGTTTCCATTTGCCATCTCGGCTTCCCAGGGAATTGGAACCGGTGACCTGTTGGATGCCCTGGTGGCCGCTTTCCCAACTCAAAACGAAGAGGAAGAGGACGAGTCGGTCAAAATTGCCATCGTTGGCAAACCCAACGCAGGCAAATCCAGCCTGCTTAACCGCCTGGCAGGCAGCGAACGCTCCATCGTCAGCCCGATCCCCGGGACAACCCGGGATGCGGTCGATACCCACATTGAGGTGGATGGACTTCCAGTCACCTTGATTGACACTGCGGGCATCCGCCGCCGCGGTCAGATCGACCCGGGTGTCGAAAAGTACAGTGTGCTGCGCGCATTCAAGGCTATTGAACGCTCCGATGTAGCCCTGCTGATGATCGATGCCCAGGCTGGGATCACCGCCCAGGATACCCATATTGCCGGGTTTGTTTTGGACGCCTGGAAAAGCACTGTGGTACTGGTAAACAAATGGGATGCAATCGATAAAGATAGCTACACATTTGAGGCCTACACCCAGCATGTCCGCCAAGAACTTCAATTTCTGGATTATGTCCCGATCCTGTTCATTTCTGCCCTGACCGGGCAGCGCGTTGACCAGGTGCTGCCGATGGCATTGCGGGTTCAGGAGGAACGCCTCAGACGTATCTCCACCTCCAGCCTGAACCAGATCCTGCGCAAAGCTCAGGATGTGCATCATGCACCCTCGCACTCTGGCCGTACACTGAAGATCTTCTACGCCACCCAGGTACGCAGCGATCCTCCCACCTTCATGATCTATGTTAATGACCCCAAGCTGATGCATTTTTCATACATGCGTTACCTGGAAAACTGCATTCGCAAGGAATATGGCTTCCTGGGTACACCCATCCATATTGTCTCCAAACCCCGGCGAGAGTAGGGTTTATTGAGTTGCCATGCTAACTTCTCAAAAAAGCGGGGTGTTGGGGTACACCCCAACCTTTCCATGAATTATTGAGTTGATACTCGCCATGCCAGCAAAGATCTTGCATCTGGATCTGGACGCCTTCTTCTGTGCCGTTGAAGAGCTGAGCAGCCCCGGTTTACGTGAAAAACCATTTGCCGTAGGGGGGCGGCCGGATCAACGCGGCGTGGTGGCCTCCTGTTCGTATGCCGCCCGCAGGCTGGGCATCCATTCCGCCATGCCCATGTCGCGCGCCCTGCGGCTCTGCCCGGAGCTGGTCATCGTTCCGGGACACCATCGCGCTTACGGTGAAGCTTCCAAACAAGTCATGGAACGCCTGGAGGCAGTCACCGGATTGGTTGAGATCATTTCGATCGATGAAGCCTTCCTGGATGTAAGCGACCTGCCCGAGTCGGGGGAAATCATTGCCCGCCGCCTGCAAACCCAGGTAATGAATGAACTGAAATTGCCCTGTTCGCTGGGCGTGGCCAGCAACAAGTTGGTGGCCAAGATCGCCAACGATGTGGGTAAAAAAGCCGCCAAAGGCAACGCACCTCCCTGCGCCATCACCATTGTCCCACCGGGTCAAGAGGCCGCCTTCCTGGCACCCCTGCCAACCGAAATACTGTGGGGTGTAGGTCCAAAAACCGCCGCCCGCCTGGCGGAGCTGGGTATTCACACCATCGGAGAACTGGCACGCTGGCCAGAAGCAGACCTGGCAAAGCGTTTCGGCGAGAGTGGCGCCGATTTGTCACGGCATGCGCATGGGTTGGATGATCGCCCGGTCAGCAGCGGGCACGAGATGAAATCGGTCAGCCAGGAGACCACTTTTGTACGGGATGTGCGCGACGACCAGATGCTTGAGAAGAAGGTGCGTGAGCTCTCTGCACAGGTGGGGCGACGTTTGCGCAAAACCGGGTTGGCGGGTACAACCGTGCGCATCAAACTGCGCTGGCCGGATTTCAACAGCCTGACGCGCCAGGTGCGCCTGGTGAGCCCGACCAACAGTGATGAAGAGATCGCCAAAGCCGCGCTGGCCTTGCTTGGCAAGGCGCGGGCACCCGGCAAGTCTGTACGCCTGATCGGTGTGGGTGTGAGCGGTCTGGGGGAACCAGTGCGCCAGCTATTGTTATGGGACAATGGCTCGGAGAAAGCCCGCAAGCTGGAAGCGACCCTGGATAAGCTGCAGGAGCGTTTTGGGGATAAGGTCATCCGGCGCGGCCGGATCCCGGAACCAGCGGATGAGGCCGGGGACGGCCCCAAGAACGTGTGCGGACGCCGCATCACCAGCAACCTGGAGGGCTACCCCAGCGCCACCTACCAGGGACGCACGATCTACTTTTGCACCGAATTCTGCCTGGAAGCCTTCCGGCGTGACCCGGATCGTTTTTACCTGGCGCACAGCCGCAAGCGCAGCTAATACTATTCTCACAAGTTGGTTTGGCGCTTTGGCTTTCATCCGCACAGCTTATCACCCTCCTGGAAGGTCTTCACACCCCGGCGAGATCCCAGAATAAACAGGGAAACCGGGATGTTGCCTGCAAAATAAGGTAAAATTTAATTCATCACCCCATATTTGGAGCTGCCATGGACACCATTTTCTCTGTTGAAAACCTGATCGCCCTGCTGACCCTGACCGCCCTGGAGATCGTGCTGGGTATCGACAACATTGTCTTCATCTCCATCCTGGCTGACCGGCTGCCTAAAGCACAGCAAGCACGCGGCCGCCGCACCGGCCTGGTACTGGCATTGGTCACCCGCATCCTGCTGCTTCTGTCACTAAGCTGGATCATCCGCCTGACAAAACCATTCTTCACTGTAATCTCACTGGATATTTCCGGTCGTGACCTGATCCTGCTGATCGGTGGTTTGTTCCTGCTCGCCAAGAGCACCTTCGAGATCCATCATAAATTGGAAGGCAAGGAAGGCAGCGCCAGCGCCAAAGCCGCAGTCACTTTTGCAGGCGTGGTCATCCAGATCGGGTTGCTGGACATCGTCTTCTCGCTCGACTCGGTCATCACCGCGGTGGGCATGGCCAAGGAAGTGTATGTCATGATCGCGGCTGTCATCATTGCTGTCATCATCATGATGTGGGCTTCCACCCCGTTGAGCGAGTTCGTCAACGAGCATCCCACGGTCAAGATCCTGGCTCTCAGCTTTTTGCTGCTAATCGGCATGTCCCTGCTGATGGAGGGTCTGCACCAGCATATCTCCAAGGGTTACATCTATTTTGCAATGGGCTTTTCTGTCTTTGTTGAGATGCTAAATCTGCGCATACGCTCCAAAGTCAATCCGGTCAAACTGCGTAAACCCTACGTCCAGGCGGAGAAGAAGACTCAAAAAGCAGGTTGAGTGACATTACAATCCTTACTTGAACAATGGCAGTCTGATCTCGATACCGCTCCCAACATCTCCACCTGGCGCAGCCTGCCCAGGCGTCCAGCGCAGCTCCAGGATTTGCCAGTGGATCTGTCCCCCGTGCTTTCCGGTGCGCTGACCCGGCGCGGCATCTTCCGGCTATTCAGCCACCAGGCTGCAGCCTGGCGGCATGCCCAGGCTGGGGAGAACGTGGTGGTGGCCACCGGCACTGCCAGCGGAAAGACACTTGCCTTTCAGCTTCCGATTCTATCCGCCATGCTGGAAAATCCGCAGGCGCGCGCCCTGCTGCTCTACCCCACCAAAGCCCTGACACAGGATCAACTCTCGAGTTTGAATTCCTGGCTGCATGAGTTCAGGCAGGCTTCCCAGCCCGTCACCGATATTGTAGCTGCCATCTACGATGGAGACACCCCTGTCTCCCGGCGGACAGCCATCCGTACCCAGGCTCGCATCCTGCTGACCAATCCAGACATGCTCCACATGGGTATCCTTCCGCATCATACCAATTGGGAGGATTTCTTTCGTAATTTACGCTTCATCGTCCTGGATGAGATGCACACTTACCGGGGGGTCTTTGGCTCGCATGTAGCCAACCTCATCCGGCGGCTCAAGCGCATCGCCCAATTCTATGGCGCCCAGCCGCAGTTCATTCTGACCTCCGCCACCATCGGCAACCCGGCCGGACTGGCTGAAAAGTTGATCGAAGCTCCGGTGGCGTTGATCGATGAGGATGGTTCCGGGCGTGGAGAGCGGCATTTTTTGATCTACAATCCTCCGGTGGTGGACCCATCCCTGGGTATCCGCAAGTCGGCCGTCCAGGAGGGGGTACGCCTGGCACAGGATCTGTTTTCGCACCAGGTGCAAAGCGTGGTTTTTGCACGCTCCCGCCGAAGTGTGGAGATCCTCCTTAAATATTTACAGGAATCCACACCCGATACAAACCTCTCAAATGCCAGTAGTATAGGCAGCTTGATCCGGGGTTATCGTTCCGGTTATCTCCCCGGGCAGCGCCGAGAAATTGAAAAAGGACTGCGTTCCGGGCACACCCGGCTGGTGGTTGCCACCAATGCCCTCGAATTGGGCATCGATATCGGCGGGTTGGGAGCGGCAATGCTGGTCGGTTACCCTGGCAGTATTGCCAGTACCTGGCAGCAGGCCGGTCGCGCCGGGCGCGGTGATGATCCAGCTGTAGCCATCCTGATCAGCACGGCTGCCCCACTTGACCAATTCCTGGCGCATCACCCGGATTATTTCCTGGCGCGCTCGCCCGAACAGGCCCTGATCAACCCGGATCACTTGCTGATCCTGCTCAATCATCTGCGCTGCGCGGCTTTTGAGCTTCCGTTCCAGGCAGGAGAAAAGTTTGGCAGCCTGCCGTCTGAACAGGTGGGAGAGTTTCTCGACTTTTTGGTTACCAGCCAGGAGCTGCACCTCTCCGCGGACAGATATTTCTGGATGGCGGATGCCTACCCGGCTTCAGGCGTATCCCTGCGGTCTGCTTCCCCTGCCAGCGTGGTTTTGCAGGTGGAAGATGGTGGCAAACCCTCCAGCCTGGGGCAGGTGGACTTGGCGTCCGCCTCCTGGATGGTTCACCCGGGCGCGGTCTACCTGCATGAGGGACAGCAATTTTTTGTGCAGGCGCTGGACCTGGCCAGCAACCGGGCCACGCTCATACCGGTCGCGCTGGATTACTTCACCGAGCCGTTGCGCCAGACGGACATCAGTTTACTGGCATTGACAGACCAGCAGTCTGTCCCGGGGGGAATGAAGAATCATGGTGAAATACAGGTCACTTCCCAGGTGACCGGCTTCCGCAAACGTCAGTGGCTTTCAGGAGAGAATCTTGGGGAGGAACCTCTCGAACTGACCCCGGATGAATTGCAAACCACCGGTTACTGGTTGACCCTGTCCGAGACAGTTGTCAATACACTGCGTGAAGCGGGTGCCTGGAAGAATGACTCCAATGACTATGGAAAGGATTGGCCTCGTCTGCGGGAGGCTGTACGGGCGCGGGATGGGTATGTCTGCCAGGTGTGCGGGCTGCCGGAAAATGAAAGACAACATGAAGTGCATCACAAACAGCCATTCCGCCAGTTTGCCTCAACTGCCGAAGCCAATCGCATGAACAACCTGGTAGCCCTGTGCCCGGCCTGTCATCGCAAGGCGGAGGCCAATGTGCGCATGCGCAGCGGGTTGGCAGGTCTGGCCACCGTTCTTGGGCAACTGGCACCCCTGTTCCTGATGTGTGATAGCGCTGACCTGGGGATATTTGCCGACCCAAAAGCCGCCTTTGCGGGTGACCTGCCCACAGTGGCATTGTATGATCAGATCCCGGCTGGAATTGGCTTCAGCCAGAAGCTGTATGAAATGCATGCGGAACTCGTGGAGCAGGCATTTGAGCTGGTGGTGGATTGCCCCTGCCTGGATGGCTGCCCCTCCTGCGTGGGGCCGGCAGGGGAGAACGGTGTGGGTGGCAGACAGGAAACCCTGGCGATATTGAAATGCCTGACAGCAGCCTGTGATGGAATCGTCTGACGGGAATATGAAGCATTCAATCATTTGCCTACCTGCCAATCGAAATACATTTTATATACCCGTAAGTTGATTTGTGATATATTTATTCGCACCAAATCAATTCCCATTAATATAGTGTGTCATTCGTCCGTATTGAAATGAACATGGAGAATTAATCATGAAATTGGAGGTAAAAACATGGCACTAAAAATCGGACAGTTGGCTCCGGATTTCAACCTGACCAGCCATACCGGTGCATCTGTAAAGTTGAGTGATTATCGCGGCAAGAACGTCGTCCTGGCTTTCTTCCCGCTGGCCTGGACCCCGGTCTGAACGGCTCAGATCCCTTCGTATGAGATCCTCAAGGACAAATTCGAAGGGATGGAGACCCAGGTCCTGGGTCTGAGTGTTGACAGCGAGCCGTGCCTGTTTGCCTGGGCAGAGAGCTTGGGAGGTATCACCTACCCCCTTTTGAGCGATTTCTACCCACACGGCATGGTTGCTGTGAAATATGGTGTTTTACGCGAGGAGGGCAAGAGCGAGCGCGCCATCTTCGTGATCGACAAAGAAGGCATCATCCGCTACGTGGATGTGCATGATATCGATGAGCAGCCGGATAACGATGTGCTCATCAAGGTGCTGGAAGCCATAGACCCCGAAGCCGCAGACCGGGCAGCAAAATTGGAAAAACCGGCTCCTGAAAAGCCCTTCGTGGAACCAGAGGCAGATGTGGTCATGTACTGCACTCCCTGGTGTCCGGGCTGCCGCCGGGCGCGCCTCTGGTTTGCAGAGAATCGCATCCCCTTTGTGGAAGTGGATGTCGCGCATGACCGTATGGCGGCGGCGCGTGTCCGTGAGTGGAATAACGGCAATGAAACCACCCCCACCTTCAATATCCGCGGTCAGGTTTTTGCTGAATTTGATATCATAAAAGTTGAAAAGGCGCTGGGAATAAAAAAATGATCGTTTAAAGGGGGAAAGTGGATGAACAAATACCAAACAGAGCCGGCTTTATGACGGCTCTGTTTTTTGTATGTGTGTAATTTGTTTATTGACGGATCAGATTAAGCTGGTTCTCTCCACTGGCAGCATAGATCGTGAGTTTATCCCCATCCAGTTGGAAATTGACTGTACCCGCCAGGATGGAGAAGGAGATGGATTCCTGGCTCATCTGCGGTTCCTGGCAAGCCATCATGGTCGATATCAGCGCGTCAAAGGTCAATTGATCACCTTTCTGTGTGAACTCACCCCCAAATGCGTTGCAACCCAAATTTCCGCCTACCTGCCCATCGGCTCCGAACTTGAGCGAAGTTTCGATCCCTTCCGCAGCCGGGATTGGGCTGCTGACCGGGCCATAGGATACCAGCTTCCAGTTGGTATCGCTTAAGCTGGGGTTGGTCTTTCCTGAAGAGCAGGCTGCCAACAGCAGACCGGCAATGATCGGGAGAATTAATACAATATGCATTTTCTTGTTCATCATGTTCCTCTAAACAGGGTATAAATTTTCGGGTTTTGTAAACCCAAAGTTGGTCTTTCCTTACAGACGTCCCCCGCTCGAAAAAGTTCCTGTAATACTTTTTTTAATCGAGTGTCTGTCCTTACCACGAAATTAGGGATGAAGGTCAAAACGCTTTCCAATTTACTTGAGAGCAGGTAAACTACTAAGTACTTTGTAAATAGCTGAGCTACATCCAGGAGTGTAAAGTTGGTAAATCGTTCTGAACGTCCAACTCATGGAAAGGGGTTTATGGAGCCATTGCTGGCACGATTACGCGCTCGTCAGGCCAACCTCCTGATACCAGATAGTCTGCGCCAGGGTTGCATTTTGGACATCGGTTGTGGCTCGTATCCATATTTCTTATCGAACACATACTTCAAAGAGAAATATGCAATCGACCGATCCCAAGCGACTACAGAGATTGCTGATATTCGCTGGTACACGTTTGATATCAATACATCACCTTCGCTACCTTTTGAAAATAATTCTTTTTCGGTAGTTACACTTCTGGCAGTTATTGAACACATCGATCCTGAAAACCTGGTATCCCTTTTTATAGACATTCATCGAACTCTGAAGCCTGGAGGAGTATTAATAATGACAACTCCTGCAGCCTGGTCCAATAATTTATTACGTTTAATGTCACGGGTAAATCTGGTGAGCAAGGAAGAGATTGATGAGCATGTGTATGCTTACACACTGCCACTTTTAGGCTGGTATCTGGGCAAGGCAGGCTTTGAAATGAAGAAATTAAAATTCGGCTACTTTGAACTTATGTTCAATCTATGGTCTCTGGCTTATAAATGAATTGTGTAACATATCTGAAAAAGCGGGGTATGGGTGTGTAAAATTCCTGCACTCTATCCAATCCACCCCCAGATAGCAAATTGAGCGCTGAAATAAAGCAAACCCACCCAGGAAAGATATAAGATCAAGCGATGAATGGCTGGTCTACCTCCCCACCTGGCAAACAGGAAGAAGACCGGGAAGATTTCAAATGTATAGCGAACCACGGAGATAAGCGGCTGCGGAGAGCCCATGCGCGCCAGGAAGAAAAGCATCAGGCTGGCGGCATATAAACCGTACATGCGGGGCAGTTTTTTCCAGATCAGGATCGTAAAAACGATAAAAGCCAGGGTAAAGAGCAGTTCAAGACTGTTCTCACCGACCAACTGGCCGATGGAAATCCGCCGGGCAGCTTCAAGGATATTTAATCCGGGGAGGGTTAGATACCCGCCTCTCTGGTTCAATGCTTCCAGGTTTGTGGTGGGCAGTTGCCCCAGCCCGATCCATTGGTAAAGATAATATCCCGCCAGTTCCAGTCCCATCACCCCCAGAGCCAGCCAGCCCCTGCGTGAACCTTTCTTCCAAGCCTGCCAGGCAGCGTACCCGAGAGGCAGCGCCAGGAATATGCCCGGAATACGTGTCAACGCGGCCAGGCCTGCAAATAGCCCGGCAACCAGCCAGCTTTCCTTGCGGATGAAATACAGGCACAGCATGACTGCCAGCAGGAAAAGGGATTCGTTGTAGGCGGCTGCCAGGAAAAATGCGGCTGGATAGGCAGCCAGGTAGACCACTGTACGCATTGCGCTGGTTTCTTCCCCAAATTCCAAGAAAGCCAGTTTATAGATCATCAACAGGCAGCCCAGGAAAGCCAGGTTGGAAATGAACAATCCGCTCACCAGGGTATTCCCGCCAAAAATGGGGGCGAGCCAGCCCATTAATAAGGGATAAAGCGGAGGAGTGAAATAAGCCGTATCAAAAGCCGTATAGCCTCGCTCAGCGATGGCCTGGTAATGCAGCGTATCCCATCGCTGCCAGGGTTCCAACCAGGGGTTGGTCTGCTGCGCAACGCCCTTGTAGAGTTCTATTGCACCTTCAGGATAATAATTTGGTACCAACCGGCGCATTCCCCAGGCCCAGGTAAGCAGAAAAGCTTCCACCACAAGGAATACCAGAATGATGCGGATGAGCGGGTGGTTTTTGTGAGCGGTGTTCATCCTGTATATGCGATCAGAAATTCCTGCGTTCCATCAAATACAAAGTGCGCGCAGTATCTATTATCGGGACGGATGAGTGTACATCAAAATATGGCTTAAAGGCGTCTTCAAAACCCTGCTGCGTATAATCCGGGAAAATATCTTCCCGGGAAGCCAGCAAGACCTGCACTTGGGAATCTTCCTTGGGAACGAATTCGATCACCAGCCAGCGTCCGGCCTGCCGAAAGAAATCCGCCAGGCGGGATAATGGCACATTGTTGGCAATTGCCAGATGATGGATGAGCGCCAGGGCCAGGACAACATCCACCGGTGCGCGTTCCAGCAGGGACATGCGCTCATGGTTGTTCCAGCCGATGGCCGGGCTGGGATTGGTCAGGTCCAACACCAGCGGCAGCAGGTTGGTGTCTTTATTGGCTTTGCAGGCCAGGTAGTCCTGTTCAACCGCGGCCGGATCGATATCAAATGCGACTGTGGGAATACCCCGGCGGCTGGCTGCCCGGCTGAAAAGGCCTGTGTTGGCACCCAGGTCCCAGGCTGAGTGGGGTGCGATCTGATCCAGGAAGGCCTCAATGATTTCCATTTTATGCCGAGAGGCGGCATCCGAATAATGGCCGGAGGTTTCGGCGTAGTAATCCCCCCATTCCGTCCCTTTCGGTTTCCAACGCAGGCCGTGAATGACCGAGCGCAGGCTTTCGATCAGACCCTCCAGGGCTGGCTGACTCATGCCAGCAGACTCTCTGGATCCGTTTGCCCCGCTGGAAGCATGTTTGCTTTGAAAGGAGGCGTGCAAATGGATGTGTGTGCTCAAACCAAAATTCAGGCGGGTGCGCCCGGGCAGAAGGCGGCTGGCCAGGTCCAACGGAATGCCATCCATATAAACGCGCAGCAATTGGTTAAGGCGCACATCCCGGCTGGCCATCAATGCCAGGGGTGCCAGAAAATGCTGGCAGAATTGGCGGTATGCCACCCAGGGTTTTCCGGGGTGGTAAACCTCAAATGACAGGGTGTCGATCAAAACAGGCCTGGCATCCCGGAATTGAATGTTATATGCGCTGGCATCCTTAAGGGACATCCCATTTTTGAGGGCACGTTTCTGGATGGCCAATGTGCGCAGGGCGGCATCCTTTAGCTGGCTGAAAGACCATTCATACGGGTAGGAAATGAATTCCACCAGCTCGGGGCGCAGTACTTTGTATGCCAGTGCGGGTAGTTCGGGTTCCACATCCACTTCGGAATGCCGAACCAGCCAGCCCTTGTCCACCAGTTCAACGTACAGTCCGGAGGAATTTAACAGCTCGTATTCTTTTTGGTAAGAATGGTTCACCTGCCGGTAAAGAACCTCTTTCCGGTGGAAAAGGAAGCCGGATGGATCCCGAAAGGAGGCCGGGTGCACCTGACTATTCATCTTCCCCATCGTCCGTCTGATCCTGCTTGCCGCGACCGAACAACTTCAGGATGCGCGACCAGTAAGTACGCAGCAGAATACCGGCACCCAACAGCCCGGCCAACAGCAGTTGGATCAAGATGGATCCACTGCTAGGGTCCAGGTAAGGGCGCTGGTTGGAAAAGTGTTCAATTAGCTGACCCATTATATAAAAAGTCATACATGCCTCCAGGAAATTTGGTCTTATTGATAAATCATATCAGTTACCCTTGCGGCTCTCCAGATGGAATGTTTCCGAGCCTCGCAGTGGAGTATGCAATGCCTGTGAATCCAGCGCCATGACCTTGCTGTTGGCAAAGAAGGGAAAATAAAATTCCGTCATGTCACCGACCTGCCGGCCAGGGATGGGCATCAGCCGGGCGGTGAGCGGCTTGTTCAGGCGCAGCGCCAGGGCAGCCAGGTCGAGCAGCAGGGGCTGTATCTGTTCAGCAGTCACATCCCCGGGCAGCGGAACGGTATCCAAGCCGGTACCACACACGGCTGAATACATCAGCAAGTCTTTGACAGTCAGCGAGCCATCAGCCGCGCGCCCGGCCAGGGTGGCATCCTCCAGCACCGGCAGCATCAGGCCGCAAAAGCCGGTGTGCGGGAAATCAGCACGTTCGATGGCCTCGGTCAGGATGGCTGCGCTGGCCAGGGAGCCATGCCAGCCCACCTGCCCAACTCCCAGGGCTTCCAGGGCTGCCCCCAGCGAGCGGGAGGCCTCCGGGAAAGGCGCCAGTGAAAAATCAATGCCTCCAAAGCGAACCCCATACTTGTATTTCAGCAGATCTGCCACCGGCATCAGGCGGTGGGCATGCTGCTCCAGCGCAGCGATCAGGTCTTGCTGGCCGGCTTCCACGCTGCCGGCAGATTTAAAAGCATGCACGGCCAGGTCGGCGGCTTCAGTGGCAATCGCAAAGGCAGGATTCGCACCTTCGTGGTAGGAAGCCGGGAAAAAAGGAGTGCCAGGTGCCACATTAGCCAGGGCAGCAAAACGCAGGTTGGCAAATCCATCCGCTGATATTTTGGCACAGCGCACGATCACCCTGGCACAGGCTTGCACCGCCTGCAGGGAAATCCGGCTGCGGGTATCAGCCATAACCCCGGAAAAGAAGATGTCCTTTGAAGCCGCGATGGCATCCGGAATGACGTCATAACTTTGTGGTGTCTCAGGCAGAGCTGGTCCCAGGGCGGCATAAGCAATGCCAGCCTGTTGGATGGACTGGGACAGTATTTCAGCCAGTCGGGGGGTTTCGTGGATCTTGCGGTCTCCCAGCAATAGCGGGAAGGGAATGGTCGCCAGCCGGGTGGTCTGAACTTCGTAATCAGCCGCTTCGAATGCACTTTTGGCATCTTTTAAGAAATCTGCAGCCAGACGTAACTGTTTTTCATCCAGCGGCCAGCCGGGATTGCAAAAGTAGGTGATCGAACGGATCTTCATGCGTCTCTTTGCCTCTTTACTTCAAATAACAGGATGGCACCGGCTGCAGCGGCATTGAGCGATTCGGTTCCAGCCGACATGGGGATATGTACCCGCTCATTGCAGAATTGACGTGCGGCCAGGCTGGCGCCTTCGGCTTCCCCACCGATGATCAAAGCCAGCCCGCTGCGGAAATCTGCCTGCCAGCAGGCCAACGGGGCTTCCATCTCTGCCAGGACAAATTTGAGACCCTGCAGGCGTTCACGGATAGCTTCCCAATCCAGCAGGTGAATTGGCAGGCGGAAATGGGTGCCCATACCAGAACGTACCACTTTGGGGGCAAAAGCATCCGCACTGCCGGGTGTCAGGAAGACAGCCTGCACACCGGCCGCAGTCGCACTACGCAGCAGGCTGCCCAGGTTGCCCGGGTCCCGGATCTCATCCAGGATCAAAGTAAAATCGATCTGCTCCGGGATGGGCAGGGATTGCAACTCCAGCACTGCCATCAATCCCTGCGGGTTTTCAGTACCAGAACTGGATGTCAGCAGTTGTTCTGTCACTTCCTCAATATCCACGCCAGCTTCATTCAACTGTTGGAGCAAACCCTGGCCGCGTGCACTGAGTGCATGGCTGTACAGGGCAAACCGAAAGGTCCAGCCTGCAGTCAGGGCTTCTTCCAGCAAGCGCACTCCTTCGACAACAAAAGCTCCACTCTGGCGGCGTTCCCTGGAGCGCCCCAGGAGGGAGCGTACCAACTGAATCCTGGAATTTTGTGCCGAGGTGATCATACGACTATTTTACCTGTTAAATGCCACAGAGGCTGCCTGGAGTTTCTTCCAGACCGCCTCTGTGGGGTTTTCAGTTGGGTCCTGGTTCAGGCGGCCAGCGCCTGGGCGACCACGACTGCAAAGGACTGCGGGTCGCGTACAGCCATATCAGCCAGCATCTTGCGATTGATAATGATATTGGCTTTTTTAAGGGCTGCGATCAAACGGCTGTAGGATACTCCGTTCAGCCGGGCGGCTGCGTTGATGCGCACGATCCACAATTTACGCAGGTCACGACGGCGGACGCGCCGGTCACGCGATGAATACCACATGCTCTTAAGCATGGCTTCATTGGCGCGCCGGAAGAGCAGGTGCTTGGAAGCATGCTGCCCTTTGGTGTACTTCAAAACTTTCTTGTGACGACGATGGCCGTAGGGGCCACTTTTTACACGTGCCATTTTTTATCTCCTGCAAACCGTCGGGCGCCGGTGTAAGGCTTTTCGCCTGACAACCAGTTGTGTACACCCGCTAGCTGCAACTAAAAAACGAATAAGAACGCCTCTGTATTCCTAGAGGTTTGGCAATAAGCGCCGGATACGTTTAATGTAACTGCTTCCCTTTACAGTCACCATCTCTGCGAACAGAGCCTTGACGCGCTTGGAAGACTTACGGCGCAGGTGGGCTTTGCCGCCTTTGGTGCGTACAAGCATTCCAGACCCGGTTGCGCGAAACCGTTTGGATGTCGCCTTGTGGGTCTTCAGCTTGAACTTTCCACTTTTAATCTTATGTGGCACAGCTAAGTACTCCTCTCAATAAAATTTCTCAGGAAAATCAATCCTGTGATTCTTGTGTTTCGGGTGTTGCTTCTTCTACCGTCTCTGCAATGGATTCTTTACCGGTAGTTTTCTTTTTCGCCTTGACAATGGGAGCCAGCATCATGAACATGGTGCGTCCTTCAAAGGACGGGGCCACTTCAACAACCGCTACATCCGCTAACTCCTCGGCAATCTCACGTAAATCTTCCAGGGCGATCTCCGGGTAAGTGATCTCGCGTCCACGAAAACGGATTGTGGCTCGCACCTTCATACCCGCATTCAGCCAGCGGCGTGCATCATCAACTTTGAAACCTCGATGAGCAGAATTGGTCTTGGGGCGCAGGCGGATCTCTTTGACCTCGATTTTTACCTGGGCTTTACGCGCTTCCTTGTCTTTCTTGGTGCGCTCGTAAAGAAATTTCCCAAAATCCATGATCCGGCACACGGGTGGAACGGAATTTGGGGCAACTTCGACCAGATCGAGCTCTGCATCGTGTGCCATCTGGATGGCCTGCCGGGTTGGAACAACCCCAACATTCTCTCCGTTGGGGCCAATCACTCGAACTTCGTTTGTTCTAATGCCCTCGTTAACTCGGAATTCGTTTGTACTGATAACTTCTCTCCTTTTAATTCAATCCCAAAAAAACCGGCTTTTTAGCGGGCTGATGATACCATGAAAGGGGGTGTATCGTCAAATGAATGCAGTGTTTTGAACCAATCCTATGGTTTCTCGAGTCCATGCGCCTGGAGCAAGGTTTCATCCGCCATCAGGCTGCGGGTGTCGCCATCAGCCACGATTCGACCTTCATCCATGATGACCATGCGCTTAAACAGCTCACTTACCATTGACATGTCGTGCGTAGAAACCAGCATGGTCATCGGCAGGTCACGTAGAAGGTGAATGAAAGCCCGCCGTGAACGCGGATCCAGCCCCGCTGTCGGTTCATCCAGAACCAACACTTCCGGTTCCACCGAAAGCACCGTGGCAATGGAAATGCGTTTCTTCTCACCCATGCTCAGGTGGTGTGATACGCGCCGGGTATAGCCCTCCATGTGGACTGCTGCCAGCGCCAGGTTCACGCGCCTGGACACCTCATGTGGTTCAAGTCCCTGGTAGAGCGGACCATAGGCGACATCGTCAAAGACCGTCGGGGAAAACAATTGGTCATCCGGGTTCTGGAACACCATCCCCACCGCAGCTCTTACCCTGCCTAAATTCTTCTGCTCCACCGGCAGTCCACAGACTGTCACCGACCCTTTTCCCAGCAGAATACCATTCAGGTGGAGAATAAGGGTGGACTTGCCTGCTCCGTTTGGTCCCACCAGGGCCACTTTCTCGCCTGGTGCAATTTTCAGGGATACATCCTGCAGAGCCGGGTGACCGTCGGGATAGGAATATGACAGGTGTTCAATTTCAATTGAATGATGCATGTCATTAACCCCAGAAAAAGATTCCAAATAAAAGTAAAAGTGTGAGTAAAACCAGCCCTGCTGCCAGGGATACCCAATTCAGGCTGGTGAACGGTGGGAGTGGCAGGGTGCGTACCTCGCCATCGTAACCACGCGACAACATGGCGACATAGATGCGGTCACTGCGTTCGAAAGCCCGCAGGAAAAGGTTGCCTGCCAACCCTCCGGTCATGCGTGCCCGCCAGGCTACACTTCCCCCGGAGCGCTTGCCGGCCTCCCCACTGTGACCGGAACGCGCCGTCCGGGCGCGCATGAGGCGCAGAGCCTCGTCAACCAGCACGAACAGGTAGCGCCACATCAGCCCAAACATTCCCACCAGCAGGCGCGGGATGCCCACTGCCCGCATGGCTTGCAGCAACTCCGGGAACTGGGTGGATGCAGCCAGTACGATGGCAGCCTGGATCGAGAGCCAGGATTTAAACGCCACACTCACAAAACGTTCCAGCCCCTCAACAGAAGCAGTAAATATCCAGGAGCCGATTGGCAGGCTGAAGAGCATCTGGCCCTTGATGGTAAAAATAACCGGAAGTGCTGCCAGTGCAAATGGCAGGGCCAGAACGGCGCGCTTCAATACATAACCAATGCCCAGGCCAGACAGGATCTCGACTGAAAGCACCACAGCCAGCAGAAGAATGTAGACAGGCCAGGCTGCATTGGGCGTTAATGAGGCAGTCAGGATGAAGGCCACCGTCAGAACGAATTTAATGCGTGCATCCAGAGCGTGGATCGGACTGGTAAGCGGCCGGTAAGGGTCAAGAAAATGGATGTGCATTCTTTAAATATGCTTATGCTCAAGCTATCATTTGGATCGTTTTCGGCCGCGACGCAGGTAGGCCACTCCCAGCGCTACAGCAAAAACCAGCACCACACCAATGATGCCCGCTACGATGGTTGCCAGGGAGCCATTCGAGATGCCGGGGAAGACGTAATTGGGGACGAGGTTATAGAGCGGGGCACGGGCGGCTTCAAGGAAACCCTTTTGCCCGGCTACCCATTCCAACCCATCCGGATGGGTGGAAGCCAGGGGTGAAAGGACTGCCAGCAGGGCCGCAATGGCCAGCCCGCCAACCCAGATGGCTTTGCTGCCCTTGGGAGCGGCTTCACCGACGTGGAACAGGTCACGCCGGGTGGCATACAGGAAGGCCAGCGCACCAAAGGTGATGAGTCCCTCGCCAAGACCGATGATCATGTGGATCCCGCCCATAGCTGGGACAGCGATGTTGGCCGGTGAAGTGCCTGAAAGCGCCAGTTGCAAAGCCGCAGCCAGCGAGGCAATCACGATCGAGGTCCAGGCTGCCAGAGCTCCGCCGGTAAAAATACCCCACGCCTTGCCGCGGGCAAGTTTTTGAACACTGGTATAGGTGAAGTAGGAAACCATTACGCCGATGACCGCCATGTTGAACAGGTTGGCTCCCAGGGCCAGCAATCCGCCGTCCTGGAAGATGAGTGCCTGAATGCTGGCTACGCTGGTCATGACGATCATGGCAGCCCAGGGGCCAAGCAGGATGGTGGCAAGAGTTGCCCCCAACAGATGCCCGGAGGTACCACCTGCCACCGAAAAGTTGAGCATCTGCCCGGCAAAAATGGCTGCTGCCAGGACTCCCATCAGTGGCATCTGGCGTTCACCCAGGTCCTTGCCAACGCGCTTCAAGGCATAGCCAAGCACCACTATCGAGATCACCCAGAAGACGATCGAAACCAGGGTGGAGAGAAATCCATCCGGAATATGCATGGGTTGAACAGGAGAATACATCACAAGAGACCTTATGTTATGTGCTACTCTGGCAGACTTGGCACAGCCCGAAGAATGTTACATGGCTGGCAGTCATAAGGTAACCGCTGTGTGTTTCCAACTGCTGATACAGTTCTTGCAGCAAGGTGTGTTCTATCTCTACGCTCCCACCGCAGGAACGACAAATGATGTGATGGTGGTTATGCCTGGCTATTTCATACACCAGGTGCCCGCTGGCACTCTGCGCCGGGTTGATCATCCCGTTTTGTACCAGGAAGTCCAGGGTACGGTAAACGGTTGTCTCGGTCAGCCCGGGGATGTTCAGGCTGGCACGCGCATGGATATCTGCTGGCGAGTGATGCCCGCTGGCATCGTGCAATATCTGCAAAATTGTTTGGCGCTGAGGGGTCATGCGAAAACCGCGCTTGCGCAGTTCCTGGGTGCGGTGCATGGTACAAGTCATATTAATTTTCCTTATTGCAAGTTTTATCAATAACAATTATATGCATTAACCCGATTTTGTAAATAAAGACTAACCATCTGCCTGTTTGTCTGTCAGGCATGGAGAAAAAAGAACACTTATTACGCGGGCTTTATATTGGTGTGGCTGCGCGTTTTTTCTGGCATTTCAATAATTCTCCTGGCGGCGGGCACGTGAATAATAAAAAAATGGAAGCATAACGTTAACTTCACAAGGGGGTTACTACTGTAGAATTACAACTTATATTCTTAAACAAAATTCCTGCACAAGATCTCTGCAAGGAAGTGAGGCTGATCTATTGATCAAAAGTTTAATTTACAAGCTCAGCACAGGGTTTATACGCCTTTACGCCCGCCTGATGCTTAACATTGACATCCAATGGCAGGATGCCCTGCCATCCGGCCCGAAGATCTTTGCAGCCAACCACCCCAGTGCCACAGACCCATTTCTCATTCACCTGGTTTCCCGCCAGCCGGTCAGCGTGTGTATCACCGAGAGTGCCTTTTCGGTGCCAGTTCTGGGTTCCTATATGCGTTTTCTGCACCAGATCTCGGTCTCACCCGGGCAAGGGAAGGTCACCCTGGATAAAGCCCGCCAGATGATGGCTGCCGGACGTGCCGTGGCGATCTTTCCTGAGGGACTCATCAGCCCGCACGAGGGTGGTTTCCATGCACCGCGCTCCGGGGCGGCTCGCCTGGCATTGGAAACGGGTGTTCCGGTCATCCCGGTGGGCATTTCCCTGCTGCGATCACGCAGCACCCGCATCACCTCCGGCATCAGCGGCAAGCAGACCACCGCCTGGTGGTACCTGCGCGGCCCTTACGTGGTTACGGTTGGCAAGCCTGTCCAGTATGAAGGGGATTGTGAAGACCACGAGCATGTCCGCACGGTCGCACAGCGCTTAATGGAAAGTATCCATGCCCTGGCGCTTGTAAGCGAACAACGCCTGCAGCGCAAAAAGCGCTGGTCTTCTTCGCCTATTGGTTAAATATAAACCTGACTTCCGAAGTTTTTGCGAAACACCCCCGTTGCAAGCAAATCTTCGGGATGTTTTGCGTAAGGTGAGTTATTAATCCAGGGTCAGCCCTTGTTGGAACATTCCTGCCACTCTCGGCGCAGCAGGCCGTACAGCCAGGTGTCCGAGACCTCGTCATTCACGATCCAGCGCTCGCGCAGGTGACCTTCCTTCTGAAAACCAAGCCGTTCGAGCGTTTTGGCGGAAGCCCGGTTGCGGGGGTCAATATCGGCTTCCACGCGATTAATGTCCAGGGTTTGGAAGGCATAACCCAGGAACACCTGCAGGGCTTCGTGCATATAGCCTGATCCCCAATAGGGGCGGCTCAAGGCATAGCCCATCTCAGCCCGGCGGCTGGCGACATGAAATTGAAACAGGCTGCACGTTCCCAAGAATACATGGTCAGCATTCCGTTCGATCCCCAGTTGAAGCACACTCCCGGTGAGATAGCCTTCCTGTGTAACCTTCAGCATCTGCTGAGCCTGGGCAATATCCGTCCAGGCGGGCGAACTCCAATAGCGCATCACATCCGGGTGGGAATACAGTTCATAGAGCGCCGGCAGGTCTGCTTCGCCCAGGAATCGTAGGGTCAGGCGTTTGGTAGGTATGAAAATTGGTTTAAATTCTGTCATGTCAAAACCATTATCCTGGTAGTAGCACAGCGCTGTTTTGTCACTACTTGGATGCGGTAACTTGCGTTAGGCCTCCACCAGGATATTCTCCCGCCCGAGCATGAAAGCCTTGCGGTTGACCTCAACTGCCCTGGCAGGCACATGTGCCTGCACCGCATCCAGCCAGGATTCTGCCGGTGTGTCCAGCAGTGCGGAAAGAGCTCCCAAAATGACCACATTGGCAGTACGCGCCTCGCCAGCCTGTTCGGCCAGCAACAAACCATCCACCCAGCACACCCGGCTGGCGGCTCTCTCAAAAGCAGCTTGCATCTCGGCTGCCGGGGGATATTTGGCATCGCCCGCCTTGACCGTGATCGGCTCGATGACCTGGGCATTGACCAGCAGCATGCCGCCGGGTTTTAAGTGTTCCAGGTAACGCAGGGCTTCCAATTTTTCAAATGCCACCAGGATGTCCACCTCACCCCTGGGGATGATGGGGGAAAAAACTTGCCTGTCCCAGCGCACGAAGGAGGTCACACTGCCGCCGCGCTGCGCCATGCCGTGGATCTCGGCTTTCTTGGCATCAAACCCCAGCCGGACGCCCAGATCCGCCAGGATGTCACTGGCCAGCAGGGTACCCTGCCCGCCCACGCCCACCAGCATAAAGTTCATCTTTTGTGTGCTCATCTCAGGCCTCCTGTTCCAGAATCTGTTCACGGGTTGGGATGGCATCGCGTGGGCAAACCCGGGCACAGATCTCACAGCCGGTGCACATCAACGGATCGATCTGTGCCAGTGGACGGTTGTACTTGGGGTCCACCTTCTCCGATTTCAAGATGGCCGGGCAGCCGATCCGGAAGCAGATTGTGCAGCCATTACATTGCTCTTCGATGACTTTCAAGGTCATCCAACCCCGGCGTTCCCCAGGCAGCAGGGCACAGGCGTGCCGGGTGATCAATACGCCCGGACCGTCTTCTTTGACCCAGGCTTTGAGCGTTTTTTCGATGGCTTCAACATCGTAGGCATCCAATGTCAGCACGCGCTCAATACCCAGGGCGCGCACCAAAGGTTCCAGTTCGATGGTCACGGTTTCCTTTTGCTGCAGGGTCAGCCCGGTGCCGGGGTTCTCCTGGTGACCGGTCATACCAGTGATACGGTTATCCATGATAATGGTGATGACATTGCTGCGGTTGTAAGCAACATTCAATAAGGCCGGCATGCCGGTATGAAAGAAGGTGGAATCACCCAGCACGGCAAAGTGCCGCTCATTGTCGCCTGCCACACAGGCGCCATGTGCCACGCCAATGCTGGCACCCATGCAGCCGCAGGTGTCAATGGCATTCAGGGGCGGGGTCACACCCAGGGTGTAACAGCCGATATCGCCATTGATCGGCAGCCCTAATTTATGCAGGATATACAGGGTACTGCGGTGCGGACAGCCCGCACATAGCACAGGTGGGCGTCCGGGCAGCGCCAGTCCGGGGTCAATTTTTCCCTTTGACTTGCCTGGAACAGGTACATCGATCAGTCCGGCCCTGGAGGACGCCAGATACACCACATCGGGGTCCAGTTCACCGGTGATGGGAAAGATGAGCTTGGCATTGGGGCTGTAGTCGGGGGCATCCGCCGGAGTGTAGAGTTGGATGCCCATCAGGCGCACCTGCTCTTCAATGAAGGGATCCAGTTCTTCGAGAACGATCAACCGCTCGAGGCGGCTGGCAAACTTGCGGATCAATCCGACCGGCAGTGGGTAGACCATCCCCAGCTTGAGGATGCTGGCCTCCGGGAAGACTTCGCGCGCATACTGGTAAGCCACCCCTGCGGTGATGATACCCAGTGAAGTGGAGCGCATCTCCATCCGGTTGGGAACAAAGGTTTCGCTGAATTGCGCCAGGTCGAGGATTCTTTGTTCAATGACCGGGTGACGGCCGCGCGCATTGGCTGGCACCATCACATATTTTTTGGGGTTGCGGGGGTATTTTTCAATCCGGGTGGGGTATTCCCGGCGTGTGCCTACTTCGGTCAACGTGCTGGTGTGGCAGATGCGCGTGGTAACCCGCAGCATCACCGGCGTATCAAATTGCTCGCTGAGATCAAATGCCGCCTGGGTCAAGTCTTTGGCTTCCTGGCTGTCAGCAGGCTCCAGGCAGGGCAGGCGTGCAAAGCGGGCAAACTGGCGGTTGTCCTGTTCGTTTTGGGAAGAGTGCATGGCCGGGTCATCTGCGGAAACCAGCACCAGCCCGGCTTCAGTGCCCGTCATGGCAGCATAGAACAAAGCGTCGGCAGCCACATTGACACCCACATGCTTCATTGCGGCCAGGGAGCGCCGCCCGGCATAGGCCGCACCGATGGCAACATCCAGGGCAACTTTTTCATTGGGTGCCCATTCCGCATACACCCCGGGAAAACGGGCCAGGTGTTCCAGGATCTCTGTGCTGGGCGTGCCAGGGTAGGCGGAGGCCACCATTACACCTGCCTCCCATGCGCCGTAGGCAATGGCTTCATTGCCTGATAATAAACGCTTCATGGATACTCCTTAGGTATCTCTTCAATAATTCGGGGGCACCCCGCTTTTTAGATGGTACCTTATTCCATTATATCGGTAAACCCTGTCAGACAGATTGTGCTAATTAACACAATGTATATGGACATCTGTCCTCTATTTTAATCTGCATGAAATGTGTACAATTATAGTGAAATAGTACGCAAACATATCAGGTTCTTTGTCGGGCATACAAGCTTCGTTTCGAACCAGGTACTTGGTTGATCAAGGACGGAACCCATGCGACGCTGGAATGGCTGGGGAGAGGAAAGTGTCTTATACCCTCTTCCCCCTTCTGCCAAAGATTACCTTGAAACACAGATCGGGGCTGGTTTGTCTCTTCCAGACGCAAGCCTGGAGGAGACCCTCGCCAGCGTTCCTGATTCCCGTTTGCCTGATCATGCCCTGATATCCAACCTGTCCATGGATCGTTTATTGCATGCGCGCGGCCAATCTTTGCCGGATTGGATCGCTTTGCGCTCCGGCCGCATCGGCCAATTTCCAGATGGTGTGGCTTATCCGATATGCAAAGACAACCTGAAGACACTGCTGGATTTTTCGAGGCAGACCGGCACCCGGTTGATCCCATATGGTGGCGGCACCAGCGTGGTCGGTCACATCAATCCCCTGCCCGGCACTGCTCCCATCCTGACAGTTGATCTCTCCCGCATGAACCACCTGGTTGAACTGGATGAAACCAGTCACCTGGCAACTTTCGAAGCCGGTATCTCCGGCCCGGATATCGAAATGTTGTTGCAAGGCAAAGGTTTTACACTGGGTCATTATCCCCAATCCTTCGAATATTCCACCCTGGGCGGCTGGGTTGCCACCCGCTCCAGCGGCCAGCAGTCCTACCACTATGGACGCATCGAGAATCTGTTTGCGGGCGGAGTGCTGGAGACCTTCCTGGGGGAATTGGAGATGCCCGTTCACCCGGCCTCGGCAGCCGGTCCAGATCTCAAACAGGTCATACTCGGCTCGGAAGGTCGTTTTGGCATCCTGACCCAGGCCACGGTGCGCATCCAGCGCCTGCCTGAAACAGAAACCTTCCAGGCTGCCTTCTTCCACGACTGGGAAACCGGTTCAGATGCAGTGCGCGAAATAGCCCAGGCAGGTGTACCCGTCTCCATGCTGCGTCTCAGCAATGCCCTTGAAACCGATACCACCCTGGCGCTCTCCGGCAAGGATGCCCTGGTTCTGTTGGCCAGGCGCGCCCTGGGTTGGATCCAGTATGACGATCAGCGCTGTCTGCTCATTTTTGGTCTGACCGGCAGCCGGAGTCTGGTGCGTTATGCTTACCGGCAGGCCGCCCGGATCATTCGCACCCACGGCGGGCTGCCAACCGGTACCCTCATCGGCAGGATGTGGCGTAAATCCCGCTTCCTTTCACCCTACCTGCGCAACACACTCTGGGAGCAAGGCTATGCCCTGGACACACTGGAGACCGCCTTGCCCTGGTCAGGCATCCCGCATTGTGCACATGAAGTCCTGACAAGTTTACGGAATGGCCTGGCAGAGAGCGGTGAAAGTGTGCTGGCTTTTGCACACCTATCCCATGTTTACAAAGACGGTGCCGGCCTGTATGTAACCTACCTGTACCGCCGGGCGGAAGATCCTGACGAAACATTACGCCGCTGGTGGATTTTAAAATCAGCAGCCAGCCAGGTGATCCTGCAACGCCACGGCACCATCAGCCACCAACATGGTGTTGGCTATGACCATGCCGGTTACCTGGCTTCTGAAAAAGGCGCCCCCGGCATGGATATTTTGACAACCCTGCGGGATCTGCTCGACCCACAAGGTCTGCTTAACCCCGGCAAATTGTTACCGGACGAATATTGATGACACTATGGAAATAAAAATTCTTTGCTACCGTACTCCAGTGTGTTACTCGGTATGGCGTGTTGTTCAACAGGCCATCAACCAGCTATCCCCGCAGTTCCCCGACGCAGATATCACAATCAATATGATCAAAGACAGCACAGAAATTGCGAAATATACCCACAACCTGCTCCTGCCCAGCCTGGTGATCAACGAAAAATTGATCTGTTCCGGTCACATTCCAAGCAATGAGGAAGTTGTTGCCTGGCTGCAGGTGGCATTGGCAACCAGTGGTTACCAACCCGTGGCTATGAACGGATGAAGCATGTGGACTACAGGTTGGCGTGACTCGCTTTGGGCAGGCCTGGACCAGGCTGAATGGGATCTGATCGTCATTGGTGGAGGCATCACCGGTGCGGGCATCCTGCGTGAGTCTGCCCGGCTTGGCCTGCGCTGCATCCTGTTCGAAGCTCATGATTTCGCCTCGGGCACTTCCAGCCGCTCTTCAAAACTGGTACATGGCGGATTGCGTTATTTGAAAAACGCCCAGATCAGGCTGACGTCCGAATCGGTGCATGAACGCGAGCATCTTCTCAAAGAGGGCCGCGGCCTGGTCAGCCCGCTGCCGTTTTTAATGGCAAATTTCCGGGAGGATAAGATCCCGGCCTGGGCGTTTGGCATCGGCTTATCGGTATATGATCTGCTGGCGCTCAAATGGAACCATGCCGCCTATTCTCCCGCCGGAATGCGTACGCTGTGTCCGCAGCTGAGTGCTCCGCAGCTTGTCTCCGGCTTTCGTTATTTTGATGCCGTAACAGACGATGCCCGCCTGGTGCTGCGCGTGCTGCAGGAGGCGGTCACCGCCGGGGCAACTGCCTTGAATTATGCCCGTGTGGAAGGATTCCTAAAGACTTCCAGGCGAAAGGTATGCGGGGTCAGTGTCTGCGACATGGCACCGGGTGCTGGCGGGCGGAGCGTGGAAGTGCGCGGCAGGGTGGTCATCAATGCCAGCGGTGCCTGGGCGGATGAATTGCGTTGTCAAAACGGGGGGAGCCAGCGTTTGCGCATCCTGCGCGGCAGCCACCTTTTCTTCCCCTGGAACAAATTGCCGCTGACCCGGGCGGTCACCTTTCTGCATCCACAGGATGGGCGCCCGGTATTCATTTTCCCCTGGGAGGGGGTCACCCTGATCGGCACCACCGACGTGGATCATCATGCCCGCCTGGGAACCAATCTGTCCATCAGTCACGCAGAAACCGGTTACCTGATGGCAGCCATTCAATTCGCCTTTCCAGACCTGGGGTTAATGCAATCCGATGTACAGTCCACTCTGGCGGGGGTACGCGCCGTGGTGGACACCGGCAAAGCCAATCCTTCCAAAGAATCTCGTGAATTTGTTTTGTGGATGGAAAATGGCCTTCTGACGGTCAGCGGTGGAAAATTAACCACCTTCCGTATCATGGCTCAAAAAGCGCTGAGAGCAGTCAGTCCGCTGCTGCCTGAAAGACACAAACTGGACCGCGGGGAAAGAGTGCTCGATCCGTTGCCCGCCGAGACCAGCCTGTGTGATCTTCCGGCTGAAACGCGCCTGCGCCTGCTGGGGCGCTATGCCAGCGCAGCCTGTGACCTGGCCTCTTCCGCCCGACCCGGAGAAATGGAGCCCATTGAGGCTGCCCTGCCGCTTTGGGCTGAACTGCGCTGGGCTGCCCGTGCAGAGGGGGTCATTCACCTGGATGACCTGCTGCTGCGGCGTGTGCGCCTGGGCATACAATTGCCCGGCGGAGGCCTGGGGCAGCTTAACCGGGTGCGCCTTATTGTCCAACCCGAGTTGGGTTGGAGTGATGAGCGCTGGCTTCAAGAAGCGGATGCCTACCAGAATCTCTGGCAGGCTTATTACGCCCCTGTTTAATAATTTTAACGCATCGCTAATACGTCTTTATTATTTTTCTTACATTAGGGGATTATATTTTCAATCGTAAGACCCTATTTTAATTTCAAAAGGAGGTTCACTATGTCCAATCTAATTCGATGGGAGCCCATGCGCGAAATGATGACTCTGCGAGAGGCCATGGACCGGCTGTTTGACGATGCATTCACCCGCCCGATCAGCATGAGTGGGTTCTCCGGCACACCAGCCATTGACCTTTACCAAAACGATGACGAGGTGGTGGTCAAAGCCTCTTTGCCCGGCTTAAAGGCGGAGGATGTACAGATCACAATTACCAACGGAGTACTCAGCCTGCGCGGCGAGTTCAAACAGGATGACGAGAAAAAGGAAAAAACCTTCCACATCCGTGAACATCGCTACGGTTCATTCGAACGCTCGATCACCCTGCCCGCTGATGTGCAGACTGACAAATCCAAGGCAGACTTTGAAAACGGCATCCTGACCATCACCCTGCCCAAAGCCGAGGCAATCAAGCCCAGGACCATCAGCATCAAAGCCAAATAATCGCTCATCAGCCATTGGCTGAGTAAAAGCACAGCAACCCTGTCATGGGATGCTGTGCTTTTTTTATTTCCCGCCGTATAACCCATGTCGAGTTTCTTAAATTTTCGATTTCAACTTGCATTTTTTTAAAGTCTATCCTAAAATAAAAGCAGGTTTCGGATTATAGTTTTCCCCATAGTAAAGATTAATTAAGGAGGGTTGCAGACAATAAACTGTCAGCGAATTGCCATTGTGCAGTGTTTGATATTCAAAACCAAGACCGATTCCCATTCAGGAGGCTGTCATGAAACGAAATATTTACAAGCTTTTTGCTTCTACTGTGATCCTGTCCCTCATGTTGACCGCTTTGCCCGCACCGCATCGTGTGCTGGCTGACGGATCGGCTGTTTTCATCAACGAAATCCATTATGACAATACTGGCACTGATGCTGGTGAGGCCATCGAAGTTGCCGGACCAGCTGGCACTGATTTGACTGGCTGGAGTCTGGTGCTCTACAATGGGAGCAATGGTGCTGTTTATGACACGGATGTCTTAACCGGCACTATACCAGATCTGGGAGGTAGCTTCGGAGTGGTCATTGTCAACTACCCGAGCAATGGCATCCAGAATGGCGCTCCGGATGGTTTGGCTCTTGTTGATGCCGGCAGCACGGTGGTGCAATTTCTCAGTTATGAAGGAAGTTTTATTGCCGTTGGCGGTGCAGCTAACGGAATGACCAGTGTAAATATCGGGGTGTCTGAGAATGGTTCAGGAGCGGTTGGCAACTCACTCCAATTAACCGGATCAGGCACTACTTATGATGATTTTACCTGGGCAGCAGAAGCATCCAACACCTTCGGTACGGTCAACACCGGCCAGATCTTCGGTAGCGGTCCGGTAACAACCAATCCTTCCGGCACAGGCGCAGCTGAACCCAACTTAGTCCAAGCCAGTGATACCAGCTTGCTGACAGTCACGGTAACACCGGGCGAAAACCCGACCAGCACTGGCCTGGGTGTCAGTTGTGACATGAACACCATTGGCGGTTCAGCAACCCAGGTGTTTTATGATGATGGCACAAACGGTGATGGTACAGCCTCTGATAATATTTTCTCCTATTCGGCAACGATTGCCGGAGGTACAACTGCAGGGTCAAAGAGCTTAACCTGTACGATCAGTGATCTTGAGGAACGCGCCGGTAGTGCTGTAATCGGACTCACTGTTTTTCCAGCAACCCTTCCCATAGGCACTGTCCAGGGAGCAGTCAGCGATTCCGCTAATGGTGCCACATTCCGCTCACCTTATGCGCCCGCCAGCGGGAACGGAGCAGGCCAGCAAGTGACCGTGCAGGGCGTCATTTTCGAAAAAGCCATCCAACCAACAGCTTTCGGTGGTTACTATGGCTTTTTCATCCAGAATACAGCAGCAACAAAGGACAATGACCCGTTCACTTCCGATGGTCTTTATGTATACATGAGCACCTATACAACGATCTCTGGGCCAGGTGGATCGTATACCCCCACTGTCGGTGATGAGGTGGTTATTTCCGGCACCATCAGTGAATACTACAACATGACCGAACTCTCCTACGCAACACTGGTAAAACCGATCGTGCGCAGTGGGGTGGACCTGGATGCTGAACTTGCACCCATTGTTGTTGAACCACCTGCGAATCTTCAGGCAGCCAATCGTTATTGGGAACGCATGGAGAGTATGCGCGTTCAAATTCCTGCCAACAGCATTGTCCTCGGTGGACGCAATGTCTTCAGCCCGGCGGATGCCGAGATCTGGGTGGCGAGCCCGGACAGCACGATCGCACAGCGCACCGATCCCTATGCGCGGCGCGCCTTCCGTGATGCTCATCCACTGGACGATAATTACGACGCGTCCGTTTGGGATGGAAATGGCTACCGTGTTCTGTTGGGCAGTTGGGGCGTCAAAGCAGCAGCGGGCAACTCCCAGGCGTTGATCGACCCGGCGCGCACCTTCTCTACCGTGACCAATGCACCAGCCGGCGGTCTCAATTACACCTTCAGCAAGTACCGGATCGAGATCGATACCCAGCCTGCTTTCAGTGAGGGTGTGGATCCTGCTGCCAACAACCCGCCGCAGACCTTTGACCGCAGTCTCGGTTACAGCATTGTTGATTACAACCTGGAGAACCTTTACGATTACCGTGATAATCCCTTCTCCGGCTGCGATTTTACAGGCAACTCGGGTTGTCCAAAGGTACCGCCCTTCCTGGACGCGATCAAATCACCCTTCAACTATGTTCCTGCCAGTGAGGCTGATTATCAAGCCCGGCTGAACGACATTGCCCTGCAGATCATCAACGACCTGCACAACCCGGACATCCTCATGCTGCAGGAAGTTGAGAACCAGGATTTCTGCACGGTGACTGAAGGAACGCTCACTTGCGGTATCACCGACAACGCGGATGGCAAACCGGATGTGCTGCAGGACCTTGTGCTCAAGATCGCCAGCCTGGGTGGGCCGGATTATGGCGCAGCTTTTGACAGAGACAGTTCTGACCTGCGCGGTATTGCCCCCGCCTTCCTGTACCGCACTGACCGCGTGCAACTTGTGTCCCCGGTTGGCGATCCCATCCTGGGCTCAGATCCGGCAATCGATTATGCCGGTGCATCTGTTCCCCATAACAGTGATATTTCCAACCCGAAGACGTTGAACGCGGTCCTGCCTGGCGTGACTGCATGTGAGACCTCCTGGGTCTTCCCGCGTGCTTCCGTTATCGGGCTCTTCCGTATTTACCACACCAGCATTGGTCTGGGCAGCCCTCGTGATGTCTATGTGATCAACAACCACTTCAAGAGCGGACCGGATACCTGTGTCGCTCACCGCACCGAGCAAGCCAGGTACAATGCGGCCATTGTGGCATTCCTGCAGGCTGAGAACCCGAACGCACGCATCGCCCTCGGCGGAGACTTGAACGTCTACCCGCGACCAGACAACACTGCTCTTGGCGCCACAGAACAACTTGGATCACTCTATGACCCTGATCTGGGATTGGCAAACCTGTGGGATGTCCTATTAGCCCAGGCGCCCGAGTCTGCCTACAGTTATGTCTATCTGGGCATGGCGCAGACACTCGATCAGATATTTGTCAACCAGGTCATGCGAACCGACCTGCAGCAAGTCCGCATTGCACACATTAACAGCGATTTCCCGGCTGATTATCCAGACGATGTGGCGCGCGGTACCAGTGACCATGACCCGAATGCGGCAACCTTTTCCAATTTACCAACCATTGATCGCCTGCAAGAATTGGTGCTGTACTATGATGCAAACGGTATGATCACCGGTAAAAACACAACTCGCATTCTTCTTGATTGGCTTGAGAGAGCGCTCCGCTACCAGCAGAACGGCAAACAGGATGCCTATCAGTCTCAACTGCAGGCCTTCATCGATCAGGTTTACGACTTCACGCCACAATTCATCATGCAAGAGGCCGCGGATTCACTGATCTTTGAAGCGACCTTGTTGAAATCACTGCCCTAGCTGGTCTTACGCTCGTGTGAGCATTATATTTCCAACAATTGTTATAGCAAAGGGGCCGCCCAAAAAGAAGGCGGTCCCTTTGTCGTTGGGAGGAAAGTCAGTGTAAACACTCAGGGTTTTGCGGCAGATTTTCTGGTCGCTGTTTTTTATATTTTGATTCACCATCTCAGGTTTACATTTGACTCAAATGGTCAAGGTTGATCCTTCCTGGCTCCAAACAGGGGCACGAGCAGATCCGCCAGGCCGGGCAACAGGGTTGCCGTCAGCACCAGGATCCGCCAGGATTTGGGGATGACGTAGATCCGGCGGGGGTGGTTCACCAAATAAGCCACCTGGTCAGCCACGTAGCTGATGGGCATCAAGCCCGGGTATTTGGGGGCGTCCGGCCGGCCCTCGGCGTGGGCCTTCAGGTTGGCCGAGATTTCCGAAGGCGTGAAACCCGGACAGAAAGCGGAGACATGCACCCCCGTTTTGAGCAGTTCACGGCGCAGGGCGTCTGAAAAACCCACCACCCCGTACTTGGTAGCAGAATAAATGGCGCCGGGGGGCACGGCCACCAGACCAGCGATGGAGGCCGTATTGATGATATGCCCCGCCTTTTGCTTGAGCATGACCGGCAAAACCGCATGGGCACATGCCATGACCGCCAGCAGGTTGATATTCACTTCTGTGACGATCTGCTCCCACTCCAGGTCCACAAAGGGTTTGTCCGCATTCACCCCGGCATTGTTGAAGAGCACATCCACCCTCCCCCAACGTTCAAGCGTGGCTTGCAGCATGGTGTCAATGTCCACCTGCTTGGTCACGTCCGTCGGCAGGACCAGCACCTCCCCGCCGGATTTCCGCGCCTCTTCAGCCACACTCTCCAGGCGCCCGGTACGCCGGGCTGCCAGGGTCAGGCACATGCCGTCCCGCCCAAGCCGGCGGGCAACTGCCGCCCCGATCCCACTGGAGGCACCTGTGATGATGACAACTTTTTTATCCATTCTTTACCTCTTCCTGAACAAGTCTATACATTATTATCGCGCCATTTTTTGAAACCGCACCTGTGACAATCCATAAACCTGGGTGATCTTGTTAAACCAAACCACCTGCCCATCTTCGCTGTGAAGACAGGCAGGTGTGTAAATAATATAAACGCTAGGGGAGTTTTTGCCTTACGGCTGTACGATCACTGTTCCTTTCATCGCAGCGTGGAATCCGCAGTGATACGTAAAAGTGCCGGCGCTATCGAATGTGTGGCTGTAGATGGCATCATTGGACAGACTGGTGGATTTAAAGCCACCATCATCCGCGACAATATTATGAGTAGCACTGTCATGGTTGGTCCAGGTGACGGTATCGCCAACCTTGATCGTGATCGTGTTCTTATCGAAGGCAAATCCGCTGATTTCCACATTGAAAATATTCGCGGAAGGAGCTGGTGCCGAGGTGGCGGAATCTACAACAACTGGTGCAGACGTGGGAGCCGTTGTTTCCGTTGCCGAAGCCACTACCGGTGCCGAATAGGGGTTGGTGGTTGATGCTGCATTGGGGGCACAAGCTGCCAGCAGGGCAGCCAGAGTTAAAGCGGTGATCATGAACCTGGTTTTCATATTAATCTCCTGTGTAAATAATTATGATATTTATGATACAAATTATATTATAAATCGGTTTTCGCCTTTATTCTGAGAATAGGATTAGAATTTTCAATATTCCCCACCGGCGACAGGATAAATGCTTTGCGGCTGCGCCCTCACAAATCCAGCAGGCTTTCACCGCGCTGGAATTATATAAATATCCTCCTTCTGTAGCATGACTCATTTACCATAAAGTAATAAAATAAGTAACTTCTCAAAAACACCGCACTTCCCTCTCTCTATTGAGATGACACTTTGCATTTATCAAAAGGAGCAAGGCATGAGTAAAAATATTCTCATCTTAAAAGGCAGTCCGCGCCAACAGGGCAACAGCAATGTACTGGCCGACCAGGTGGCTGAGGGAGCACGCCAGGCAGGTGCCCAGGTGGAGAGCATCACTCTGCACGGACTCGATATCCGCCCGTGTGATGGCTGCGATTCCTGCGTTGAGACCGGCGTATGCGTTCTCAAGGACGACATGCAGCCGCTCTACCCCAAGCTGCTGGCAGCGCATGCCCTGGTGCTGGCCAGCCCGGTCTACTGGTTCACTTACAGCGCCCAGCTCAAGACCTGCATTGACCGCTGGTATGCCGTTTGGAATTACAGGAAGGATCTCTTTAAAGGCAAACCGGTCGGCATCGTATTAAGCTACGGCGATGATGACCTGCACAGCTCCGGGGGCATCAATGCCATCCACACCTTTGAGAGCATGTTCCGCTTCCTGCAGGCGGACATTATCGGCATCGTGCATGCTTCCCTTGACGGTGTCGGCGATGCGCTCAAGCACCCCGACCTGCTCGAAAAAGCCCGGCAATTGGGCGGGAAGCTGGCCGGGTGAAGGGGTTTATATAAAAAATGCTTTAATGACAGCTAGTTGTAAGTGCGCTAAGAATAACCGGATGTTTCCCCAGCCTATTGCTCCCAAACAGGTTGGTTTTAAGGTAAATTTGCAGAATATCAAGAATCCGTTTAATCAATTCATTAGGTCGCATCTTTGCGACCAATGGCAAAGCATTACACGCATAGACTGAAAGGCAGTGCAGGTGTTGTATGAGATATGGAATAAGTGCGGCTGCAATAATTGTTCAGGATGAACAGGTTTTACTAGTCAATCATAGGGAAATTGGACGCTATGACTTCTGGGTGCCACCTGGCGGAAGTCTGGAAGGTAAAGAGTCCATTTTCGAGTGTGCCAAACGAGAGGTTTTTGAGGAGACAGGGTTAAGTGTTGAGTTGGACCTGATTCTCTATATTCAGGAATTTTGGGAGCCCGGGTACCACTTTTGCAAGTTCTTCATCTTATGTAAAGCGTTCAGTGGAACTCTCACTCTTGCGAACAAGAGGCGAGAAGAGGGCTTTCTGACGGATGCCCGCTTCTTTTCGCAAGATAATCTAGGTGAAATCACTGTTCATCCAAAGATTCTCAAAGGGCAATTCTGGAGTGATTTAAAATCAGAACACCCTGTAACGAGATATTTAGGGCTTGAGAATATAAGTTACTGATAGGTATCATTGTCGCCTAAAACCGACTCAGTAAACAATGAGTATTCGCCCAGCCAAAATAAGTTTATACTACTCTCAAGCAGAATCCATGCCAGCCCAGCCGCCGACCTGTGCCCCGCCGAAGGTCCCTGAAAAGGGCAGGGGTATGATCCAAACCGTTGAATGCTTGTATTGATTGAAATGACAAGGAGAAAGTATGCAATCATTTTTCGAAAACTATTTGAATAACTTGCAGGAACTTCATGACGAAATTCGCAATGCCGTGAAAGGGCTTCCACAAAATGCGCTGGACTGGATTTATGGTCCTGGCATGAATTCGTTGAATGTTTTAGTGGTTCATTTGACTGGCGCAGAACGTTATTGGATAAGTGATGTCCTGGTTGGCGAGCCGTCCGGGCGTGACAGAGAATCTGAATTTAAGATTCAAGGATTATCAGCGAATGAATTAGTCCAACGGCTTGGCGAAAATGAAAATTATATCCACAAAGCATTGGAAACATTTACTCTGCAAGAATTGGACAAGAAGATCATCTCTCCCAGAGATGGGCGCGAAGTTGCAGTCGGTTGGGTATTGTTTTATGTTTTAAAACATACAGCTCTGCATGTTGGGCAAATTCAATTAACGCACCAGTTATGGGAACAACGGAAGCAGGTTGTCCGCCGTAGATATCCGAAGGAGAAAGGGTGAACTGTGAGACCCAACGAAATATTATTTTAAAGGAACAAAAATGACGTACTCTGACCTGAAGCGCTACACCGAATCGAATCGCCTCGCCTGGAACGAAGTAATGCCTTTGCACCAGCGCGCCGCCAGTGAAACCCTGGACAAATTGTTCTTTCAAGCGGGTTATGTGCGTTTGGATGATAAGGAGATCGGGATGTTACAGCAGGTCGGCCTGAAAGGCAAAAACGTGGTTCACTTATGCTGCAACAATGGCACTGAGCTGATGTCTCTTAAGAACCTGGGCGCCGCTGATTGTGTTGGCTTCGATATCTCTGACCAGGCCATCCAGGAGGCCAGTCAGCGCGCCGCCCGCAGCCGCATCAATTGTCAATTTGTCCGCTCGGATGTTTATGAGATCGATAGAGCCTTTAACAACCGCTTTGACATCGTCTATATCAGCGCGGGCTGCCTGGGCTGGTTGCCGGACCTGGAACTGTTCTTCGAAAAGGCCTCCGCCTTGTTGAGGCAAGGCGGGCTGATCTTCATCCACGAGATCCACCCCCTTGCAGAGATGCTGCCATTTGATGATGACAAACAGCCTGTCAACTTGCGCATCGTGGAGCCATACTTTAAAACAGAACCCTATATCGATCAGGGTGGCCTGGATTATGTCGGGCATTCGGAATATATTTCGACTACCACTCAATATTGGTTTGCCCATACACTGTCCGATATTCTGATGGGTCTCATTAAAAACCACCTGCTCATTGAGCATTTCTCCGAACACGAAACAGACATTTCTTCCGGGCATCGCCAGGTCGAAGAGGCAAAAGCCGGCATCCCTTTGAGTTACATTTTGGTCGGGAGAAACCCGGGTTGAAATTCGAGAGCAAGCTGAAATGGCCGCAGGAAGGCTCAGAGCTCCAGGGGTATGCAACCACATGAACACACAGGCTGCCTTATGAACTTCACCATCGTTGGCCCCCACTTCGGCACATCAACCGTTTGCACGCCAATTCTGCGCTCCCTGCCGGAATGGTTTGGCATCGAAGAAGCCACCCTCCAGTATTCATCCGAAATTGAGCACCTGCCCACCTTCCTGGCATCCATTTCAGAACACACTCTTGGTTTTCTGAGTCTCAAACAACACAACACCTTTTCAGCCGAGATCTATGTCATGGGCGTCCAGCCGGAGGCCCAACGCCAGGGGATGGGCCAGGCTCTGCTGCATGCAACCCAAAGCTGGTTGAGGCAGCAAGGTGTCGAATATTTACAGGTCAAAACACTCGGGCCGTCACATGCTGACCCAAATTATGCCAGAACCAGGGATTTCTACCAGGCTATGGGCTTCAGGCCCCTGGAGGAACTCCTGCAGATATGGAACGAGCAGAATCCCTGCCTGATCCTCATCAAGCGGCTGTGAGCCTCCCTGCCACAGGTAGGTTGCCCACAGGGCAGCGGGTCTGAAACTTGCCTGCCTCAGGAGCAACGCATGTACGAACTGCGTTGCTCCTTTCGATTTAATTTCCCCATCCAATCCCCAACATCTCTCTTTTTTGAGTATTTATATATTTTTAATAGTATTACGATATAATTTATCTTGTAAGGAGTTTCACATGGGATTATCCAACGAAATACTTCTGGACATGTATTGGACGATGCTGCTGGCCAGGCGCACAGATGAGCGCGCCTGGGTACTGCACCGCCAGGGCAAAATCGCTTTTCACATCTCCGGCATCGGCCAGGAAGCCGCCCAGGTGGGCGCAGCCTTTGCCCTGCAAAGAGGCCAGGACTGGATCTCGCCTTATTATCGTGACCTGGCTCTCATGCTGGCCGTCGGGTTGACCCCGCTGGAATTCATGCTGAGCGTAATGGGTAAAAAAGGCGAGCCCTCTTCGGGCGCGCGCCAGATGCCCAGCCACTGGGGCCTGCGGCGCGCCAACGTGCTCAGCCATTCCGCACCGGTTGCCACCCAGACCTTGCACGCCTCCGGGCTGGGGCTGGCCATCAAGCTCAAGGGAGATAAGCACGTGGTACTGACCACCATCGGCGAGGGCTCCACCTCGCAGGGCGAGTGGTATGAAGCGGTCAACTGGGCCGCCATTCACAAGCTGCCGGTCATCTTCATGGTGGAGAACAACTCCTACGCCATCTCGGTGCCGCAGGATAAACAGATGGCGGTGCCCAGCGCGGCTGACAAGGCTTGCGGACTGGGGCTGCCGGGCATCAGCGTGGATGGCACCGACATTGTGGCGGTGTATTCAGCCATGCAAATCGCGGTCGAACGAGCCCGCTCGGGCGAAGGCGCCACCGTGATCGAAGCGCGTGCCTACCGCCTGACCCCGCACTCCTCGGACGATGATGATAGAGCCTACCGTTCGCGCGAGGAAGTTGAAACCTATAAGAAGAGCGATCCCATCCCGCTGACCCAGCGCCTGCTGCTCTCCAAGAAGATCGCCACCCAGGCGCAACTGGATGAGATGGAGAAGCGCGCCCAGACTGAGATCGAGCAGGCAGTGGCGGACGCCACTGCGGCGCCCTACCCATCGCCTGAAGAAGCCCTGCACCCGGTCTATGCCGAGGAGGTGACCCATGCCTGAGATGACCCTCATTGATGCCATCCGCCAGGGCATGGACGAAGAACTGGCGCACGACCCGAACGTTTTCATCGTGGGGGAGGATGTCGGTGTGCGCGGCGGGGTCTTTCGTGCCACCAGGGGATTGTTCGACAAATACGGTCCGCAGCGTGTCATGGATTCCCCGCTGGCCGAGGCTTCCATTATCGGCGTGGGCATCGGGGCAGCCTTGTACGGCATGCGCCCGATCTGCGAGATCCAGTTTGCCGATTTCATCCACCCGGCTTTCAACCAGATCATCAATGAAGCCGCCAAGATGTGCTACCGCTCCAACGGCGATTGGACCGTGCCGATGGTCATCCGCGCTCCCTACGGCGGCGGCATCGGCGGAGGCCTGTACCACTCCCAATCCCTGGAGGCTTTCTTCACCCACACTCCGGGTCTCAAGGTGGTGGTGCCTTCCAACCCTGCGGACGCCAAAGGCCTGCTTAAATCCGCGGTGCGTGACCCCAACCCGGTGCTCTTCTTTGAGCCCAAAAAGGGATACCGCCTGATCAAGGGCGAAGTGCCCGAGGGCGAGTATCTGGTGCCCATCGGCAAGGCGGATGTCAGCCGTGAGGGCACGGATGTGAGCGTCTTTGCCTATGGCATGATGCTGTATTACACCCTGCAGGCCGCACAAAAACTGGCTGCCGAGGACATCAGCGTGGAGGTGGTCGATCTGCGCACGCTTTACCCTGTTGACCGGGAAAGCATCCTGACCTCGGTCCGCAAGACCGGCAAAGCCCTGGTGGTCTACGAGGACAACCTGACCGGCGGCTATGGCGCCGAGATCGCGGCCATCATTGCCGAGCAGGCCTTCACCGACCTGGACGCGCCCGTCCGGCGCCTGGCCGGTCCGGATGTGCCCGCCGTGCCTTTCAGCCACCCGCTGCAGGACTGGTTCATGCTCAACCCGGACAAGATCGCCGCCGCCATCCGGGATCTGGCTAGTTATTAAAGAGCCGTTGACAGTTGGCTGTTGGCGGTATTATCAAATTTATTAGGAGGCAGGCATGGCAGGTGAAAAGGCTAAAAATTATCGCGATCTGATCGTCTGGCAATCAGGCATCCAACTGGTTAAGGATGTGTACATTCTGACCGGGAAATTTACTGATCATGAAAAATTCGGCCTGGCCAACCAATTACGCCGGGCAGCCGTCTCCATACCCTCCAATATTGCAGAGGGCCAGGCACGCGGCAATGGCGGCGATTTTCGGCGCTTTCTCTTGATGGCCATCGGCTCCCTGGCTGAAGTGGATACCCAACTGGTGCTTGCCGTGGAATTGGGGTACCTCGAACCAGCACACGCCGCATCCCTGGATCCCCAGATTACGGAACTGCGCATGAAACTTTATGCGCTCATCAAAAGCCTGCCCCAGAGAGTATAAAATCAGTTGAGCGACATCAACCGCTAACTGACAACTGTTCCGGAGGAAATATGCCAACCAAAGTAATCATGCCCCAACTGGGCGAATCCGTTGTCGAAGGCACCGTCACCAAATGGCTCAAAAAAGAAGGCGAGACCATCGCCGAGTTTGAAGCCCTGCTGGAAGTCAACACCGACAAAGTGGACACCGAGATTCCCAGCCCGGCCAGCGGGACAGTGCTCAAGCTGCTCGTGCCCGAGGGAATAACCGTCACGGCCGGCACCGTGCTGGCCTGGCTCGGTCAGCCCGGCGAAGACGTACCAGCGGATGACTCTGCCCCGGCAGCAGCCGCGCCCCAACCGGTGACTGCAGCCACTGCCCCCCGTGACTTGGGCTTCATCTCCCCCGTGGTCGCCAGGATCGCCCGCGAACACAACCTCGATCTGGGACAGGTTACCGCTACGGGGCAGGGCGGGCGTATCACCAAGAAGGATGTAATGGCATTCTTGGAATCGCACCCCTCCGCTGCTGCCGGAGCGGCAGCAGACATCCCCATCTGGGAGACCCCCGCCGATGGAGACCTGTTCCGCCCCACCGAGTTGATGTTCAAGTCCGCAGATGCTGCAGGTGCCGTTTCAGCCGCCCATCCGGTACTAGCCGCTCCAACAGCCTCGGGCGACCGGCTGATCCCTCACACCACCATCCGCCGCTCGATCGCCGAGCATATGCTCAAGAGCAAAAACATCTCCGCCCACGTCACCACCGTCATGGAAGCCGACCTCAGCCGGGTGGTGGCGCATCGCCTCGCCAGCAAGGCTGTTTTCGCACACGATGGAGCCAACCTGACCTACACGGCTTATTTCGTGTCAGCCTGCGTCAGTGCCCTCAAGGCTTTCCCGCAGGTCAATTCCTCCTGGAGTGAAGATGGCCTGCTGCTGCACTCCGCCATCAACATTGGCATGGCCACCTCCCTGGGGGAGGCCGGGCTGATCGTGCCGGTCATCAAGGCCGCCGACGGGTTGTCCCTGCTGGGGCTGGCACGCGCCGTCAATGACTTGTCCCAGCGCGCCCGTGAGCGCAAGTTGCAGCCCGACGAAGTCAAGGGCGGCACGTTCACTCTCACCAACCACGGCATCTCCGGGTCGCTGTTCGCCACACCCATCATCAACCAGCCGCAGTGCGGCATCCTGGGGGTGGGAGCGGTCCAGAAGCGCGCCATAATCATCAACGATGCCATTGCCATCCGCCCGATGGCCTACATCTCCCTGACCTTTGATCACCGCATCCTGGACGGCGCCTCTGCCGATTGGTTCCTGGCCAAAGTGGTGGATGTGCTCCAAAACTGGGCGGATTAAACACATCTTCAAAAAACCTCTCTTACCACCAGGTATTTACCACAAAGCACAAAGATATTTATCTATTAAGCTTCGTGACTTCGTGCCCCCCATGTTCAAGGGGGGTGTGACTCGTGTCCCCGCTTTTGGGGGGTTGTGGTTAAATCTTTTTTCATTAAAGTTATAGCCCTTTCGGGATTCTGTTTACTTGAGGGTATAATTTCATAAACATTTAATTCTTTCATCAGGAGACGTAATTTCTCAAAAAAGTGGGTTTTTGGGGTGTAACACCAACCTTCCCCCGAATTATTATAAAAATACAAGGAGATCTCGTCATGGAAAATTATGATGCAATTGTGATCGGTGCAGGACCCGGCGGCTACGTGGCTGCCATCCGCCTGGCGCAGCTGGGACAAAAGGTGGCCATTGTGGACAAGCAGTGGCTGGGCGGAGTCTGCCTGAACGTGGGCTGCATCCCCTCCAAATCCCTGCTCAAGAACGCCGAGGTGGCCCACACTTTGCGAGCACGCGGCAAGGAATTCGGTTTCAGCTTCGAGAACCTCAAGCTCGATTTTAGCGTGGCGTCCAAACGCTCCCGCCAGGTCTCGGACCGGCTGGTCAAAGGCGTTGGCTTCCTGATGAAGAAGAACAACATCAGTGTGTACATGGGCGCGGCGCACATCACCTCCAAAGATACCGTATCGGTGACCGATGCCGACGGAAAACAGAGCGATCTGCAAGCCAAAAATATCATCGTGGCCAGCGGCGCCAGCCCGATCGTTCCGGCCGCCTGGCAGGTGGATGGCGAAAAAGTGCTCACCTACCTGCACGCCATCCTGCAGGACAAGCTGCCCGCCTCGGTCATCATCATCGGTTCGGGCGCCATCGGGGTGGAGTTCGCCACCATCTGGAATTCCTACGGCGTGGAAGTCACCCTGGTGGAGATGCTGCCGCGCCTGGTTCCGCTGGAAGACGAAGAGGTCAGCGCTGAGTTGGAAAAAGCCTTCAAAAAGAACGGCATCCACGCGCTGACCGGGCATAAGGTCGAGGCCCTCGAGGCCACACCCACGGGTGTGCGCGTCACCGTTTCTGCAGCCGGGGAGAACAAGCTGCTCGAAGCCGATCAGGCCCTGGTGGCCATCGGTTTCAAACCCAATTCGTCCGGCCTGGGATTGGAGGAGCTGGGCGTCAAGATCAGCGAACGCGGTTTTGTGGAGATCGATGAGCGCATGGCTACCAATGTACCCGGCATCTGGGCCATCGGGGATGTGACCGGCAAACTCATGCTGGCGCATGTCAGCTCGGCCCAGGGCATCGTCTGCGCCGAGAACATCGCCGGTGCGGAGACCGTCACCCTGGATTACGAGATGATGCCGCGCGCCACCTACTCGCAGCCGCAAATAGCCTCCTTCGGCCTGACCGAAAAGCAGGCTGCTGAACGCGGCTACACCGTCAAGATCGGGCGCTTCCCCTTCCAGGCCAACGGCAAGGCACTGGGACTGGGCGATTACGCCGGCTGGGTCAAGCTGGTGGTGGACGAAAAGTACGGCGAGATCCTGGGCGCACACATGTTCGGCCCCGAAGTAACCGAGCTGCTGCCCGAGCTGACCCTGGCGCACATGCTCGAATTGACCCCGGCTGAGATCGCCCGCAACGTACATGCCCACCCGACCCTGTCTGAGGTGCTGATGGAAGCCGCGCATGCGGCCGAGGGGCACGCCATCCATATGTGATCGGTGGGCGTCTGCCCCGGCACTCATGCGCCGGGTTGTGCACCGAAAAGACGGTCTCAACCAGCCGCCACTTCCCCACCCGGTTGAAGGGATCATGATGACCAGAAATAGCATTAAAATTGCCTGAAAAAACATTTCGTTATCCATTTTCACCTTCAAGGCAGCTCAACTGACAATAAACTCGGCATATTTGCCGGTGCTATATTTATGCCTGTCATTTGGTTCGGGTTCGGTTTTGACCGGCCATTCGTTTTCAATGCGGAAAATAGCCGCACCGATGTACAGACCTTCTGCAAGGGCATTGTCCACATGCTGTTTGATCATGTCGACGGTCATGCCTGGAATGCGTGCGATCTTGCTGGATTTGGGTTCGTGGATACCGGCAATTTCGCAAGTACGTTTTAAAAGTCGGAAATTTTCCGATTCTTTAATAGTGGTGGTGGTGGTGGATTCAGCCTTGAAATGTGGTTCTCTACTATCTACTACTACACTACTACTAGAGGAAAAGTCGGAATTTTTCCGATTCTTTATCCACAGGTTTTCAACAGGTTCCCGGATAGCAGAAACAGGTAGTTGATAGCCTTCAGATATTGTCCATCCCCCGGTCACGCGCGTGATGATCTGAAATTCCTTCAGGCGGTGCAGCGCGCTGGCCGCGGTCTTGTCAGATATTCCCAACATGGAACAAATATGCTTCTCGGAAACTGGCTGGTGTTCGAAGGAAAGCAAGAGGGCTAATGTGATCGGCAGGCCGGACAGGGCGATGACCAGCAGGCGGGGATCAGATAATGGTTGCATGGGGACGGCTGCTCCTTTGAATGATTGAGTAGATTCAGGGATTCGAAGATCCCATACGTTGTTGGCTGGAGAGCCGCCCCCTTAAAACAACCGGCAAGAGTCGCATTCCGGGGACGACTCTTGCCAGGAATATAATAGAACAATTGTTCTAAATTACAAGACCCAATCTGGGTTTTTACGGGAGCAATATAGACCCCCCCGCGCGGGCGTGCCAGATGTGGTGGTTAATTAAAAGTACACCCCCAGGGGTGGGGGTGAAGCATACAAATACTCGAAGAAGAGTAATGCACAACGATCTGCAGTTTAGATCACCAGGAATTATTTTTCACCCAGCGAAAAAGTAATTGCCTGTATCACACCATCCATATCATTCAACACCTGGTGATTCCAAAAACGGATCACTTGATACCCTTGCTCTTTCAAATATTTGGTTCTCTCTAAGTCGTATTCTTCCTGTTCCAGATGTTGACTTCCATCAAGCTCAATGATCAGTTTATGTTTCGGCGAGCAAAAATCAACAATATAGTTTCCAATGGCATGTTGTCTTCTAAAATTCAACCCATCCAATTGATCCCTGCGTAAATATGCCCAGAGTTTTCTTTCGGCAGATGTCGGTTCTTTGCGTAGTTTCCTGGCAAAATCGTAACTTTTGGGTGTGGTTCTTCTTGGGGGCATGCAATGATTCTACTCCATCCTGAAATTGACATGCATCCATTACCCCTACCCAACCTCCCCCAAATCGAGATTTGGGGGAGGGCTGGGGTGGGGGTCAACCTTCCGCAATCTTGATCTCCGCGATCCTGATGGAGATCAGTGAGGAGTGGCAGATCGGAAAACATTATTGTGCTGGCAAGTCATTAATTTATTAAAGAACGATGGATATTCGCGACTCAATTTACAGAAAAAAGGTTGCGTAATCTCCTTGTCAAGCGATTACGCATGGCATGCCTAAATACATAATCAACTATTCATAAACTGTTGGAAATCTAAAAAATCCCTGCGTGTGTTGAAAGCCTAATAGTAGAGAGGCAGATCCCGGGGGAGATGCTGGGGGTATAAATTACAACCGAACAACCTGTCTGGTTAGTCCTCAGGCTTCTGCTAATAAAAAGCCCCCTACGTTTAAGGCCTTTGCACCACCACCTCGCCCTGTGGTGTGATCTCCACATCGTCCCCGCTGCGTAAAAGCCCAAAATCTGCTTCGGAGAGGGCGATCAATGGCAGGGTTGTGGCATACAGCTCATCTGCCACCACTGAGGCCAGCGCAAAGAAGAAGTCCGTGGCGGTGGTCAGGATGGCGGCCGGGGCGGTATCGTTCCGAATGGCTTCAAGCAGCACGGCTGTGGTGGTGGAGGAGCCGCGCGTGAAGGGCAGCGCCAGGATCTTGCCGCTGGCCACCTGGCCCGAGAGGGTGTGCCGCCGGTCGATAATCTCGCCGGTCTGCCAGTCGTATCCACCCCAGAAGGAGAGCGGTTCCCGGCTGACCAGGGCGGTGGCGTGCGCCAGACCGTATATGATGAACCTGCCGGGCAGTATTATTCGTCCCATAGCGACCCATCCCGAATGACCCGGCCGGCGCAAGCCGAATCCACGCAATCCTGCAGGCTGCCGAAGGTGATATTTTTTTCCAGCATGCCCGGCGCATAATAGGCGAACTTGGCTGAGTTGGTCATCAGGCACTTTATTTCGGCCGGCAGCATGGGCGAAGCGAGGGTACAGGTATCCACGGTGAGCTGCCCGCCGAAAGCCTCGAGCGCTTGCAATAATCCGGTCTGGCGCGCCAGCCCGGTCATGAAGCGGCTGGAGGTGACCAGGAACTTGACACCCGGGTGCGTGTGCCGGCCCTCCAGCAGGGGCGCCAGACGTTTGAACTCCGCCAGCGAGAAGTGCGGACAACCCAGCACCACCAGGTCGAGTTGATCGTCCAGACCGTGTGTGAGTTGTTGGCGGGAGAGGCGCAGGGCTTGCATGCCGATCTCAATGGCCTGCACGGGGGGAGTCCCCTGGAAGGCATGTTCCAGACTGGGGGCTTCGGGTGTGATCCCGACCATGTGGAACAGGGCCACTCCGCCCGAGGATGCGGCCGCGGCGCAGAAAGCCTTGAGCTGATCTTCGTCCGGCCGGCCGGTCAGCCCGTCGATGACCGGGATCTTGTCAAGGGTTTGCTTGCCGACCAGGTTGCCCAGCACAGTGTAGAAGTCATCACTGTACTGCAACTTTTCGGAGACGTCTGCGGACAGGCGGAATAGGAGCTGCCCGCCCCGGTTCTCAGCCAGGTGCAGACCTGTGGCGGGAGCCCGTCCGCTGATGGCGCAGCAGATGTCGAACAGGTCGGGGTAGCGTTCGGTGCGCGCTCCCAGCACGGAATTGGCAAAGGCGATGGCGTTGGATTCCCCCCAGGCGATCTGCTGCCCGAAGGCCGGGCGCAACTCCAACTGGTAGGGGGCGCAGGTCCAGGTGGGGGTGGTGCCCATGCCCTGATAGGCCAGCATCTGGCGGTGCGCCTGCCTGGCCCACTCAGCAGGTACGGCCCACTCCTGCCAATGAAACTCATCCAGTCCGCTGACGTTGAGGGTGGTGGGCACACAGACTTTGGCGCCCAGCCTGGCCAGCCGCTCAGCAAATTCGAGTCCGGCCGCGCCGATGTAGACGGTGCTGTCGATGTGGGCGGCAGTGATGTCGAGCAGCGCATCGGCTCCGACCACCCCGGCCATGCGCACGACAATAGAGAGCGCCATGCGGGCCGCGGGACCAAAGTCGCCCTTTAACATGGATCGATCTTTTTCAGTCAGAGTCAGTGTCATATCATCCTACAACACCCTGGCAGCGGGTGCGTTGCTGGGGGTGGCGGGAGGAATGTGAAAATAGCTTGATGTGAACTCTTCTTTTATGCTACACTCACCTTGTATATTGGTTGGAGTATATATTCGAAGGTTTATATGACTTTACTGCAAAAAGACTTTACCACAATCCCCCAAAAGCGGGGACACGAGTCACACCCCCCTTGAACATGGGGGGCACGAAGTCACGAAGATTCAATATTAAAGAATCTTGGTAGCTTGGTGGTATAGACACTGTTATATCGTGTATAGACACTGTTTAATCGTGTGAAAGTGGCTTTTTGCAATGGACACTTACAAATTTTCATAAACAACCCACCAGGAATTTATGCAAAATAAACTCAAGTACCTGCTCACCGGTTCGCCCCTGCCCAGCCAGATGATGGCGGAAAAGCAGCTCAACAAGATCCGCGCCCTGGCGGCTTTTTCGCCGGATGCGCTTTCCTCGCTGGCTTATGCCAACCAGGAGATCTTCCTGGGGCTGGTCATCGCCGGGTCGGCCGGGCTGTCGCTGCAGTTTCCGATTGCGCTGGCCATCACCCTGCTTTTGGGCGTTGTGGCCCTGTCCTATGCCCAGACCATCCGCGGCTATCCAATGGGCGGCGGTTCCTACACGGTGGCACGCGAGAACCTGGGCATGCTGCCCGGCTTGACAGCAGGAGGCGCCCTGCTGCTGGATTACATCCTGACGGCTGCCGTCAGCCTGACGGCCGGTGTGGCAGCCATCGCTTCGGCCTTCCCGGAACTGTGGCCCTACCGGATCTGGATCGCGCTTGGGCTGCTGGTGGTGATCACCGTCATCAATTTGCGCGGGCTGCGTGAGTCGGGCACCAGCATGGCTGTCCCGGTCTACCTTTTCCTGATTTCATTCATCGGCATGCTGCTGTATGGTCTGATCAAGGCTGCCATACAGGGAACTCCCACACCTCTGGCTGCCGTGGCTCCTCCTGCATCAACGGCACTTGGGCTGTTCCTGGTTATGCATGCCTTTTCGGCTGGGTGCACGGCACTGACCGGGGTCGAAGCCATCAGTAATGGCGTGACAGCCTTTCGATCCCCGGCCTGGGTCAATGCCCGCAAGACATTGATCATTATGGCAGTCCTGATGGGGTTTCTCTTCCTGGGCAGCATGGGGTTGACGCAATTCTTTGGGGTGGTGGCCGGACCGGATGAGACCATCCTGTCTGCGCTCGCCCGGCGCTTGGTGGGCGGCGGCCCGCTCTATTACCTGGTGCAGTTCTCCACCCTGGCCGTGCTGGCAGTGGCGGCCAACACCAGTTTTGCCGGCTTTCCGCGCGTAACCGCCATCCTGGCTGAAGATAAATTCATGCCCCGCCAGCTCTTTAACGTCGGCGACCGGCTGGTGTTTCATAACGGCATCCTGTTGCTGTCTGCCCTGACGGCCGTGTTGATCATCGCCTTCAACGGCAACTCCCACGCCCTGGTGCCCTTGTTTGCAGTGGGCGCGTTCACGGCCTTCACGCTGTCCCAGGCTGGCATGGTGCTGCATTGGGTGCGATTAAAAGAGCCGGGCTGGCTGGTCAAAGCTTTCATCAATGGGCTCGGGGCGCTGGTCACCGGGGTTACCTTGTTCGTGATCGGAATCAGCAAATTCCTGGAAGGCGCCTGGATCTCGGTGCTGGTCATCCCCGCGCTGGTGATATTATTTCTCACCATCCGCAAGCATTATCAAGGCGTTTCCGTGCAGCTCTCCATGCACGGGCTGCCACCCTCGCTGCGTCATTTTCCCAGGCCACGCGTAGTCATCCCCGTCTCGAGCATTCACCGCGGCATGGTGGACGCTGTCAACTTTGCCCGCTCCATCTCGGACCGGGTCACCGCGGTTTTCATCGACGTCGATCCCGGCCCGGATGAAGTCGGCATTCGCAGGCAATGGGATAAATGGTTTCCGGATGTTGAATTCGTGGTGGTGGAATCCCCTTACCGCTCTCTGGTGGAACCCCTGCTTTCCTTCCTGGAGCAGACCGATGATGAGCATAACGACGGGCAGCAAGCCGTCCTGATCCTTCCGGAACTGATCCCCGCCTCGAGCTGGCACGAGATCCTGCACAACCAGTCGGCAGAGGAGATCAAGAAAGCCTTGCTGTTCCAACGCCGCCAGAGCGGTCTGCAGCGCATCATCATTGATGTGCCTTACCACCTAAAGAGATGAGGCGACTTGCGCACCTCCTCTGCGGGAAACCTTCCCCTTGCCTCCTTCGGAGACCTGAAGTGGGGATGCTACGCGGAACGGCGGGCGACGGCTTCGGCCTGCTGAAGGTCGGCGGGGGTATTCACATTCATAAACACATGCCCGTGCAGGTCAAATCGAGTCACCTCTTCGAGTGGCACGGCATGTACTTTAACATTGGGAAACCAGGAGATCAGTTTCCATTCTTCTTGCTGCAGGGCAGCCCTCACAGCTGGCAGGCAGGTTTCCCGGCGGTACACAGCGTGAAGGGGTTCAAGTCCCTCCAGGCTGGATGGAATGACCACATCCAAAGCCTGTTCAACCAGCACATCGCACTGGTATGTAAACAATTCCCGGCTGGCAAAGGGCATGTCACAGGCCACGACCGCCACCAGCGGGTGCGAGGCAGACTGCAGGGCGGTGTATAAGCCTCCCAGGGCGCCGCGCCCGGGTTCCAGGTCCGGGAAGAGCGGCACATTAAGAAAGCGATAATTCTGCGGGTGGTTGGTGGTGACCAGCACTTCATCCGCCAGGGGAGCCAGGCGCTCGATCACGCGCTGGATGAGAGTCTGACCCAGGAATGGCAGCAGCCCCTTGTCCGAACCCATGCGGCGAGATTCCCCGCCAGCCTGTACAACCAGTGTTAGCATGGGTGTATTATATAGTAGAAGGTAGTATGCAAGGAGAAAAAAGCGTGACCGAGATCGCCCGGGTACTGGATGCACTGACACAGGAAGCCGAACTTGTCCAACAGATGGACTCAGGTGAGGTGCGCTGCCTGGCGTGTGCCCAACGCTGCCTGGTGCGCCCGGGACGCCGCGGCATCTGCCAGGTGCGCTTTAACCGGGACGGTAAACTGTATGCCCCCTGGGGGTATGTAGCCGGGCTGCAGGCTGACCCGGTGGAGAAGAAGCCTTTCTACCACTTTCTGCCGGGGTCCATTGCGATGACCTTTGGGATGCTGGGCTGCAACTTCCACTGCGGCTATTGCCAGAACTGGCTGACCTCGCAGGCGGCGCGGGACCCGGCTTGTGATGAGGCCGTGTACCAGATCCGCAAGATCTCGCCCGCGCAGATCGTGGATTACGGCAGGCGCATGGGAGCCCGGGTGCTGGCTTCGTCGTACAACGAACCGCTTATCACCAGCGAGTGGGCCGTGGAGATCTTCAAGCAGGCGGTGGCGGCCGGGATGAAGTGTGTGATGGTCTCGAACGGGTACGCCACCCCCGAAGTCCTGAAATACCTGCGCCCCTGGCTGGCGGGCTACAAGATCGACCTGAAATCCATGCAGGACCAGAATTACCGCCGCCTGGGGGGTGTGCTGAAGAATGTGCTGGATACCATCCAACAGGCGCATAAGCTGGGGTTATGGGTGGAGGTGGTCACCCTGCTGGTGCCGGGCTTCAACGACAGCAATGCAGAACTATGGGAGATGGCCAGTTTTTTGAGAGGGGTTTCCCAAAAAATCCCCTGGCATATCACCGCCTTTCACCAGGACTATCACATGCTGGAGGCGGATAACACCCCGGCAGCCAGCCTGCTGCGGGCGGCTGAGATCGGCAGCGAGGCGGGGCTGTATTATGTGTACGCCGGCAATTTACCAGGGCGGGTGGATGAGTATGAGACCACCTTCTGCCACCACTGCCAGGCGGCGCTCATCAAGCGGCGGGGATTTTATGTTATGGAGAACCGCATCACACCCGAGGGGGCATGTCCGCAGTGTGGGATGCAGGCGGCGGGGGTGTGGGGGTGACACCGATACAGCGGGGGAGTTGGAGACCTGCGGTCGAGCGAGTGTCAGGGTCAAGCCCCCCTCGGGGATGTTTCGCGAAGACCCCCCGACACAGCACAGCAGAAAAAGTCGGGAAATTTGCCTCTTGAATATGATATCACTATATGATATCATATTATTGTGGACAGCAAACACCGAAAAGCATTGGAAGCCGTTTATGAGAAACCAGAGCGAGCCAATATCCCTTGGAAAGACATAGAAGCCTTATTTATCGCTTTAGGTGCAGAAATCTCCGAAGGCAATGGTTCCAGGGTACGGGTTGCGTTGAAAGGTGTCCGGGCCGTGTTTCATCGCCCACATCCACATAAAGAAACAAACAAAGGTGCAGTTAAATCCGTTCGAAAGTTTCTCGAAGCGGCAGGAGTAAAGCCATGATCGAATATAAAGGTTATATCGGCAAAGTTGAACTGGACGAGGAAGCGGGTTTTTTGTACGGGGAAGTGATCAATATCCGCGACGTCATTACGTTTGAAGGCAAAAGTGTTGATGAAATACAAAAGGCATTTCACGAATCAGTGGATGATTATTTAGAGTTCTGTGCTAAACGAGGTGAAAGCCCTGAAAAACCTTTTTCTGGTAAGTTCGTGGTTCGCTTGCCGGCTGAATTGCATCGAAAAGCCTATATCCAAGCAAAACTGGCAGACAAGAGCCTGAATGGCTGGGTTACTGAAGTTTTAGAAACAGTACTTCAAGAGGATTGAGACCTTCGGTCAAACGGGTGTTCCCTGGCACGATAAGGCAGTGCCTGCCGCGGGGAGACCCCAGCACGGCGGGGGAGAACCGCATCACGCTGCCGGAGACTTGTCCGCAGTGTGGGATGCAGGCGGCGGGGGTATGGGGGTGAGAAATGGACGATGGACGATCAGTAACAGGCGATTACCCTTGACAATGAACGCCAGGAAACAGGTGACCGGACGACATTAAAGGATCTCCATGCATCGAACCAGAATGTTACTTGGTGCAGTCATAATCTTGCTTGCCTCCGCTTGCAGCCAGTTCCCTGGCTCCAGCGATGAAGAGGCAGTTGGAGATGTGCAAATTTCTGAAGCATCACCGGCAACAGAGGCCGCAATAGATGCTTATGAACCAGGGTCTGCCAGTGTAATGGACGGCTGGGCAGGCATGACCTGGCAGTGGCAATTGGATCAGCCCATTGACCCGTCTTTTGATGTAGATATGTACGATATTGATCTTTTTGACAGCGATCCCGGCACGGTGGGTGCCTTGCATTCCCAGAGTCGCATGGTCATCTGTTATATCAGTGTGGGGAGTTGGGAGGATTGGCGGCCAGATGCCGGTCAGTTTCCAGAGTCAGTAGTCGGGAAAAATTACGATGGATGGCCTGGTGAGAAGTGGCTGGACATCCGTCAAATCGACTCGTTGGCCCCCATTATGCGCGCCCGTTTTGACGAGTGCAAAGCCAAAGGTTTCGATGGTATTGAGCCGGATAATATGGATGCCTACAACAATGACACAGGTTTTCCGCTCACCTATGCAGACCAGTTGGCTTACAATATTTGGCTGGCGAAAGAAGCCCACAGCCGGGGCCTGTCGATAGGATTAAAGAATGATCCCGACCAGGCTGCCGATCTGCTCCCCCATTTTGACTGGGCATTGACGGAAGACTGTTTTGCCGAAGGTTGGTGCGAGCTAATGTTTCCCTTTATAGAAGCTGGCAAGCCGGTTTTCGCAGCTGAATACACGGATATGAAAATCAGCCTCGATGATTTTTGCCCACAGGCGAAAGCCTGGAAATTCAGCGCCATCCTCAAGAATCGTGACCTGGATGCCTTTATGGAATCCTGTCGCCAGGATTTTCCATAATCACCCTTACCGCAGCCGTACCTGATAGAGGCGGGGGAATTTGGGATGACTTATCTACGCTTTTTCCAGCACCCGGCGGATGGCTTCCAGGCCGCACTCGATATTATCGATGGAGGTGGCATACGAGAGGCGCAAGTAGCCCTCGCCATATTCCCCGAAAGCGGAGCCGGGCAGCAGCGCCACCCCGGCTTTTTCAAGGATCAGGTCGGCAGCCTGACTGGAACTCAGCCCGGTGCCCCTGATGTTGGGGAAGACGTAGAAGGCACCCTGGGGTTTGCGACAGCTCACTCCAGGTATGTTGTTGAGCCCAGCCACAATGACATCCCGGCGGTGCTGGTACTCGGCCAGCATGGCGTCCACCGCGTGCTGCGGGCCGTGCAAGGCTTCCAAACCCGCATATTGTGTGAAATGCGCGGTTGAGCCAACCGAGTGGGTCAACAGGAGTTCCACCCGCCGCGCCAGGGCGGCTGGCATGACCCCGTATCCCAGCCGCCAACCGGTCATGGCATAGGTCTTGGAGAAACCGTCCACCAGGATGGTGCGCTCTTTCATACCGGGCAGCGCAAAGATGGAGGGTACCCGCAACCCATCAAAGGCAATGCGGGCATAGATCTCATCAGACATGACCCAACTATCATTGGATTGCGCCCGGGCCGCGATGTGCTGCAGGTCGGCCAGGGGTATGACCCCCCCGGTGGGATTGCCGGGCGAATTGAGGATGATCAGGCGGGTGCGTGGATTGATCTTCTGATCGAAAACCTGCAGGTCAAATGAAAAATCATTTTCCTCGCGCAGGGGCACAGCCACCGGCTGCCCGCCTGCCACCCGGATCATGGCTTCGTAGGTGGGGAAGCCCGGGTCGGGATAGATGACCTCGTCCCCGGGTTGAACAAGCGCCAGAGTCGGGAAAAAGAGAGCCGGCTTGGCTCCCGGCCCGACCACCACTTCCTCCGGCAGAACATCCAGATTGTACCTGCGGCTGGTTTCTGCCGCGATGGCAGTCTGCAGGGATGGCATTCCGGCCGGAGGCGTGTAACGCGTCCGCCCGGATTCAATGGCTTGCACCCCTGCCAGCTGGATGTTTTCGGGTGTATCAAAATCCGGCTGGCCGATCTCAAAATGGATGATGTGACGACCCCCGGCTTCCATCTGCCCGGCACGAGCCAATACCTGGTAGGCGCCTTCGGGCTTCAGGCGGGAGGTGCGCTCTGAAAATTCCGCACTCGCCATTTAGAGTAACCTTAAGAGGTCGTTGTATTCTTCGTCCGGCATGCCAAACCAGTTCTCCGGCTGCGGGAAGGTTTTACCGGTCACTTCGGCAGCATAACCCTTGAGACCGTTCAGGATGACCTCACCGGCATTGCCGAAGACCTTGGCCATTTTCGGTTTGAACTTGGGATACAGGCCAAACATATCATGATAGATGAGCAACTGCCCATGTGCATCCGGACCGGAGCCCAGGCTCATGATGATGCAGTTTTCGGCGCGTGCAGTGATAAGCTTGCACAACCGGTCGGGGACCATCTCGAGCAGGATGGCAAATGCCCCGGCTTTCTCGAGCGCTTTGGCATCCTCCACGATCTTCTTGGCCAACTCGGCAGATTTGCCCTGCACGCGGAAACCACCCAAAGCGGCAACTGACTGCGGAGTCAGCCCCAGGTGACCAATGGCAGGAATGCCAGCCTCGACAATGCCGCGGATGCGGTTGGCCATGGCTGCGCCTCCTTCGAGTTTGATGGCGTCGCAACTGGCTTCGGCCATAAAGCGCCCGGCATTCAGGATGGCAGTCTCAACCGAAGACTGGTAGGTCATGTAGGGCATATCGCCCACCAGGAAAGCAGTCGGGGCGCCGCGGCGCACGGCCTGCGTGTGGCGGATCATGTCAGCCATCGTGACCGGCAGGGTCGAGTCGTATCCCAGCATGGTCATACCCAGACTGTCACCCACCAGGATCATGTCGATCCCGGCCTGTTCCTGCAGGTAGGCGGTCGGATAGTCATAACAGGTCAGCCAGGTGATCGGGACACCATCGGCTACCTTTTTAAAGAGGGTGGGCAGGGTAACTTTTTTGCGATCTGTCATTGCATTCTCCTGGAAGGCGGGAGGAAATAATAAAATAGAGTTATTCCGCCTATCTGATTATACGCCATTTACCTGGCATCCCCATCCCCGCCAATCTTGCCGCGCTCCAGGCGGTCATACAGCTTGGCAATATTGGATTCAGCCACTTCATCCAGCGTGAGACCCAGCTCGGTGGAGACCTGTGCCAGGTACCAGAGCACATCACCCAGCTCGGCTTTAAGCGCCTGGCGGGTTTCTTCCGAGATCTGGCCATCTTTATCGCGAAAGACCTTCTTGATCTTGCCAGCCACTTCCCCGGCTTCGTTAACGAGACCCAGGGTGGGGTAGATGACGGGGTGACCAATGGCCGGGTACAAGGCAGTCTTGCGGGATTTTTGCTGGTATTCGTCGAAATTCATGTTCACCTCAAAATAAAAGATTTAACGCAAAGGCGCAAAGGTTTAAATATTTGTATCTACTCACGTCCATAATTGCGATTAATTCCACAGTGGCAGAGCGCTGCTGTTCAATGCAAAAAAGCTCTATCTTCTGTCTTTGCGAGGAGCACATACGCACTGGCTTATCGTGTCCTCCCAGCGACGCCGAAGACCCCGATGCTTTTTGGGGTGGCAATCCCCTTGCCGGAGAGGAGACTGCCACGCTGCGCTCGTAGTGACAAAATCTGATATGGTGAGTAGATACTAATATTTATATGACGGTTACGAATTTGTAAACAAAAATTTTACGGATACTCACCAAATCAATGATTGTGATTTTGATTAATAATTCGTGTTTTTACCTGTGATTCTGCTCCCTTGTGGAAAAAAATCTAACGCTAGGGCGCAACGGATTAAAAGTATTTGCTGTTTGGTTGGTTAATTATTCCAACAAGCCATTTACAACACGATGAATTCCATATTTGACAAGCTTCTCGCCAAAATTAATCACAAGTCCCAATTTCACTCCTGAAAGCCGTAAATAAGTTAACAACTGCGATTCAAAAATCGTATTGTATTCAGATGTTGCCTTGCATTCGACAATAACCAAATTATCCACAAGCATATCGAGCCGCAAAGGCAACCCCAATTGATGTCCCTTGTATTTTATGGGAATTTCTTTTTGACGCTCAACGGTCAGTCTTTTTTGGATAATTTCCCAAGCAAGGGTTCTTCATATATGGATTCCAACAGCCCCGGACCACCCAAATTACGGTGAGCTTCAATAGCAGCATCAATGATAATTTTACTCACCTCATTTTCATTCATGGCTACCTCTATTATGAATAATGCAAAGGCATAAACGTTTTTTCTTTGCGTCCTGGCGTCTTTGCGTTGGCATTTCTTTCACCAAGTATAAATTAGATCTTCTTGGCAGAGGAGAAAGCCCCGGTCATTTCTTTCCAGAAGTCATCGCGTTCAGCGGGCACGAAGGGGATGTAGAGGGACAGGCGATCCGCCAGGCCGGCATAGCGTTTCTGCAATTCGGCAGGCAGGCTGGCCTGGTCGGTGACCAGGCAGAAGGTGTGCAGCATCTCGTCTGTGATCAGGCCGAACATCTCGCCCCACTGGGATTTGGAGGCCAGCGCTGAGAGCTGTTCTGCCACCTCACCCCAGCCATGCAGGGCCATGACCGGCTTGTAGGATGGCGTGGAGGCATAGAAGGAGATCTGGGCGCGTGCAAAGGTCTCTTCTTCGGGGGTGGTGGCGACAAAGGCCGTGACCGAGTTTTTTATGTCAGCGCGGCTGCGCCCGGCTTTGGCGGCACCCTGCTCGATGGCCGGCAGGATGACCTCCGCCAGGTAGCGCGGGCTGTTGAAGGGATGGGCATGAAAGCCCTGGCAGGTCTCCCCCGCCAGGCGCGCCAGGCCGCGGTTGACCCCGGCGATGTAGATGGGGATATCCGGATGATCGTTGGGACCCGGGTTGAAGAAGGGTGACATCAGGGTCAGTTTGTAGTATTCGCCGCGGAAATCCAGCTTTTTATTTTTTTGCCAGCAATTCCAGAAGGCGCGCACCGCATCGACCTGCTCGCGCAGCTTGCCCACCACCGATTCCGGCCAGGGCATGCCAAAGCGCCGTTCGATGTGCGCCCTCACCTGGGTGCCGAGGCCGAGCATGAAGCGCCCATCCGATTGGGAAGCGAGGTCCCAGGCAATGTAAGCCAGGTTGGCAGGGTTGCGCGCAAACGAGACCGCAATGGCCGTGCCAAAATGCAGTTTTTGGGTGTGTTCGGCGATGAGGGTACAGGGCAGGAAGGGGTCATGCTGGGTTTCACTAGTCCACAGTGCTGCGAAACCCATTTGTTCGGCAGCTTCGGCTATCTTGGCTACACCGGACAGTCCGGTCAAGGGCAGGGCAGCATCCAATAACATGGCATCTCCTTTGGCAAAGAAAGTCAATCTTCCAGCAGGTAGGCCAGCAGCCATTGGGTTGTGGCAACCAGCGCTTCGGTGTGAGTGCGCTCGTAGTTATGCGAGGCATCCACACCCGGGCCGATCAACGCCACAGCCACATCCCCACCGGCCCGCCAGTAGGCCTCGCCATCCGAACCATAATAGGGATAGATATCCACCATGTAGGGGATCTTATGTGTATCAGCCAGGTCACGCAGGCGGTTGGAGAGAGCGTGGTGATAAGGTCCGCCGCTATCCTTGACACACAGCGAGGCAAAATATTCACTGGAATTTTGCCCGTCACCGACAGCAGCCATATCCACTGCCAGCAGTTCATGCAATTCTTGCGGGAGACCAGCCGCGGCGCCATGACCGACTTCCTCGTAGTTGCTGATCAACAGGCAGGTATCCTGTTTGGGCTTTAACCCGGCCTGACTGATGGCCTTGACCGCGGCCAGGATGGTGGCCACACAGGCCTTATCATCCAGGTGGCGCGAGCGCACGAAGCCTTCACGGATCTCCAGGCGCGGGTCAAAAGCCACGAAATCACCGATCTCAATGCCCAGATCCTGGGTTTCACCGGAAGAGCGGGTGCGGGCATCCAGGCGGACTTCCATGTTTTCATCGATGCGCTCTTCCTTGGTCACCTCGGTGCCATAGACATGCGTGGAGGCCTTATTTAACAGGAAGGAGCCACGGATTTTGCCGCCGCGGCGGGTGAAGACTGTACAGCCCTCGCCTTCGACCGTATTCCAGGCAAAGCTGCCGATCTTGGTCAACTGCAGGCGGCCATTGGACTTGATCTCCTTGACCATAGCGCCAAGTGTATCCACATGGGCGGTCAGGGCGCGTGCAGCGTCATGCTTCTCGCCAGGCCAGAAAACCAGCAGGGCGCCTTTGCGCGTGCGGCTTAGCTTGAGCTCCGGGAAGGCTTTAAAGGCTTCTTCGCAAAAGGCAATGGCCTGGTCGGTGAAGCCGGTGGGGCTGGGGGTGTTGAGCAACCCGCCCAGGAACTCGAGCAGGTGGGGGGTATTGATGGGGGGTAGAGTTGGCATGATCTAATTTTCTCCATTCAGCAGGGCTTCAAAAACACTTGTCTTCTCCCGCCACTCTGACGGGATGGGGATGGTCTGCCCGGTGTGGTAGTCATAGGTCACCAGCACCAGTTCGCCAGTGCACATCAATTTACCGGTGGCGTTGTCGATGACCGCCTGTTCGACGGTGAAGGACTTGTTACCCAGCCGGGTGGTGCGCACGCCCACCTCTATTTCCATGCCGAACAGCACCGGCGCCTTGAAAGTCAGGTGCACATCCGCCAGGATCACGCCGATATCCAGGAAGGACATATCCCGGGTAAATAATCCGAGTTTTTCAAAATAAAAAATACGCGCCTGTTCAAAGTAAGTCAGGTATTTGGCATTGTTGAGATGACCCTGCGGGTCCAGGTCGCCATAGCGAACCTCGACGGGGTGAGTGAAGTTGTAGTCTGTCATGGGTGGAATTATACAGCAGCAATTCTCAATATGGATAATTTTGCTGCCTGGAATGAAATAGTATCTTAGTTAAAAAAGTGGGGGGATTGCTTCAGTCGCTTCGCTCCTTCGCAATGACAAATTATTAATTTTTATTATACAGTAAACCGGGTGTGTCCGTGTTAAAATGAAGTCAGCATGGCACCCATACGCGCTTCCGAAATTGGCTCCTATCTATATTGCGCCCGTGCCTGGTGGTACCAGCGACAGGGGATCGAGTCCTCCAACCAGGCGGAATTGACCGCCGGCACCAAATTACACCAGCAGAACGGACGCCAGGTACTGGCAGCCGCGTTGATGCGCGCCCTGGCGCTGCTGCTCCTGCTGGTGTCGCTGCTGCTGGTTTCATACTGTACCGCACGGATCATATAAGAAGGGGAACAAGCAAACATGCAATACCTTGCCCTGTTTCTCCTGCTGATCGCCCTGCTGCTTTTCTGGAAGTCTGCCAAGCAGCGCAAGTCTGCCGGGCTGCCAGGCGGCCGCATCATCTATACCGACACACGCGGCTGGGGAAAACTGGAGAAACCGCTGTATGACCCCGACCTGGGGTTGACCGGCAAACCAGATTACCTGGTGGAGCAGGAGGGCAAGATCATCCCGGTTGAGGTAAAATCCGGCCGGCCGCCCGAAGCTCCCTACGATTCACACATATTTCAACTGGCAGCCTACTGCCTGCTGGTCGAGCGCAGCTATGGTCAGCGACCTCCGTACGGCATCATCCATTACTCCGGTCGTGATTTTGCCGTGGATTACACCCAGGAACTCGAATCTGCCCTGCTGGACTTGCTGACCGAGATGCAGCATTCCGGAAAGCGCCGGGAGGTGCCACGCTCGCACAGCGAAGCACAGCGCTGCCTTAAGTGTGGTTTTCGGAATACTTGTGATCAGGTGTTGCGGTGATTCGGCGGGACGAATGTAAAATAAAAGATCGCCACGAGCCGGAGAAGAGCTTCCGGATCTCGCGATGACAATAGAAAATTATAAAAAATCCCTGGCACGCTAATAATGATTTGGGTTTTCCACTCCTACGGTATAATAAACAGGCATGACAGATAAACTCACCATTCCGAAGCGGATCGTCGTTGCCGTCCACCCTAAAATGCCGGAAGCGATCAAGGAAGCCGAATCCTTTGAAGCTTTATTGAAAACACGCGGCCTGACCACCCGGTGTGGTCTGCTGGATGATGCGGACTTGCGTTTGCGGGTGCGCAATGGCGAGTTTGACATGCTGGTGGCTGTGGGTGGAGATGGCACCATGCTGCGGGCAGCCCACCTGTGTGCACCCTGGGGAGTGCCCATCCTGGGCGTCAACCTGGGCAGGCTGGGTTTCCTCTTCCAGGTGGGACGCAACGATTGGCAGGATTATTTTTCCCTTTTGCTGGAAGGTGAATTTTGGATCGAAAAGCGCATGATGTTGCGCGCCGAGCACTGGCGTTCAGGAGATGCACAGGGCAACTGGCACGCTCTGAATGAAGCCGTTATTTGCCGCGGGCATTACATCCGCCCGGTGCATATCTCTGCCAGCGTGGATGAGCGCCTGTTGACCACCTATGTGGCTGACGGTCTGATCGCCGCCACGCCCACCGGTTCAACTGCCTATGCCCTGGCAGCCGGTGGACCCATTTTACCGCCCGAGCTGCGCAACATTCTGCTCGTGCCCATTGCCCCGCACCTGTCCGTTGACCGGGCCGTGGTACTTTCGGAAGGCAGCACAGTCAGCATCCAGATCCACAGCGATGCGGGTACTGTCCTGAGTGTGGACGGACAAACCCCGGTTGGCCTGGAACAAAAGGATATCGTCAAGATCCGGGCGGGGGATTACAGCGCCCATTTTGTCCGTTTTGGTGACCCGGATTATTTCTATCGCAACCTGACAGCTCGCATGAACCAAAATTCAAGCATAGGCTTTCCTCGATGACTCAACCCCCTGCTGTCCTGACCTGCGCCAATCACCCCGGCGTTGAAACCACCCTGCGCTGCAACCGCTGCGAAAAACCCATCTGCCCCAAATGCGCCGTATTGACTCCCACCGGCTACCGCTGCAAGGAATGCGTGCGCGGCCTGTTGAAAAAATTTGACAACGCCGAGTGGTACGACTACCTGTTGGGTTTTGTTGTGGCCGGATTGCTGTCGCTTATTGGAAGCCTGCTCATCTCCCTGGTGGGAAACATCGGATTTATCGGCTGGTTCCTGGTGGTGATCAGTGCTCCCACCGCGGGTGCGATCATCGCTGAAACCGTGAGACGGGTCATCCGCCGGCACCGGGCGCGGCCGTTGTTCATCACCATCATCGTTGCTGTCGTGTTGGGCGCACTGCCCATGGTCCTGATCCATGTTCTGAGCTTAAACCTGTTTGGCATTCTCTTCCAGGGTATCTATCTCGTCCTGGTGGCTCCGGCGGTTTACTACCGTCTTTCAGGCATCCAACTATTCAAATAAAGGGTATCAATTCAAAAAAATAGGGTGTAGGGGCACACCTCAACCTTCCCCCAAATTATTGAAAAATAAATAATAATTTATGCTAAACGAACTGCGCATCCTGAATTTTGCAATCATCGACCAACTTGACTTGACCTTCGAAAGCGGGTTGTTAATATTCACGGGTGAGACCGGTGCGGGCAAATCCATCATCATGGACGCCGTGGAAATGTTGCTGGGCGGGCGGGCAGACGCAACCGTCATTCGGGCGGAAGCAGACCTGGCACGTGTTGAAGCCACCTTTAAGCTGGAGGGCTCCCAGCATCCGGCAGTCCACGAGCTGCTCAAGCGTGAAGAACTTCTGGATGACGAAAATTTTGTCACCATCAGCCGGGAAGTCCGTCGAGAAGGCCGCAGCGTGGCGCGCATCAACGGGCGCACTGTCAACCAGACCCTGCTGCGCGAGCTGGGCGGCCTGCTGGTGGATATCCACGGGCAATCCGAGCACCTGTCACTGCTGGACATTCGCTCCCACCTGGGGTTGCTGGATCGCTTCGCAAAATTGGAATCCGCCCTGGCTGCCTACCGTCTCAACCATCAAAAAATAGGGGCAATCCGGCGCGAGTTAAAGGAAGTGCTTGAAGCCCAGCAGGATGCCGAGAGGCGCACCGAAATGCTAACCTACCAGGCTGAAGAAATCGAAGCAGCCCGCTTGCACTCCGGCGAAGAAGATGAGCTGCGTAATGAACGGGACCGGCTGGCCAATGCCGAAAGCCTGACATCCCTGGCACAACAATCCCTGACCTTCCTGGATGAAGGTACACCCGAAACCCCGGCTGCCACAGACCTGCTCGGGCAGGTATCCCAGGCACTAACCAACCTCAGCCGCATCGATTCCAGCCAGGCGGGCCTGTCTGACCAGGCTTCCGCACTCGAAGAAAACCTTGCGGATATGGCACACAGCCTGCGCGATTACCTGGAAGGCATTGAATTCAACCCCAAGCGGTTGGAAGCCGCCGAGGAACGTCTTAACCTGATCCAAGCCATTAAACGCAAATTCGGCGGCTCCATCGAGGCTGCCCTGGCTTTTGCGAGTGATGCCCGCCACCAGTTGGATGGCATCACACACGCAAGTGAACGAATTGCCAGCCTGCAAGAAGCCGAAAGCGAGCTGCTCAAGGAACTGGCCAGCCAGGCAGTGGCAATATCCAACCAGCGTAAACAAGCCGCTGCCGATTTGAGCAAACGCATTGAAGCTGAATTGGAAGACCTGCGCATGGCCAGTGCCCAATTTAAGGTCGATTTCCAGACCCAGCCAGATCCGCACGGCGGCCTGCCCATGCCAGACGGTCAGCGCCTGGCATTCGACTCAAATGGCATGGACCGGGTTGAATTCCTGGTGGCGCCCAACCCGGGGGAGGGTCTAAAACCACTGGTCAAAGTGGCCTCGGGGGGTGAGACCTCACGCCTGATGCTGGCCTTAAAGAATGTGCTGGCCAGCGCAGACCAGGTACCCACCCTGATCTTCGACGAGATCGACCAGGGCATTGGCGGGCGCGTGGGCACGGTGGTGGGTGAAAAGTTGTGGCAACTGGCACGCCAACACCAGGTACTGGTCATCACCCATCTGCCGCAATTGGCGGCCTTTGGAGACCAGCACTGGCAGGTACACAAACTGCTCGAGAATGAGCGCACTATTACGCGTGTAACCCACCTGCAAGGAGAAGCCCGCACTCTCGAGCTGGCTGGCATGCTGGGAGAGGTCACTGAAGGCACACTGCTCTCAGCGCAAGATATCCTGCAGCTGGCTCAAAAAGCCAGGCAGGGGAAGAACTAAGCGAGGCAATCGCATCTAAATTAGATTTTGGGGGTGTTAATTGATAGAAAAACCATTTTATTCAGGCGACAAGCCTTTTCTGATAACCATGCCTGACCATCAACCAATTTATAAAAGACCCGGCGTGCATTAATTTCTGTCACTAACCTGACCTTAATTTCCCGTTATTCACCTGTGCTATACTGAGATCATCGTCCAAAATATGGAGGTATACCCATGAAACAAGATCGTTTTCTGATCGGTATTTTGATCTTTATCGTCATCCTGGTGGCAGTAGCCCTGGGGTTGTTCTTCATCCGCCAGGGTACCCAGACTTATGGTCCTGAAGACAGCCCGGCCGGTGTGGTGCGCAACTACGCCATTGCCGTACAGAACATGGATTTTGAGCGCGCCTACACCTACCTGGCAGACAAGGATGCCAAACCGAGTTATGACAACTTCCGCATGGCTTACCTGAACCGTCAATTGGATACTTCCAACGCAGCCATACAGATCGGCACTACCAGCAGCCTGAGCGACAGCGAGGCCATCGTGGGTGTGACCATTGTGTATTCCTCCAGCGATCCATTCTCCAGTCCGTGGTCGGACACTCAAAATGCCAGCCTGGTCAAACAGGGTGGGGTCTGGAAGCTGACATCCATGCCCAATCCATACTGGGGTTGGGACTGGTACACACCCACACCCTATCCCACCAAGACTCCTTAGGCAAATCAGCGTTTATGATCTGGAGGTAGAGCTATGCGTACTGTTCGCCGGTTGTATTTTTATGCTGTCTCGCTGGTCAGCCTGGAAGTTGTGCTGTGGGGTCTGATCGGGCTGGTACGTTCCACCATCACACCGGACGTGGTCGGAGGTGGGCCAGCCCGCCTGGCACAGGCTCTCTCGCTCATCCTGGTGGGCGTGCCGGTTTTCTGGATCCACTGGAATGTGGCCCAGCGCAATGCCCGCGAGGATATGGATGAACACGCCTCGGGTGTCCGGGCTTTCTTCCTGTATGCCACCCTTCTGGCAATCTTGATCCCGATCGTACAGAACCTGCTGGGGCTGGTAAATCACATCGTTCTACGCCTTTTTCTGATGTCGAACAACCTGACCATGTTCAGCCGGGGACAAGTCTGGACGGATAACCTGGTGGCGATATTAATGAACGGATTGGTGGCGGTTTATTTCATCCGCATCCTGCGCCAGGATTGGGAGACAGTGACTTCCAGCGAGGCTCTCAGCAATCAGCGCCGCCTGTACCGCACCATCTGGGTGGTATATGCACTGGTCTTGCTGGTGGCGGGTGTACAGCAAATGCTGCGTTTTGTACTCAGCATGCCTGCCAGCACAATGTTTGGACCGTCGACCCGGGTGTCCTTTACCAACGGTCTGTCCCTGTTGCTGGTGGGAACGCCCCTCTTTTATTTCGCCTGGCAAACAGCCCAAAACGCCCTGAAGGAATCGCACGAGCGTGAATCGCTTCTGCGATTGGGTCTGCTGTATGTTCTGGCCTTATCGGGTGTCATAACAGTCCTTTCCACGGGCGGAGTGGTGGTGAATGTGCTTCTGCGCCTGGTTTTAGGGGAAAAGATGGGACTGTCCGCTTTCATGGGCGCCATCAGCACCCCGCTATCCCTGGGCATTCCGCTGGCAGGGGTCTGGGCTTACTTTGGGCATTGGTTGAATCGTTCGATGACCGAGGTGCCCGATGCGCCCAGGCGGGCCGGGCTGCGCCGATTCTATTACTATATTCTTTCAGCCATCGGGTTGGTGGCAACCTTTATAGGGCTGAGCCTGCTGCTCTCTTTTATAATTGATAACCTCGTTGGCGGTGTTTTGTGGACCACCACCTTGCGCCCACGCCTGGCGTCTGCCCTGGCAGTCATGCTGGTCAGTTTTCCGCTGTGGTGGCTCACCTGGCGCCCGATGCAGGCGGATGCCCTGCAGGCCGGTGATGATGGTGACCATGCCCGGCGCTCGCTGATGCGCAAGATCTACCTGTACCTGGTGATGTTCGCCAGTGTGATCGGTGGCATGGTGGTAACCGGCAGTATGCTGTTCCTGCTGCTGCGCAGCCTGCTGGGTGACATTCCCTCCAACTTGCTACGCGATGTGTTGAACTACCTACAGCTTTTACTGCTGTTTGTGCTGCTGGGTGTGTATCATGGTCTGACCTTGCGCCGGGATGGGCAAAGAGCAGCCGAAGCACTCAACCAAAAACACGCTGCCTTCCCGGTGTTGCTGCTTGACCCCGGCGATACAAACCTGGTGCAGGAGCTGCAAGCCACCCTGGGCAAACAACTCCCCAGCTTGCCGCTGCAAGTACACTCTGCCACGCAACCTCTTTCAATGGAACAACAAACCGCCTTCAAGGCTGTGCTGCTGCCGGCGTCAGTGGCTTTGCAACCTCCCAAAGCGTTGGCCGATTGGTTAACCGGATTTGACGGCGCCAAGCTGGTTTTACCGAGTCCGGTCCCCGGCTGGGTGTGGAGCGGTGTCAGCGGACACTCATCACAGGAGATGTACCGGCAGACAGCACAGATCCTGCGCCAACTGGCTGAGGGACAGGAAATCCGCAGCCAGGCGTCCACCTCGGGTTGGATGATCGCTTTTTATATCCTGCTGGGATTGATCATTACTCCGATCCTGCTTTCCTTACTGGGATCGGTCATTTTCAGATAATTGCCATATCTTCTATATAAATTGGGAAAGATGGGGGGGCGGTTGCGAAGCATACCCAAAGGGTGCGAAGCCGCCCACACCCCCCGACCCCCCGGTTTATTGAGATCATACCAATCTCTGGCAAAAACCTTGACAAATATTCCGACTGGCCTATAATTCCGCCCAATATGTTTGCGCGCATGCATTTCCGGAACCCCTCCAATACACACAAATTACTGATTGTTTCATTTGTTTTTTAGAGAGCCGATATCGGCTCTCTTTTTTTGCCTGTTTCAAGAGCAATCGAAAAAACCAAACCATTTGCCAAGGAGGAAGAAATGTCACAAAATACCAGTTCCAAGGTCCCCGGCTACCTTCCGGATGACCGCCCACCATTGGGAGCCATGTTCAGCCTGGGCTTCCAGCAATTCCTGACCATGTTCCCGGCCACTGTATTGGTCGCCATCCTGACCAAGTTTGACATAGGTGTTACGCTATTGGCCAGCG